>Ga0208507_1001654_pt1 | contig 12246 bp, 11 predicted proteins | sample CryBogCBH12Aug01_FD_184626 | JGI IMG/M metagenome (GOLD analysis project Ga0208507, IMG submission 184626) | Freshwater microbial communities from Crystal Bog, Wisconsin, USA - CBH12Aug09.1 (SPAdes) (version 2) | ecosystem: Environmental > Aquatic > Freshwater > Lake | place: Crystal Bog... | reverse complement strand
TTTGAATATCCTCATCAGCAGATGTTCTGCCTAAGCCAACAAGTGTAATGGCGGTAGTGTCATTATAACTGGCATTATCAATATTCAGGTTATACACGATTTGCTTTAATGGCATAGGTGGATGTTCCGCAAAATATTTACTACCCAGCAAACCCAATTCTTCTCCGGTAAATGTGATAAAAAGGATGGATCTTTTAGCGGGGTATTTTGAAAAATACCGTGCAGCATCAATCACTGCGGTTGTACCAATGGCATTATCTCTGGTGCCATTATAAATACTATCCAGTTTGCCTTCTTCCATTTTGGGCTGTTTCGCAACACCTAAATGATCGTAATGAGATGACAATACAATAAACTCATTTTTCAATTTCGGGTCAGTTCCTTCTACCCAGCCCATTACATTTTCAGAGGGTACTATTCTTTCGGGGTTATTCAGTTTTAAATCAAAAGACTGGTAATAATCAGCCAGTCCCTCCAGTTTTCGCAATCCAAAACTTCTAAACTGTTCGCTGATATATCGGGCGGCAATATGTATTTCTGGGCGGGTAGTGCTTCTGCCCATTAATTCATCCGAAGCTAAAAATCGCAAAGGTGCCAATGCTATTTCGGGGGTATTGGTTTCATTGATATGCTTTACCGTAGATGGTTGTGCGCAGGCGCTGATCATGATCAGGCAAATAAGGAGGGTGCAGTTGAGTTTTTTCATTTGGGTAAAATATATGGTGAATGCAGATGACAATATAACAAAATCCAGCGCTTACTCCGCCTTGTTTGTCGCATTCCGCCATGGTTGGTCGCCTTCGCCGTTGTTGGTCGCCTGACCAACAATAGCGAAGCAGAGGTTCCGATTGCATTTGATTTTCATTTTGCACTCGGGGCTAAAGCCCCCGGACGGAGTTTTATTTTTTGATTCCTGGCTCTTCAGAGCCAGGCCAGTGTGCGGTGATTAATTCGCCTAATCACCGCACAATTTGCATTATTTATGTCATTATACGGTAAATAATGTGTATATTCACCGCATAATTTGCATTAAATGGCTGTTTATCTATACCAACGCAAAGAATGGCCCTATTTTACCTGGAACCAGGAAAAACTCGCCACTTTATTGGCTACCATACATCATGGCCAGGGGCGCTTATTAGGCAGAATGGAGGGGATTGGCTTAGCTCTACAGGAAGAAGCCGCCCTGCAAACGCTAACCCAGGATGTTTTAAAATCCAGCGAAATAGAAGGGGAAATACTCAATCCCGATCAGGTACGCTCGTCTATTGCCCTGCGTTTGGGAATAGACATTGCCGGACTGGTAGCTTCAGACAGAAATGTAGACGGTGTTGTAGAAATGATGCTTGACGCCACCCAAAAATATGCTGATCCTCTTTCTGAAGAAAGACTATTTGGATGGCATGCCGCTTTGTTTCCGATGGGCAGAAGCGGAATTTCCAAAATAGTGGTGGGCAACTGGCGTAATAATAGAAAAGACGATCCCATGCAGGTGGTTTCTGGCCCTACAGGAAGGGAACAGATACATTACCAGGCACCTGATGCGGAGCTGGTAGCGGATGAAATGAACGCATTCATATATTGGTTCAATACAGAAAACACCATCGATCCCATACTAAAATCAGCGATTGCCCATCTTTGGTTTGTTACCATACACCCTTTCGATGATGGAAATGGCCGTGTTGCCAGAGCCATTTCCGATCTGCAACTTGCCAGATCAGAAGGAACGGCGCAGCGTTTTTACAGCATGTCTGCACAAATCAGAAAAGAGCGCAATGGTTATTATGCTATATTAGAGCAAACACAAAAAGAAAGTCTGGATATAACCGACTGGCTCCAATGGTTTCTGAATTGTATTAACCGTGCTTTGCTGGCTACCGAGGAAACGCTGGCTACCGTAATCAAAAAAGCAAAATTTTGGGAGAAACAAACCGGACAATCCTTAAACCATCGACAAATCATACTGATCAACAAACTACTCGATGGGTTTGAAGGAAAGCTCAATACTTCCAAATGGGCCAAGCTGGCCAAATGCTCTACTGACACCGCCTTGCGTGATATAACTGATTTGGTAGAAAAAAATATCCTGGTGAAAGAAGCTGCCGGTGGAAGAAGTACCAGCTATATTGTAAACCTATAAATCTGTCACGCTTAGGCAACACATCAGTAAATAATAGAAAATGGAAAATTTACCCTTGTATATCAGCATCGTTTTCTGCTTAACAACTTTCTTAACCATCGCCATATTCTATAAAGCAGCCCATTATTCAAAAAAAACTTTAGCAATTTTACTCACCTGGCTAACGACACAGACCTTTATCGGGCTATCCGGTTTTTACACAATAACCAATACGATTCCTCCCAGGTTTTTGCTTCTTCCATTGCCACCATTGATTTTCATTATGGGTATGTTTGCTACAAAAAAAGGGAGAAAATACATAGATGGTTTAGACCTAAAATATATAACGCTATTGCACATCATCCGGATCCCTGTTGAGTTTGTGCTATTCTGGTTGTTCGTCCATAAAACGCTACCTCAACTGGTTACTTTTGAAGGAAGGAATTATGATATTTTATCCGGACTGTCCGCACCTTTTATTTTTTATTTTGGCTTTGTCAAAAACAGCCTATCCAAAAAAACAATCCTTATTTGGAATTTTATCTGCTTAGGACTTTTACTAAATATCGTTGCCAATATGGTTCTATCAGCGCCTTTTCCTTTTCAGAAATTTGCCTTTGACCAACCTGCTATTGCCATTTTATATTTTCCATTTATCTGGCTACCTTCTTGCATTGTTCCCTTGGTATTATTTTCACATTTGACAAGCATTAGACAATTACTTATAGCGAGTAAAAAATAAACCTGTATCGGGAAAAGCTCTTCAAAAGAAACTGATTAGAAATAGTTTATCCGGTAACCTAACCCGATATTTTTTATTTTAAAGTTTAGTTAGGTGTTGAATAGCCGACCCAAACAACTCATTAGTTTTTAATACTTATTAGATATGCTTTTAAGAAAGGCTGTTTATTCGGAATCACCTAAGATCTGGGAAATTTTACAACAAGCCATTGAACAAAGAAAAAATGATGGGAGTGATCAATGGCAAAACGGTTACCCCAATGAACAAACCGTTCATGACGATATAAGCAAGGAGTATGGTTTTGTGCTATTAGATAATAATGAGATCATTGCCTATGCCGCCATCATTTTTGGCGAAGAACCTGCCTATGCCAACATCCAAGGGCAATGGCTATCAAACGGTGATTGTGTTGTAGTGCATCGAGTGGCTGTATCTAATTCAGTAAAAGGGAAAGGTATAGCCACACAACTTTTTAAAGAGATAGAAAATTTATGCCTTGAGCAAAAAGTGTATAGTATTAAGGTAGATACCAATTTTGACAATCTGCCCATGCTGAAAATCCTGGATAAATTAAACTATACCTATTGTGGAGAGGTTTTCTTTATTGGTGCGCCACGAATGGCTTATGAAAAACTGATTACCCTGCAGTGAAAAAAAAGCCAGCCATTTTTTAAACCGCTGCTTTTTAATCTTTCACCTTTGTTGGTCGCCTGACCAACATATTCCACATACCTTTTTATTAAAAATTGCTTACCTCTTGCTTAATTTCATAATCGATACTTAGCTTAATGTTTTGTGCTGTTGTTGGTCAGGCGACCACAAGGGCGGTGGAGAGATGTTTAAATAACCCGGCATCCCTGCCCCGTCAGGGGCAAAAGCCCTGTAACTACCCCAGCCCTCCAACACTCCCAATGCCCCATAGGGGCTAGCCCAATGGTTTACACCAGCCGACTGTTCGATCACCCCAAGGGTAGCCCCTATGGGGCATCTATAGTCATAGGCACTGAGAAGTTACAGAGCGGTTGCCCCTACAGGGCATTGTTCTTTGTAGCTGCGCCATTGTTGGTCCACCAACAATGGATACGAAGAATGATAAACGAATAGAAAATGTTAAATATAAGTTTGGCTAATTAACCGCTAATTGATTTAAGTAAATTGAAAATTATCTATTCCTATGAAATTGCTCTTTACTTTTCTGGGCATTTTTATTTTCGCTTTTGTCATCGCTCAAAAGCGCTATGATTGCATTTTATTTACAAACAAAAGATCCGATTCCGTAAAACATCGTTTTGTGGGCAGGCTACTGAATCTTACAGACTCCTCTATTACACTTGATTTACACAAAAAAGATACAACTATTTATTGGGGGGATATTTCAACGATTAAGTTTAGAAAGCATAATGATTTTTTAAGAACCATTTTACCCTCTTCTATTTTATCTGCCGGACTTTTAACTGGGGGGATCTTGTATGTTTTTCCTTTTATTACCTATTATATCCCTACGGCCACATTCATGATTGTAGGAACCGCCTATTTTTCAATTGTGTATACCATTCCGATAGGTACCATTTATTATTTTATAAGCCGCAATGAAAAGTTTAGAATCAAAAGCTATCAAAATTATCAGACGCTCAAATTATTTTCAGAAAAATATAAGTTTATGGTAAACGGGCATTCTTATTCATCAGGAAAAAAGAGTTAGAGATCGTATTGTTTGCTTGCGATTACTTTGCGCCTTTGTTGGTCGCCTGACCAACATATTCCACATACCTTTTTATTAAAAATTGCTTACCTCTTGCTCATTTTCAAAATCGATATTTATATTTAGCCTAATGTTTTGTGCTGTTGTTGGACAAGCGACCACAAGGGCGGTGGAGAGATGTTTAAATAACCCGGCATCCCTGCCCCGTCAGGGGCAAAAGCCCTGTAACTACCCCAGCCCCCCAACACTCCCAATGCCCCATAGGGGCTAGCCCAATGGTTTACACCAGCCGACGGTTCGATCACCCCAAGGGTAGCCCCTATGGGGCATCTATAGTCATAGGCGCTGAGAAGTTGCAGAGCGGTTGGCCCTACAGGGCATTGTTCTTTGTGCTGTTGTTGGTCAGGCTACCAACAAGGGCGGTGATCATTTTTTACCAGCTGCTTTTTTCGTAACTGCTTTTTTTGCAACTACTTTCTTTTTAATTGCTTTCTTAACCGCCTTCTTAGCCACTTTCTTCACCGCCGTCTTTGCCTTCGCTTTTAATTTTGTCGGCGCTTTCGTTTTTAAAGGCGCTTCCGATAACGGATGGTGTGTTTCTTTAATCAATGCATGTGCTTCTGTGCGCGTATGCCCTACCGGCGCTAATACCAATCCGGTTTTGGATAATGCCTGCCACAATATTTTATTTTGAAAAGCAATCGTGCCACCGCCTCTTTTTCTTTGAGAGATCATTCGGTTGATATCACCTACACATATCCAGGGTTCATGTAATGTAATCCCCCATTTGGCATGATCATGAGTTTCCGGCCAGGCCCAGTGTAAACCCATCGGGCCCAGGTTAATATATTTTATATCGAATGTTTTATGAATACCATCACTATCGGCAATTGGCGGAATAGGTCCACGTATCCAGGTTTCATCATCCATATCATCTTTCAATGTGGGCCCCACCAATTCGTTCCAGAAATCTTTATTCCATTCTTTGTTTTTGGCAATCACCTGAAATGGCATACCGGCAGCTGAACTCAACTGAATCGTATCTGCTGCCGCTGCGGGTTTTGTGGTTTGTGGCTGGGTAAGCAAATACAATGGATCTGTTTTTGGTAAATCAGCCGTGTTCGGAAAATAGATTTGCGGCTCCTGGTGACTGTTCATTTGTGTGGCAATTTTTCCGGCCGTTGCCAGATCAAGAGAGATACACAGATAGGTTTGACCATACATAGGAGTAGGATCATTGGTAGCACCCGGCTCCGCAAATTTTGGCCAGGAATGGAGGAGCCAGAAAGCAGATTTTGTTGCGGTATCAAAAGCCAATACGCCTTTGGTATGGCCTTTTTCACCATCGTCTTTCTTTTTTACACTCGCCGGCATTTCATCATTATACAGAATCCAACCAGTTGTGGCGGCAGGATTTTTAAAGTTTTTAAAAACCGAATCGAGTGTTTGGTTCAATGCCCCTTTCCCACCATTCAATGTGTAAGGCGATTTGCTAACCACTCTTTTATGTGGATCAGCATCTCCATCAATCGTTGCATCATAATACACATACTCATACCCGGTTGCTTTATCCGTTCCCGCACCCGGATTAAGCTGCGGTACCTTGTAAATAAACCACCAATCAACCGGTTTACCATTTTCATCCAGCGCGGAAATTTTTTGTGCCATGGTTTTTATTTTAGATGATGTTTTGATAAATGAAAATGCCTATCAACACATATTTAAATGTATTTCGCTAAGCAAAATTGCCTAATGCTTAGTGCTGTTGTTTGTCAGCGACTAACCTCGGCCCAATATATACCTTAAACCAAAAATCACTGAGTTCGGCAGATTACCTTTCTATCAATTTTAGCAGGTAAAATAGATGAATTTTTAAAAAAGCTATGTAGTATAAATTCGAAGATTTGTAAGATTTTGTTGCCCCCCAATTCCTTTGTCAATGATGATAAGACCAATATTCATCATTCCTTGTTCATTATTCGTTATTCCCTTCATCATTCCCTGTTCAATATTCGATATTCCTTCCTTTCCTCTTCTTTATTATATGGTCGCCATAAGGCTTAATTAGCAATTCTTATTTCAGCTTCATTGCTAAGCACCATTTCCGGTTTGCCATTATATTCTTTAATCAAACCTGTGGCACATACTTTTTGGTTATTATAGTATAGTTCAGGTTTCTCTTTGAAATTGGGTCGGTCGGTGCCGAATATAACAATCGTGAATGGGCTGGCCGGGTATGCAGCGCCCAGGTTTAAGAATGTGGGTTGGCCATTGGAACTTTCCAAAAACCGGGTTCCGAAAACCTTATCACAAACCGTGATTTTTTGACCTATATGGTCTTTGGCCTCGGCGGCTGTTACCGGCTCTTGAGCAGGTGCTTGTACAGCGGATTGCTTAGCTTGGGGTGTTATGTTATTTACCGCCATTACTTTTTCCAATATAGCAGCCAGGCGGATAGCGGCTTTTAATAATTGATTCTCGATAATGGGTATGGCTTTTTGAATATAGGCTTCATCAATTGTACTATTTGAAAAAGAATATATCTGATCCAGATAGGCGCGGGATTCTGCTATCCAGGCTGCCGGATTGGTGGGTTTCAGGCTATTGATCTGTGAAGGGCTTAGTTTGGCATATTGGTTAAGGATGGTTTGTGTGTTAATATGCTCTATTTGAATAATACCGCCATCCCAAACCGAATGCAGGTTGGTGTTCCGACCCAGCAAAGAAACACTCACACTGTTACCGCCCTTATCATTGCCATAGCCATCGTGCAGCGGTTGGTGTATATCACCCACCAGATGTATCAGGATCTCGAGGTCTAGTTTAAAATCAGCCGGGGCTTTCCCTTTCTCCAATTCATTGATAACTGTATTCAGTTCGGTGTAAATATTTCCTTTCTGAAAAGGGTCCAACTTATCCCCTTTCTCAATATTAATATAGTGGGTGGTGCTAAGGTATTGGTAGGCATTATTACCGCCCCGCTGCTCATCCATCCAGGTAGCGGCATCATCAATGGAAGTATTACCCAGGGCTTCTTTTAGTTTTTCCCTGGCCTCTGGACTGAGTAGTTGGAAAGCTACTTCAGCAACCATATGATGACCATCTCTACTCCAGGCAAAGGATTCGGTTTGTAGGGTAAAGGTGAAAAATGCGAGGATTAGGAGTTTTAAATGTTTCATTAGTTGGGGTTTACTTTTTCCGACAGCAAACATGGGCATTCTTTTTCAATAACCTGAATTAAGTTGATGTTTTGTCAACATTTGATTCAACAGATTTCGGCCTGCCTGCAAAATATTTTATTGGTAAGATCACTTCACCATTGTTGGTCGCCCGACCAACAAACAACTCCTCTCTTCCACCCTAAAAATGCGGGCTCCCTCAAGAGCCCGCCAAAAAAAGCAATACCTACTTCATTATTCCTTGTTCAACATTCGATATTCACTTTCTTTTGTGTTCATTCTTCACCGTCAACTGACTCAAAACCGTAGCTACCGCTCCGCCAGTAGCAATATAACCGGCAGCAGTAATAATGCCAGCCGGCAAACTCACCGGCGCGGTTAAAATAACACCCGCAACTGCAGTAGCGCCCAGTGCAATGGTTTGAAGTCTTTTAAAAAAGGGCGGCGTGGTACACCGGGCCCTGCTCAGAATTTTTTTCATGGATTTTGTTTTATCTCTTCCCTGTTTTTACGAGGGCAGATCGTTAATAATATGGTTTCATCTTTCTCAATAGCTGCGGATACTTTTTTGTAAAGACGCAGAAAAGCTCTTTGAGAAAGGGTGCCCAATCCTTCACCTGTTAATACACTAACCGGGGCAATACAGCCTTTTAGTTGCAACAGCGCATTGTTGGCCGGGTGTATAAGAATAAATTCTCTGCCCGGAACAGATACTACCTGCAGGTGTTGCTTAAATTTTTTACTGTACCGCTTTACTATCGGATAAGTTCCTTCGGGAATACAGGATCGCATGGGCAAATTGTTTTGCCAGGGTAATTCAATGGTATAACAGAACGGAGTTTCAAGACCTGCTATGTATAAATGACCATTGGTCCCCGAGGCATGGTATTCGCGTTCTAAAATCAATTGCATAAAATCATTTTTAGCGGTTTGATGAATAACCACCCCACCCATGTATGCACAATGGGCAGGGTGGTAATAAAAATTGCCAAAGCCCTGCTTATGGAACCAGTGTTACCGGACCCGTATAAACAGTTGGCGATACCAGTTTTTGATCATCCGATAAAAACAGGATCCAGGTTTCTACCTGCTCGCCCGCAAACTCTTTTAAGGCAATGGTGGCTGTTTCATCTTCACGCGTGGCCATGGCCGGAAAGCTGACCACATGCTTTTGCGCCGGACAATACACCACCCCCACAGCTATATCCGAAGCTTTGGCTTTGCCAAAACCTTCGTTATTCTGCCAGTTAAAAATGACCTGCTGACTGGGCACCACCGATACCGTGGGCTCCAGACCATTGGGCAGATTGCCGCTGGCATAGCCAAATTGCAGTTTTGCCAGATCAATGCTAAAGGGAGAAGCCATACCACTGATGGCATTGCGGATATTGGCAGATACCGCAGCATTATATCCGCTGATATTTTTTGCCTGTTTGCGATAGGTAATGGCAAACAACTCTGCCAACCCGTTTAAAAACTCAACCATCAGTTTAAATTTCTCGCGCTGGTCTAATTGATCCTGCGATGATTTGCTGGTTTTTTTTAGTTGAGAAAGACCGCGAATTACTGATCTTCCTTTCCAGGAACTACCGATTACCGTTCCTGCTTTTCCTGAGAATCCGCCCAGGATTCCCTGATTAATTCTTGCCATTGTTTTGTTTTTACAGTTAAAAAAATGATTGTTTTCTTTACCGCTGCAGCGGCGATCACCGGTGATTGTTAACGGCGTAAAACTAGCAGGCAAAAAAGGACATTAGGGGTTACGGGGGTTACGTGACCGGTGCTAAGTGCTTCTTTATCAATAGGTTGGCTCAGAAAAAATAAGGAGTGAGGGGATGGACCCTGAAAGCGTTAGTTTCCAAATGGGCTTTCTTTGTATTCGCGTATTATCTGCGCCATATTTTCTTCGGTGTTTGTTCGGTTACAACCGAAGCGGCTTCGGTAACACCCGAACAAAATACGAGCAGGCTTCGGTTGTAAACGAAGCAATACCGACTCAAATACAACGCGATTACGCAGCAAACACTTCTGCCATTTCGGGGCAGAAGCCGGCCTGAACAAAACAGAGAAACAGGCTTCGGTAAGATTTTAGCAGGTTAAGCATGGATAGCAGGTGGGTATGCATGATGGATAAGGCGGCATGTTCGGGTTTATAAAAATGTTTGCGTAGGTTATCGGCCGAAATACCTGATTGGCGTGTGGTGCTGTGAATTTCGGCTACCTGTTTTACCAATTCTGTTTTATTATCTGTAGCCACCAGACCCGCATCAACCTGTAAACGAAGAAAAACGCCGAGTTGCGAAACGGAAAGGGTGGTTTGGATGGGAGTTTTAATTCCTGGCATTTCCTTTTTATACGATTGGCCTGTACATTCTGTTTGCAGAAATTCTTCAAATAAAACAATCTCATCCAGTATTTTGGTATAAAAATGAGCGCAGACGTCTCTGTCTTTAAAAGACAGTTCCATTTCTGGCAGTATGTCGAGATGGGATTCAATTTTACGGATCAGTTTGTTGATACAAATTCGGGTATTATGAATAAACAGCGATTGTTCTTTGGGTCTTCTGATATGCAGCAGTTTTTCCATGAAATCGAGTGGAAGACTGGTTACCAAATCAAGCGTTTTCTTTCTGGTGGATTCTGAAGCGGAGAGGGGGTTGGTCAATTGTGCAGGTGAGATAGAACAAAAAACCTGCAGGGCCAAAGGGCGGAATGCAAATTTCATTAGATGGATTTTATATTTCAATATAGGAAAGAAATATTATAAAAAAACATCCTGTGTGGGGAATTTTTAGGGGGGGGTTATGCAGTTGGAATAAGTGATTGATAGACAATGGAGTTGTTTGAAAAATATTTTTCGCTTCCTTAAACCTGGTTTTGAATTATCATACTTGATAGAATCCACGCTCGAGCATAAAATCATTTATGTTAGGATAATTTACAATTGGCGCTTAAAATAATCCCGGGTTTCCTCATCCACAAAATACACATAGCAACCTTTCATGCCTCTTGTCATTAATGTTCGATACGTATTTTTTATAATCAGGTCAAGCATTTGTTTGGTTTCCTCGGGTTTCTCTTTTATCCGTTTTTTATAGCCCATTACCGATTTATCTGAACTTGCCCGCTTAGATGCATTGGTAATTATTTGTCCATTTCTAACAACCATATCCTCTCCGACTATTACACCAATATAATCGACTTCTAATCCTTGACAGGTATGTATACAACCAATTTGATTAACTGATTCCGGGCTGATTATCCAGGTACTGCCATCTTCTGTTAAATTCCATTTCATATGGAAATCATATTCTGGGAATTCAATATCATAGGCAGCATAATTTTTCCTACTTGGCCATTTCCAACAATAGCCGGCTACCATTCTTGCCCGATTATTCAGTTTGTTTTTCTCAAAAATAATGTCTCTTAATTCTGAGGGGGTATCTATCACCTGAAAATCATATTCTAAATCACCAATATCTTCATTAGCCGTATCTCTGATCTGTAAGATATCATCCAGCCAGGCGAGATAGCCATCTGAACCATTACACCTAAACTGAGAATTGAGTTCAAGTTCAGTTATGGAAGCGCCGGCTCTTGATGCCCAAATTTCAATCTCTTCTTTTCGTCCAATATCTTTTAAGGTAACCCGTTGATCTTCATCTATGAAGAAAACAGAAAATTTTGAAGCATTGATGATTTCTTTAATCTGGTTTTCACCAAGATTACCAAACAGGCCACTGTGTTTATTTAATCGATGAGCTTCATCAACTATCAATGCATCAAACTCGCTATTGTTTGTGTCAATAAACGAACCGGAGCCTCTGAAAAGATTCCTGATAACCGTGGGTCGTAAACTTCCCGTAAGCCTTGATTCATAAACTGCTCTTGGCGCAGCATTTTTTGATACATACTGTGCAAGCAATCCGAGCTTTGTAAGTTGTACTAATAAATTAATGGCTACAACAGATTTGCCTGTTCCCGGTCCACCTTGTACAATCAATACCTGCTTATTTTTCTCGCTTGCCTTTTTCGCCAGAGCAAGCGCATTTTCATAAACCACTTTTTGATCGTCAATCATTACAAATTCCTGATTCCCCTTAATCATTTTACTGATGCTATCAGCAAGCAACTTTGACGGCCTGATTTTTCCATTTTCAATTCTAAATAATAGGTTCGATCTATCGCCATACTTTATATGCTCCTTTATAAAATCACGAAGTTTGGCAGCATCGTTTTTTAAAAAGACAGGGGCTTTATCAATGTACTCAGCATAAAACGGGTTTTTTATAACATCGTCCTCGATATAGTTGTGTAAATATGCACATGGATGTAACTGAATGTTTTCTGTGTAAACCACTTCATTAAACCCCTGTAGAAGTGTTGCATAAGACCATGCCTGATAAGACGGGTGTGTATGTTCACCAATTCGCCCTCCAACATAGGTTTCAACAATTGAGTCTTTAGTAGTTAGGCTGGCTTCTGACCATTGTTTTAGTTCTAT
>Ga0208507_1001653_pt1 | contig 12247 bp, 10 predicted proteins | sample CryBogCBH12Aug01_FD_184626 | JGI IMG/M metagenome (GOLD analysis project Ga0208507, IMG submission 184626) | Freshwater microbial communities from Crystal Bog, Wisconsin, USA - CBH12Aug09.1 (SPAdes) (version 2) | ecosystem: Environmental > Aquatic > Freshwater > Lake | place: Crystal Bog... | reverse complement strand
TAAAACTAGTTTATTTGAACCATTCAATGTTCCAGCGGGTGTATATGTTCCACGGGTATCCGCCGTTACAGAACTAGATACAAGTTGCGGTGTCATCGTAGCGGCGCTTGCTGTATATGAGCCTGAAGTATTTACAAACGTACCAGCTAAATAGTTGGCTTGTGATGTAGATATTTTACCCGTTGTACCCGATACATAAGTCCACCAATAGTTTGTACCAGTACTTACACCACCTGGAGGCGTTCCTGTAAATTGAACAATAGTGCCACTAGCAGGAGAATAACCAACTGTAAGTACGCCAGGTGAAGCAATCGTCCAACCTGTTACTGCTTGTACAGAGTAAGTTGTTGTATTGCTATAAAAAGCATAAGCCAATGTCCCATTGTCAACCGCTGTAGATCCTGTAAATCCTGGGTCTACAATGTATGCTTCATCACTAATACGACATGGTAAGCCTAGTGTAGTTGTTGTATCAACCGATACCGCAACAGTAGTTGCAGCGCTAAATGCGATACTGTAAATTTGAAAGAATGCTTTTCTTCCTTTAGTTTGCGTAGAAGCAACTGTACCTGTTTGAATGATTTCAGTCATTGCATTACCGTAATAATCATAGCCAGTTACTGTTACTTGTGAGTTTGTTGGGCTACCTGATGCAGTTGTAACCGCAACTGCTCTAGGCACATCTAATTGAGTTACTGTTGTACCATCAGTACGAATCACTTGTGTTGTTCCGCCTGTACCAGATGCTAATTGTGTACCACTATAAGTAGTTGCGCCTGTTGGCGTTTTAGCAGCTAAAACAGCAGCTGTTGTTGCAGCATACGGATTTGTATCGTATAAATAAACACGTCCCATTGGACCAAAACCAAGAGACATCGGTGAAGGATTACCTAAGTTACTGGTAGCATTTGTACCAACATAACTAGGGGCTGAACCTAAAAATAAATCATCGCTAAATTGTGGCATTGTCGTTCTCCATGAAAAGTTGACAAATTAAAAAGAAGGGGTTTTTACACCCCTTTGATACTTAAGCTCCTGGTGTACCGTACATAGCACGTGGATCGGTCCAACCTGGGATATAACGTTCTGTTGCTTTGTAACGCATAGAGTCGGTTTCGAAGTCACCTTCCATTGTCTTCTCTAATGCACGACGCATCAACAATTTCATACCTTCTGGAGCATCTGTTTGGATCCACCAGTTAGTTGAAGATGTTAAACGGCTAATAACCGATGCACCTTCAGGCAATAAACCAATTGATTTAATTGGGTTAATGTCATTGTTTGCTGTACCAGTTCTTAGAACAGATTTCAGCAATACTTCAGCTTGGAAAACGTTACCTGGGGCAACGACAATCTTAAGCGGTTGTAAGCGAATTTTCTTACCGTTGTTGTCAACTGCTTGACGGATTTGAATTAACATCTGTTCGAGAGATGTTTGAGATAAAGCCGCTGCTGTTGCTAACTGATTGCTAAATGTACCTGAAGCAATCGGGTGAGCTGTGTTAATCAAAGATACGCCGTCACCACCAACATATGAAGAGTTAAATGCACGGTTCAAAATGTTAGCACATAACAATTCTTTAGTTTCTACTAAAGATTGTGCTAAGTGCTTAGCGTATACTTGACCTAAACGGATATGGTCACCGTCTTCAACTAAAACTCTAGTTAAAGCAAATGCCAAACCGAATACTTGGTAAACATAACGCTGTAAGAACAATACACCACCTTGTTGATATGTAACAGGTGAGCCGTCAGGGAGCTGAGGAGCTGCACCGAAACCATATAACACTGGTTCTTCATGGTAGTTACGTGGAATACCTGCTTGTTCACGGAAAACTGTAGACCATTCGTCGGAACGCTGATCATACACACCGTCAAAGGATTCGTTCAATATAGGTTCTACAATTGAACGGAAGTCCGTACTTCTCATTGGGGCTGCCATAATTTATTCTCCTATATTAAACTTGAGCTACGTATTGACCGTAGAAGTTAGTAGAGCTTAACTGTACACGAACTATTGTGTAAGCATCACCCCATGCATTATCTACGTTTTGACATAAATCTACCACACGCATAGCAGCTTGCTGACCATTAGTAACGGCTGTTGAAGCTCCTAATGTTGCTTGTGATAACCCGGTTGTTGAATTACCCGCAGTAATGTTGGTAAACCAATATTCACCACCGATACTTGTTTGAGCCATAGAACCGTCAGCTTGGATTTCATAAACGATGTTGAGGTCGTTATAGAAATAAGCATTTGTGACTGAACCTGCTTGAACAGTTGTACCTGATGGCCAGTAGTTGGAAACACGACGACGGCCTGTTGTGTCAGTAAACTCAACGCCTTGGAATGAACCTGTTACGGCATACTGTTGGCTTGATGAATTTCCTGTTGTGGTTTGAGCAGCAATAATTGTACCGTTAGCAGAGCCAGTAGAACCTACGTTAGCAGCACTAACGTAGGCAATAGGTTGCTGTTTGTAAATATTGGCTGCGTAACCCGATGTAATACCGTTTTGTAAGCATTGTGCTCTTTCTAATCCTGTTGGAAAGAAGGCAGGACGCAAACCAAACGGAGCGGATACTGAAGACATATTTTACTCCTTAAAAATGGTTAAATAAAATTTTGTTTTTTGACGCTTTATTCAAAGCTATAAAGCAAAATCGCAATTAACGCAATTTTTAAAAGTAAAACCAACCCGCTCTTACCAAGAAGTAGGAACGGGTCTTGTTAAATCAAAGTGCATGCCATCACCTTCAATTTCACCTAGTCTTTTACCATTAGAATCACGGGCATTCAATAATGAGTCTTGTTGAACTCTTATCTTCTCTTGCTCATCCATTGGAGCATAATGGTGTACTTCTGCCATATAGTCCAAATAAATGTCCATTGGAAGTTTATAAAGAACCATCTCATTACAAGCAACAAACCCTTCTAACTCACCTGCTTTTACACGGAAATTTTCAAAGCCTGGAACTTCATCGGCTTTAACTGGCACATAGCCAATCCGCATACGTCGGTGAATAGGATCGTACTGATGAGTGGTGGATAACCAACAAGTATGAAAGCCTGGAATATCAGGCGCATTAGGTAAAGCTTCTTGAAGGAACTCATCGCGGAACATTCTACGGCGTTCCTGAGAAAATGCAAAATCTTGTTCTGGTGGGCGACGACTAGCATCCATAGTTGCTCTATTTTCGCGACCTTTAGTTGTATCTTTTCTTAAACGCTCATCCATTTTTATCCCCTATTCTTGTTTTGACGATCCCACTCAATATAACGTTGAGTGGCTTTTCTACGAAGTTCCATATTGTCCCACATGCCAGCTTCTTTTATAGCAGCGACACGATCTGGACTAAGTACATAGTCATTAGATTTACTATTGCCCATCGACTCTCTTCCTGAACTTGTCACAACAGACCTCGGTTTTGGATTACGTGCTTTAGATTCATTATAAGCATATTTTGACGTGTCGGGAATATATTTTTTAAGCCTATCATCAAGTTCGTCCCAATAGTCTTCAGAACTAGGATCATACCCCTCTTCTGTCAATTTTTTATCGATAACCTGAGCAATGGCTGATTCTTCATTTTTGCCGTGCGGGTCATACCAAGAATTTCTTTCCATCCATTCAGCCGCCAACCGCTGGACTGATAAATCCGGTGCTTTAATGCTTGGTTGTTGTTGGGCTGTTTGTCTTGTTGCTTGATGCTTCATATTTTGAAGTGACTCAAGTTTTCTGCGAGCATCATACAAAAGTTCTTCCGCTTTAGTAACACCTTCACCGTCTTGGTGCGCTACGGCTTCTTTCATTTTCATTTTGGCGTACTCAACCTGTACTCCAGCATCATCAATAGCCTTGTCAACACGAGCTAATTCAGCTCCACTAGTTTTTTTCTCAATAACTGCCAGTCTTTCAGCAAGTTCTTGGTTTTGTTTCCTAAGGGCGGTTATTAGGTGGTTGGATTCTTTTGCTTTTTCCCTATGAATCTGTTTTTTCAGACGTCTTTCTTCTCGACGAGCGGCTCTAATCTGCTCTCTATCGTCGTCATCTTCATGGTCTTCTTGTTCTGCTGAAGATTTTTCTTCTATTTCTTCTTCATGCTGAGGATTTTCTCCCGCATTTTCAGGCAACTGAACGGTTGCTGAACCGTCTTGCTCTTCTGCTACCTGTAATTCTAATTTTTCAGTAGGTGTCATACAATTTTCCTTTCAAAAATTTAAATGAACGCTTTAATAGCACGGGGATCACCAGTCACTTTGCCAATAAGTTCATGGTCATTAAAAAATGTAAAGAGTGCTTTTCCGTTGGCGCCTTGATTATCCGTGAAATCAATTTCCCATCTATCGCCGCCCCACTTAGGCACACGAACATAATCCCCCACAGATGCCCAAGCTCCTTCTGGCCACGGCACCATATCTTCTCTTTTTCTAAAAGCAAGTGGTCCAATAGCAATAACTTTGCCAATCATCGTATTCCATTTTTCCGTTTCTTTGGTTTCTTCTGGAATAACAATACCGCTATTAGTTACTTTTTCTTTCACTGCTCTTAACTGCACTAGTACTCTTGCACCATACGGTGTCATAAGAGGATCAACTTCCGGAAACGCCTCTTCTAGTGTCTGTTCTTTGTCGTAATTTACTGTCATCACTATCCTTTTCTTCTAAAAGATTATTTAAAATATCCAAAGCTTCTTGCAAGCCTTGGTGTATGCCTACATATCTCTGGTAACTTTCAAAGTTCACGAACCTTCCATTTACCATTGACTCTACTACTTCTTGCTGCTTTGCTTTTACTACTTTAATGAAATCATTTGTAAGATCCATTAACGACCTCTAGCACTTGGTTTCTTTCCTACTGCTATTGCTATCATTAAACCAGGTTTCTTAGCGCCCCCACCTTTTTTCATGGTAGCAACAGAATGAGGGACAGGTTTAGTTAATTTTGGCTTGGTTCCTTTAGCAGGTAAGTTCCTTACTTTGCTTTCAGGGTATGCACCAATAAGTTCGTTATCAGGTTGATGGGATTCTGGGATCACCTGTCCGCCTTTAGCATATTTCTTTACTTTTCCGCCTTTTTTCAAATGGTTTGCTTCTTCCATGCCATACATGGCCATGCGCTTATGCTTATTAATTGCTTCAGACATTTCCTTCTCCTTGTGGTGGTTGATTGCTTTGCTCAGCTGTTGCTCCTTCTTGCTCTATTGCTTGCTTTTGTGCTTCTTGTGCTGTTTCTTGTGCTTTTGCTACTTGTTGCATTTGTTGTTGCTGCAATTCTTGATTGTGATTTATTGCTTGTGCTTGTAATTCAAAATCTTTTTCTATAGCAAGTTTATTAGTATCGTGCGTTAATTTAGCGGCTTCTATTTGCTGCTGTGATATTAACGCTTCTTTTTTCTCTTGGGTTTCATTTTGTTCTTTGATAGCTCTTAGTTGAAGATCTGCTTTGTCAATAGCGGCTTTTCTTTGTGTTTCTGCCATAGAAGTTTGTGTTAAAGCATTTACTTGAGCCATAATATTTGGATCAGTTGGCTGTTGGTTTTGACCTTGCATTTGTTTTAGCATGGCTAGCATTTGATTGATAGCTTGTCCTACTTGACCTAATGTTTCTTTGCTATCTTGATGCACATGCTGTAAAGCAACTGCCAATAATTTTTGAGCCTCTTTCATAGTAGGCTGAATTTTTAAAATGTTATAAGGTTCACCTAAAGCCTGACTTGTGTACATATCCGCTTGGTTTAAATACCATAAGGTCAAATGCTGCTTTAAATGTTCTAAACAGGCAGGAATAAAAGTAGGCGCAACTATTGGATTGAATCCAAAAATAGGGTCGGTTGCGTATTGTAAGTGGCTTATAAAATGAGCTAAATGGTCTTGAGCTGGGAAAGCGCCTACTGGTTTGCCTACCGTCATAGATACGTTTTCGAGCGCAGGATTCATATCTTTAATGTCCTGAGGGTCTGGCAATACTTCATTAACATCCGGCAATTTAATTTGCTTAAGTATTCTTTTCTCAACAGCAAGCCTATTATACAAATCTGGGTTTGCTTGTGCTCTTGCGGCTAAAGTTTGAATTTGAGCGTATCTTTGACTTTCCGCAAAAATATGAGGATCAGATACCGGAATAATATCTGACATAAATTCAAAATCTTCCGCTGTTACTTGTAAATCTGCGATTACTTCTGTCTTACGTTGGTCATCTAAATACCAACGGTTTAATCTACCTAATACTTTAAATACTCTCTTTTGAGAATCATGCAATCTTGCATGAATTGAACTGAATACGGCGGCGCCTTGTTCTATTAATGCTTGAGTTGTGCCTACTGGTGCGTTAGAAGTGACATCGGCAATCTTTTCTTCTGAAGTAGTGACTACGCCTTTAGCCGCGTCGGTTAACCAACCTAAAAGCTGGAAAAGAATAGCATTAGGCGGATTGAATGGCACAGGCATTGCTATTTTTCTAATATCGTCTACTCCAGGCGCACCTTCAATTTCTGTAACTTGAGTAACATCAATGCTCGTAGACTGACCCGAGATCTTCCCGCCTTTAAGCTTAAGCATAGTTGGTGCGTTATTGATGTGCGCAGAATCCAATAAAGCACGGAGTGCACCAGTAAGAGCAGCAGAAAGGCCGCCAATGAGATGAGGAAGCCCAATGGCATAAGCGCCTCTCCAAGGTATAAATTTGAATTCAATAATCCAGTCCAACTTAGTAAGTGATTCATCACCGTTCTCCCAGTTTCTATATAAACCAATAACCGCATTCTCAGCTTGGTCAATCATAAGAATGTAAGGAGCTCTTTCTCCTTTTGAAAACTTATCTTCTTCAAGTTCCAACCAAGTATAAATATGATAAATTTCTCGCATACCATCTACATTAGTAGATTCGTTTTTCTTGCCTTCTACTTTATTGGTTGCTTTTTGAGCTTTGGATTCTTCTGGCTCTTGGCTTAATTTATAGGCGCCTATATCTTTATAGAGTCCCTGTGCTACTCTTAAATCATATTCTTCTTGAGTAATAATTTGAACTTCCGTTACCCTCATGGCGGTATAGAAATTGACAGCAGCAAAAGGCAAATAAATATTATCAATAGGCACAAACTCCGCACAAGGGCGCCTACGTTGGTCATCCCACCAAAGTTTCATGTATTGTGAACCGCCTAGAGGTAACTGAGTTAGCATTTGCTCCTGTTCGTCACGGTATTCTTCTATCTGTTCCGTTAACTGCCAGTTCATGTAATCCCGTTTGCGGTCTGCCTTTGCTATTTTCTCTTCGTTACTTTCCCCAATAATTTTAGTTTTTACTGGTCCGTCAGGCGGAAATAATTCTTTGATTGCTCTAGCAGCGAAATCCACGCAGGATTCTGCCATAACTGGATGGACAACTTTGGATGCTCCCATGAATTGAGCGCCTCCTGGTGCATCGTCTCCGAGGCCTGTTCTTCTAATGCCTTCTTCATACTTTTTATCTCGGTCTTCTCTTGCATTTTTATCTTTTTCTATAAGTTCATTATATTTGAGTGCAACTTTATCCAACTCCCAGTTATCAATAGAGTCAGCTAAGTTTTCATAAAAGTCTGGAGTTTCGTCCGGACCTTTAAGATCGTCTAACCTAACTATTGCCGAACCGTCGGGTTGTTCTTCTATTTGGTCAAAAAGTTCGGGTATGGATTCTTCTGATAAATCTTCTTGGTCCATAGTTCCAGGAATAAACCGGTTAAAGTCTTGAGGGATAGGCATTTCTGGCATGGTTTATTCCTTTTCAAACTTTCTTTTAAAATTTCTAGAGTCATATTGACTCGTAGGTTTTATTTTAGTTTCATTGGCTTGGTTTATTTCTCTAGAAATATCGGATAACTCAGCAGACAAAACTTGAATCCTGCTTTTAATAGTTTCCTTTTCTTTTTTAACTGCTCCGCCAGATGCTAACTTTATTATACCGCCATTTTTGTGCCCTGGAGGAACATTTTTTGTATTTTCTATAAGATTTTTTAAGTGCCCTATATAACTACCATATTGGTGACCATTAGGATCGAAATCATGAATTCTATTCCACTTATCCCATTCTTCTTTAAGAGCAGGCATTTCATCCGGACTAACTACTTTTTTATCTAAAAACCGCATAGGTTCTATTAGGTCTATGTTGTAATCTTTAGCCAATTTTTTGATATCGTTTATGTCAATAAACCGTGGCATAGTTCTTGCAACTGCTGCTTCTTGATTTTCAAGAGCAAGAAGAGCGTCTTCTAATTTTTTACTAGGACCAATTTCTCTTTTAATTATGCGTACTAAATCTTCTGTCTCTTTTGGAGAATCTGCAAATGCATAAGCATCTCCTGGGTCGTCTCCGAAAGTATCAAAAAAGTTTTTTCCAGTTTTGTCTTCGTACATTTTAGCAATTTCATTAGAAGCATCATAATAGCCTTCCATGTGGAGTTCATCCATTAATTGATCTAATGCTTCTTTATCAAGCGATGGATGATGCTTTTGAGCGCTATCAAAAGCATGACTTACATTGGCGTTTCCGTATTCACCTGTGTGAGTATGAAATATGCCATTATTTTCTAAATCTTTACTAACATGTCTAATTTCATCTGAATAAACAAAACCTGGATTATTTAACCATTCTTTTAAATGTTTACTAAAAGCCGAATCTACTTTGCCGTTGTTATATCCTGCTATTTGCCTTATGTCAAAACCATCTGAACCATGAGGGCCTATTGGTTCTAAATGTATGGTTGCCTGCGCTTCTCCATTTGGTCCTCTTAATGAAGCAATGGCTTCTCTGTCATTTTTAATATTTTCTATATGATTATAAAAAGGAGTTTCAGAAGCGCCAGCTGGAGTAGTTCCAGTATGAGGTTCATAGATAGGAGCATGTCTATTTTTATACTGAATGCTGCAATTATGTCCGCCAGAAGCTAAGCAGTGGTTTAAGTCTTTAGTATCTACCGATAGATCCCTTAGTCCCATTTTAACTTCTTCCGGAGTTCCGTTAAATAAAGATGAATTAAAAAGAATCATTTTAGAACCATCTGAATAATCTTTGTCCGCTATTAATTCTTCATGCCTTTTTTGACGCCATTCTTCATAAGCCTTCTGGTCTTTTGCTAATTGCTTTTCTAGTTCCGCTTCATTAACCCATGCTTTTTTGGCATAGTATTCCATGGATCTATTTTTAATGGACTCGGGCGTCTCTTTGCCGGACATCAAATCATCCCATGCGGCTTTTCTTACATCTTTTAAACCAGCATACTTGTCTAAAATAGTGTCCGTACCTAAATCATAAATAATAGAACCAGGATCCGCTTTATTAAGAAAAGGCATGTCTTTTCCATGCCAGTTATATTTTTCTTTCATTATTGCTGGATTAGAAAACCTAATGGCAGAATCTAGTACATTTTCCATTTCCATACCACGAGAAGTATTAGCTGTTTCTCCAGCTTCTTTAGTATCACCTCTTCTTAAAGCGGATTCTCTTCTTTCAGCAGCTTGGTCTGCAAATTCTAATGGATTTCTTACATGGTCTTTTGGATACCATCCTTGGTCGGCAAGTTGAACTAGAGGGTCATTTGCCTTGCCGGTGCCCATTCTTTTGGTTATGTAATTGGCGTAAGGTCCTTGGATCCAATTGTTATAAGCATTTTGAATAGTTTCAATTTCATTTTCATGTTTAATGATTTCATCCGATAGATCAGTACTATTAATGTGTCTAGTAACGGCATCCCTTAAATCTTTTCCCCATAGAGCAGCCGCTTTTGGATCTCCTTCTGGCATAGGGTATTCGCTTTTGTAATCTTCTATAAAGTTATTGGTTTCATCCCAAACTTTAGGATTTGGGTTTTCTTCTAACTGTTTCCACCAAAGAGTAAATGGGCTTGGATTATCCGCCAAGTCATGGTAATACATAGACTCGTCTATAAAGTTTCCTAGGTTGCCTTGACCTATTAAATCTCCCGAACCAAAACTTGTTGGCCACTGCCCTCCTTTAGGTTTAATCATAGACATAACTGGAGGATTAAGAAACTTGGCTCCTGGAATTAAAGGTTCACTAGAAAGTATTTTAGAAGCTGCAGTTTCTCCAAGCGCTTTGGCACCTTTAGCAATGGCAGGAGCGGCACTAGTCACACCTTTGGCAACAGCAAAAGGATCAATAACCCCGCCAACAATGTTTCTTCCTCCGGCGCCGCCTATATTTTCTGAATAAGCAGCTGGACCATTTTTATAAAACTGAGGGAACATGCTGTAATAATCTTCTGTGGTTGGCAATGTATTTTCTTTATTAACTATACCGGGGGAAAGATAATTTAATCCCATTCTACCAAGCGATTCAATATCCCCAAAAACTCCAGGAATAGAAGACAAGGTTCCTTTGATAGTGCCTACCATACCAGGGGCCATTCCTTCGGTAAAAGGAGTAGTTAGGTTACTGAGGTCATACGGATTTACGGGCTGTCCTGCTCGGTTTCTTGCAACCGCTACTTTCATTTCACTTTGACTGGGCTGGGGGTTTGCTTGGAAAGGGCTAAAGCCAGCGTATTGAGCTGCGTCACTTGGGCTCATGCCAAGGCCTACTAATTTCTCATATTGCTCTGATGGACTTACTTGCCCTTCTTGAACCGTAAGTTGGTTGCTATTGTCATAAGGCATAAGGATTAACTCTCCTTGGCTTAGTTTCATCAATGTAAATATCCATGTCCACTGGATCTGGATCGATATTAAGAAAGTTCATATCCCTTAAAAGCCTGAGTGCTTGTGTCATAGTATCCACATAATCATCATGAGTAGCTTGGGGGAATGAGCAAACTTGACTCATAAACTGCTGAGCCCAATCCCTAACTTCTCCCTCCCATTTAGTGCTTTCAGGAATAAAAACCCTTCCCCTTTCTATTATATTGGAAACTACATGAAGTCGCTGAACTTTATCGGCTTTGCCTGGATTGTAAGCTCTTACAAATAAACCAGCCCTTTGTAAATCCTGGAGTAGGCTTATGCCCGAGCCTTTATCTTCTATCAGAATAAGATCCACTTTCTTTCCTGGCTCCCCATAGATGGCGGAATAATCTTCTATGACTCTTGGTTTAAGATCCGGATAAGTTAGTCTTTCTGTCCAGGCGTCTATAAGCATGACCGACCATGGTCTATCCTGAGGCTTAAATACGCCCCAAACCGTACAAGCCGTAGGATCATTGCTAGTTTTTTCTGTGAACGCCGTGTCATAACTTTGTAGTACATAAGTGAATTCTGGGAAAGGCATGTCGGATGGCCATAACTTAAACCAGGATCTTTTGACAATACCACCTTCTTCCGGATCTAGAAGTTCGGCGTAAAGCTCTTGGCGCCCTAACTGCGTGCCTTCATATTGTGCTATTGCATTAAAGAAAGTTGGGGCAAGGTTATCTTTATTCTCGTAAGTGGATCCCTGAGTTAATAGAACCGAACCATTTTCATCATAGCTCTCTTCCACTAATCTTCTAATAAGATCCGTTGGTTTAGGGGTAGTGGTTACTATAACCTGAGGGTTGGCTCCAAGCCTCAAACCAAACATCATCATATCCCAAACTTCTTCCGCTTTATCCCAAGCCGCAAGCTCATCACACCACATCCTATGATGCTGTGGTCCTCTTAGACGATCGGGCTCTTGTGCTGAAAATCCTTTGATAACCGAGTCATTGATAAGAATGACTTCTGAGATAGTTCGGTTGTAGGATTTTATCATTTGACTAGGAAGACAGGCGAGAATACCCGAGACACCTTCAATACAGGTATCTCTAATATCTCCACTGGTAGGCGCAATAATTCCGCAGCGAACCCTTGGATGACTAATTGCATACCAGCAAATATCTTCAGCACCAGTCCTAGTTTTACCAAAACCTCTTCCGGCAAGGATAAGCCAGGTAGTCCACCAATCCTCTTCCGGGGTTAATTGTTTTTCTCGGGCAGAATTAAGCCATTCAATTCTTTTGTTTAAAACTATGAGGTCATGTAAAGTAAATTCTTCCAACAAAGATTTAAACTCCTGGGGAGTTGTTTTTGAGAAATCTATGTTGGCTAGTGCATTCACTTTTTAAGTTTAGATGCGAAGTTTTGGGCTATGCTGTCTATGAGTTGGAGACGAACTTCTAAAGGAGCACCGTCCGCTCCAGTAATTTCCACAGACCTTCTTTTTGAGTGACCGTATTGAACTAGTTCTTTGAGACAGTCTTTCTTATCTCTTAAGGAAATGTTTGGATCATAAGCAATCTT
>Ga0208507_1001652_pt1 | contig 12247 bp, 11 predicted proteins | sample CryBogCBH12Aug01_FD_184626 | JGI IMG/M metagenome (GOLD analysis project Ga0208507, IMG submission 184626) | Freshwater microbial communities from Crystal Bog, Wisconsin, USA - CBH12Aug09.1 (SPAdes) (version 2) | ecosystem: Environmental > Aquatic > Freshwater > Lake | place: Crystal Bog... | reverse complement strand
GCAAGGAATTTCTTTGCGCGCCGACGCAGGACGCGATGCGTGCGCCGACGGATCCGTGCCATTGCAGCGAATGCAAATTCATGAAGATGAATACGCTCGAAAAAGTGCGCGATTGTATGAAGAACCTCGCGCCGCGCGTGGAGTTGCCGCCGGAAATCATCAAGCTGGCGCGGCTGCCGATTGAGCGGATGCTGGAAATTTCGGCTCGGCCGCTGGAGAAAGCGGGCTGATCTCACGCCAGGCCACAAAGAATTTTCCTTCAGAACAACTGCACCAGCCTCACGAAGCTGTAGGCAATTCCTGCTGTGACGGGCAGTGTCAAAATCCACGCCCAGACGATGCGTTCGGCGACAGGCCATTTCAGCGCACTCCAGCGTTTGGCCGCGCCGACGCCCATGATGGCCGAGGTGATGACATGAGTGGTGGAAACGGGCATTCCCATCACCGCCGTGCCCAGCAGCACGCTCGCCCCGGCGGTTTCGGCCGCGAAGCCGTGGACGGGCTGGAGCTTCACTAGCTTGTTGCCGAGGGTGCGAATGATGCGCCAGCCGCCGATGGCGGTGCCGGCGGCCATCGTCAGCGCGCACAGAACTTTGATCCAGAGGGCGATTTCCAAGGTCTTGCCTGCCGCCGGTTCGACGGTTTTCAACCAGCCCAGCCAGTCGGGCAAGGTGTCAAACGTGCCGGCTTTGGTGGCGGCGACGAGCGCGAGGGCGATGATGCCCATGGTTTTTTGCGCGTCATTCGTGCCGTGGCTGAAGCCCATGTAGGCGGAACTGAACAGTTGCAGCCGGCCGAAAGTCCGGGAAACGGTGAGCGGCCGAACTTTTTGAAGCGAGAGATAAAGTGCGGCCATGATGATAAACGCGATGATAAATCCCATCACGGGCGAAAAGACCATCGGGATGACGACCTTGTAAAGCACGCCGCTGCCGGCCCACCAGTGTCTGCCGAGTTCGGGAGCTTTGCTCCAGATGACGGCGTGCCAGTCGCCGTGTGCCGCCGCCAGTGCCGCGCCGATGAGTCCGCCAATCAGCGCGTGGCTTGAGCTGGACGGCAGGCCAAAAAACCACGTCAGCAGGTTCCAGAAAATTGCCGCAATCAAGGCGCAGATGAGCATTTGCGAGGCAAAGCCCGGCGGGATGAGCTTGGAGTCCACGAGGCCGGAGGCGATGGTTTTGGCCACGGCGGCACCAACCATCGCGCCCAGCAGGTTCGTAATGGTGGCGAGAATGATGGCCTGACGCGGCGTTAGCACCTTGGTGCCGACGACGGTGGCGATGGCGTTGGCGGTGTCGTGAAAACCGTTGGTGTAGGTGAAAATCAGCGCCACCAGAATGACGGTAAAAACCAGGAGCATGGCTCAGGAATTTTTCAGGACGATTTGGGAGATGACGGTGCCGACGTCGCGGCAGCGGTCAATGACTTTTTCGAGAAGGTCGTAAAGATCCTTCAGGACGATGACTTTCAGGGCGTCGTGGCGCCCGCTGAACAAATCGCGGTAGAGTTCCATGATGGCCTTGTCGGCATCGCCCTCAACCTGCTGTAACTGGTCGTTCCACTTCTTGACCTCTTCGAGGTTGATGCCGGCGCGGAGGCTTTTGACGAGGTTCAGGACGCATTCGGTGGCGTGCTCGACCAATGCAATCTGTTGGGAAAAATTTACGCCGCAAACATGCTGGGGTGCGAGTTGGATGCGTTCGCCAAATTTTTCCACCGTCTTGGGAATGCGATAAAGCGCCAGCGCCAAGGCGTCAATGTCCTCGCGTTCGAGCGCGGTGACGAAGGTGGTGTAGACGGCATTGCGGATTTGGTTGGTGATTTCCTTGTCTTTGCGGCGGGCGCTGGCGAACGCCTCCAGTTCAACGGGCTTGTCGAGCGACTGGCTTAATTTGACGAGCGACTGGACACTATTGTGGGCCTCGAGCGCGCTGGCCTCGAGCAGGCCGAAAAACATATCCTCTTTGCCGAGCAGTTTCTGGAGTGAAAACATAATGATGTTTGATTTTGCCGGAGATACGAGACAATGACCGCACGAATCTTGCAATTTATTTACCCAACTGCAAGCCGGGAACGCCGGGTCTTGTCACACAATTGTAACATTGCCGACATTTGTCCGTAACAACAACGCTGCATTCTGTCACTGTTTTAAGACAACAAACTCTACGCATGAAAATGACAAACACAAAAACGACAACCAAACTCGCACTCTTTGCCGGCGCGACCGCACTGGCGGCTCTTGCTCCCCAGGGTCACGCGCAATCCGCCGATGCGCTGATTGACAAGCTGGTGGACAAAGGCATTCTCACCGTCAACGAAGCCAAAGATCTACGGAATGATTCGGACAAGGATTTTAATACCGCTTTCGCGGCCAAGACGGGAATGCCCGACTGGGTGACGGGTTACAAGTTCAATGGCAGTTTCCGCGGGCGGTTTGAGCAGTTTTCGGGCGATAACACCGCCGCCATGGATCGCACCCGTTTGCGTTATCGTCTGCTTTTGGGCGCAACGGTGAGCCTGCAAAACAATTTGGAGGCAGGCTTTCGCATCGGTTCCGGCGACACGAAAGGATCTGCTCCCGGCAATCCATTGTCCCAGAACACCACGTTGACGGGCAATTGGAGCGACAAAGGTCTTTACGTTGATGCAGCCTACGGCAAATGGACGCCAATCAGTGGCGGCGATTGGATGTTGTCCACCACGATTGGCAAGATGGAAAATCCGTTTAACTTTACCTGGATGGTGTTTGACCCCGATCTGACCCCGGAAGGCGGTGTGATTCAAGGCAGTTATACCATCAATGATAAACATTCCATTGCTTTCACTGGTGGTGCATTTGTGTTGAGCGAAGTATCGAGTTCAACCCACGATCCCATGATGGGGGGTGGTCAGGTGTTGTGGAATGCCAAGTGGACGGATAAATGGTCCAGCGTGTTGGGCGGCGGCGTGCTTGCCCTGGTGAATCCCGAACAGCTCACAACCGGAAACGTGACCGAAATCAACCAAGGCAATACTCGTTATACTGGTGGCGTTTTTTCAGGCGCCCCGAAGTATAATTTCACACCGATCATTGGTGATGCCAGCGTCACCTACACGCTGGATTCCTGCCCGCTTTATACCGGCGCTTTTCCCATCATGCTGAAGGGTGAAGTCATGAATAACCCGGGGGCACCCAATAATAACAATGGCTACTGGGTGGGTGTCACCTTTGGCAAAGCCGGCACCAAGCACACCTGGGATTTGACTTACCGTTATGAATATCTCGAATCAGACGCGTGGTATGACCAGCTTGCGGATGATGATAATTGCGCCTTTTATAGAACTGCCCCGGCTGGAGGCGGGTCAAGCGCCTTCGTGGGTGGCACCAATATCAAGGGCCATTTTATAAAGCTAAACTATTCCTTCACCGACTCGCTCATGTTCAGCGCCAGTTGCTACCTCAATAGCCTGGTCAGCCCGACCGTCAACGGCACCAAAGAAGCTCAGAGCGGCGCCATGCACTTCTTTGCAGACGTAATGTGGAAATTCTAATCGTCACCAACTTGTAACATACAAAAACAAATTAATTCAGCCATAATCATTCTATGAAAAAAATTGCAGCCATTCTGGTGACGACAACGCTCGCCGCCAGCGCCTTCGCCGGCAACATCACCGTCAAAGGCTCGGACACCCTCGTCGTACTCGCCCAGAAATGGGCCGAGGTTTACATGGGTCAGCATTCGGACGTGAAGATTCAGGTTTCCGGCGGCGGCACCGGCACCGGCTTCGCCGCGCTCCAGAACCAGACCACCGATCTCTGCGACGCCTCACGCAAGGCCAAGGCGGCGGAAATGGCCAACTGTATCAAAGCCTTCAGCGCGCGCCCGACCGAATACAAGGTCGCGCTCGACGGTCTCTCTGTCTATGTGAATCCCGAAAATACGTTGAAGGAACTCACCATCGCGCAGGTCGGTGACATCTTCACCGGCAAGATCAACAACTGGAAAGAAGTCGGCGGGCTGGATGCGCCAATCACGGTTTACAGCCGCGAGAACAGCTCCGGCACCTACGAGTTCTTCAAGGAGCACGTTCTCAAGGGCAAGGATTTCGCGGCCAGCGCGCAGACCATGCCCGGCACCGCCGCCATCGTGCAGGCGGTGGTGAAGGACAAGAACGGCATCGGCTATGGCGGTGCGGCCTACGGCGGCAGCAGCAAGTTACTCGCGATCAAGAAGACTGATGTTTCCCCAGCCATTTTGCCGACCGAGGAAAATGTCATCAGCGGCACCTATCCGATCTGGCGCCATCTTTACATCTATGTGAATCCGGCTCTCGATAAAGGCGAAGTCGCCGCCTATCTCAACTGGATCCGCAGCGATGACGGCCAGAAATATGTCAAGGACATTGGTTATTATCCGCTGCCGAAAAATCTCCGCAGCAACTGATTTGATCGCAGTTCCTCCGACGATCATTCACGCGGGCGGTGCGGATTCCATTGAGATTTCCGCTCCGCCCGCATAAAGTTTCAACCGCTTGACGCCCGCCCAACCAATCGAATCGCGCCGCAGCCACGGCTGGATGGGCATTCACCGCGGCCACAAGGCCCGACCCGCCGAATGGATTGCTGAGAAATTCATCTTTTTCGTCTCGCTCTCCGCCATCCTGATGGTGCTGCTGATTTTCCTGTTTGTCGCGCGTGAAGCGCTGCCGGTATTCCTTGGCGAAACCAACACTGCGCTCGTCCAAAAACCCATTCCCCCGGCCGAGATGGACAAGCATTCGCCCGCTGAATTGCAGGCTTACCTCGAACTCACGCCCGACCAGTTTGCCAAGATGGACAAGGCTACTTTGCGCTCACTGATGGATGTCAAGGTCGAGGCGCAAAATGACATTCCGGAAGATTTCCGCAACGACCCTGACGCCAAAATCAACACCACGGAATGGCAATACCTCGTGCAATCGCACAAATGGAACGGCTACTCCAAACCTGAATACATCTGGCAGCCCGTCGGCCAGATCAAAAAATTCAACATCATCCCGCTCTTCGTCGGCACACTGAAAGTCACCTTGATCGGTCTGCTCTTCGCAGTGCCGCTCGCCGTCGGCGCGGCCATTTACGTCTCGCAGCTCGCCCGGCCGCGCGCCCGTGAAATCATCAAGCCGGCCATCGAACTGCTTTCCGGCATTCCTTCCGTCGTGGTCGGCGTCTTTGCGCTGCTCGTCATGGCGACGGTGTTGCAAAGCATTTTTCACTATCAGACGCGGCTCAACGCTTTCGTCGCCGGCCTCGCGCTCGGCTTCGCCGTCATTCCGGTGATTTTCTCCATCGCCGAGGACGCGCTTACCAGCGTGCCGCGCACCTACACGCAAGGCGCTCTCGCGCTCGGCGCGTCGCGCTGGCAAACGGCCTGGCAAATCGTCTTGCCCGCCGCGCTCCCCGGCGTTTTCGCCGCGACGGTGCTTGGCTTCGGCCGCGCGATCGGCGAAACGATGATTGTGCTGATGGTCTGTTCCGCGAGCGTGATGTCGTGGAGTATCTTTGATTCGGCCCGCAGCATCACCACCACCATCGCCGCCGAAATGGCCGAAGCCGTCAACGGCGGACCGCATTATCGCATTCTCTTCATGCTCGGCGCGCTGCTTTTTGCCGCGACTTTCGTGTCCAACATGATTGGCGATTTCGTCATCCACCGCTTCAAGCAGAAATTGGAGGGCAAGAAATGAACACCGTCACTCCGCCCGAGTACCTGCCGGGATCCTCCAGCGACACAACGCGCTTTACGCGCCATTTCCGCGCGGAAAAATTTGATTTCTGGTCGTTCTTCTTCAGCGGCCTGACGGGACTGGCGACGTTTTTCATCCTCGGCATCCTCGCGACGATTCTGCTGAACATCCTCATCAACGGCTGGAGCGCCATCTCATGGCATTTCGTCTCGACGATTCCGAAGAAGGATTTCTTCGACGCGAACACCACCGGCGTCCTGCCGATGATTGTCGGCACGGCGTTCCGTGTGATCGTGATGACGATTTTTGTGATTCCCGTCGGTGTCATTACCGCGATTTACCTGACCGAATACGCCGCGAACACCTCCACCATCACCCGCATCATCCGCGCCGCCGTCAACAATCTCGCCGGCGTGCCGTCCATCGTCTTCGGCCTGTTTGGCCTCGGCTTCTTCATCAATTTCGTCGGCAAAAACATGGATAAGCTGCTGCACAACGCCAGCGCCGTCTGGGGCCAGCCGGCTTTGATTTGGGCTTCGCTCACCCTCGCGGTGATGACACTGCCGGTCGTCATTGTCGCCACGGAAGAATCGCTGAAAGCCATTCCGCCCGGCCTGCGCGAAGCCAGCTTGGCGCTGGGCGCAACCAAACTGGAAACGATTTTGAAAATTGTTCTGCCGCAGGCTTTGCCCGGCATCATGACCGGCGGCATTCTTGCTGTCAGCCGCGCCGCCGGTGAAGTCGCGCCCATTCTGTTCACCGGCGTTGCCTATTACATGGCGTCGCTGCCCGGCCATTTGAGCGACCAGTTCATGGATCTGGGCTACCATGTCTTTGTGCTGTCCACCCAGTCGCCGAACATCGAGCAGACGCGACCCATCCTCTACGCCACGGTGTTGGTGCTGCTCCTTCTCACGTTCGCGCTGAACATCGTCGCCATCCTCATCCGCGCGCGGGTGCGGAAGAAATTGCGGGCGCTCGGCTGAAATTACTAATATGCTTTTCATGTTATGGCTGAAACTTTGATCCCGAAAATCGTGCCGCAGAAAACGCCGGCGGCCACGGCAAAAGTCGGTTCGCCGCTCATCGAGATCGAAGCCATATCGCTGCATTACGGCGCGAGCCGGGCGCTGAAAGACATTTCGCTGAACCTGGAAGAGAAGGTGGTGACCGCTTTCATCGGGCCGAGCGGCTGCGGCAAGTCCACCTTGCTCCGCTGTCTCAACCGCATGAACGACCTGATTGATAACGTCCGTATTGACGGCGCGATCAAGATTGGCGGCCACAACATTTACGCCTCGGACGTGGACGTGATCGAACTTCGCAAGCGCGTTGGTATGGTGTTTCAGAAATCGAATCCGTTTCCAAAATCCATCTACGAAAATGTCGCCTACGGCCTGCGCCTGCATGGCATGAAGGTGAAAGCTGATTTGGATTTGCGTATCGAAGAATGCCTGCGCGCCTCGGCGTTGTGGGACGAGGTGAAAGATCGGCTGCATTCCAGCGCGCTCGGCTTGTCCGGCGGCCAGCAGCAGCGGTTATGTATTGCCCGCGCCATCGCTATCAAGCCCGAAGTGATTTTGATGGACGAGCCCGCCAGCGCGCTCGATCCCATCGCCACGGCGCGCATTGAGGATTTGATTTTGGATTTGAAAAAGGAGTTCACCATTGTCATTGTGACGCACAACATGCAGCAGGCCGCGCGCATCTCCGACCAAACGGCGTTTTTTTACATCGGCGAGCTAGTGGAGTTCGGTGCGACCTCGAAAATTTTCACCAACCCGGCGCAGAAGCGCACGGAGGATTATGTGAGTGGACGGTTTGGTTGATTGCGCAATATATTCATAACATGGAAAATCATTTTGAAATCGGCATTGAAAATCTGCGCCAAAAGCTGCTGGTGATGGCGAGCCACACCGAAAAGGCGGTCAACGACGCCGTCCAGGCGCTCACCCAGCGCGACCACGACCTCGCGCTCCGGGTTAAGGAAGAGGACGACGTGATTGACAAATGCGAAGTGGAGATTGACGATCTTGCTATCCTGTTGCTCACCAAGGCGCCGCTCGCTACGAACCTCCGGCTTGTCACCGTGGCCATGAAAATCTCGCAGGATCTCGAACGTATCGGCGACGAAGCCTCCAAGATTGCCAAACGCGCCCGTGATCTGACGCAGGAGCCGCCGGTGAAGCTAACGCTCGATTTGACGCGCATGGCCCGGCTCGCGTTGGAAATGCTCAAGACAGCCCTTGATGCGTTTGTGAATCGCGACCCCGCCGCCGCCCGCTTGATCATTCCGCGCGATAAGGAAGTGGATGCCATGAATAAACAGATCCACAACGCGCTGGTGCAGCACATGGTGGACAACCCCGACACCATCAGCCGCTGCTTGCATTGGATAGTCGCCGCCAAGAGCCTCGAACGCATCGCCGACCACGCCACCAACATCGCCGAGGACGTCGTCTATCTCTGCGAAGCCCAGGACATCCGCCACACGGGCATTAAAAACTCGGCTGCCAGCAATCCTTGACGCCGGAAAATCAGAAGATTGCCGAGGCTGGCCGTTTCTGTTACTGAATCAGCGTGTCCGATCCAAGTCTGCTGCTCCTCATTCCGGCTTACAACGAAGAAGCGCGCATCGAACCGGTGCTGCGTGAATACGCGGAGTTTTTAAAAAAAAATTATTCCGGCCCGTTTCAGCTCGTCGTCGTCCTTAATGGCTGCCGCGACAACACCCTTGGCGTGGTGCGGCATGTGGCGGAAGATTTTCCATTCGTGCGCTGGCTGGATTTTCCCGCGCCCATCGGCAAGGGCGGCGCGCTGATCGAGGGGCTTAAGCTCGCCGAGCACGCGGACTTGATCGGCTATGTGGACGCGGACGGCGCGACCGGCCCGGACGCTTTCCTGGAACTGGCGCGGCATATCGGCGATGCGGATTGCGTCATCGGCTCGCGCTGGCTGCCGGGAAGCGTGCTGCTCCAGGCGCAGCCGAAACTCCGCCAGTTCATTAGCCGCTGTTTTCACCTCATTGTGGAAGCGCTTTTCTGGATGCACATCAAGGACACGCAATGCCCGTGCAAACTGGTGCGCTGCGCCGCCGTGGAAAAGATCCACCCCACCCTGTGCATCGCCGATCTGGCCTTTGACGTGAACCTGCTGGTCTGTCTGAAGCGCGCCGGTTTCAAAATTAAGGAAGTGCCGATTGAATGGACCGACAAGGTGGGCTCAAAAGTCACCGCCTCGTTGTTTCGCGCCTCGCTGGCAATGTTCCTGTCAGTGGTCCGTGTATGGCTGATTTACTCGCCGTTTTACAAATGGCTGAAGCCGTTGCGACCGTTGGAAGGTTGGGTTTACAAGAAATTGCGCCAGCCGCAGCCGCTGTCGCGGTCACCGTCCAAGGAAGGCTGACCTGCAAATTTGGTTTTAGGCTTTGGGTTCTGAACGGCTCTTCACGCCCCACACAAACCACGCGCAGACGCCGAACAGCAGCAGGTTGAATCCGCCGAGCGTTTGCAACACCACCTCGCGGCTGTGAAAATGGTCCAGCATCTGTGGTAAGGTGAAGCCGTAGCCCACCGCCAGCGCCACCATCCACGGCACCACGCCGAAACGCCCGCGCGCCAGCAGGTCATTCACCATCACATTGGCCAGCGCCAGCGGCACCATCGCCGCCGCATACCACGGCAGCAATGCCGTCGTCGCCGCTACGTAGTTGGAGGTATAGACCAGCTTCACCATCACCGGCCCGACCAGCCATAATCCCACTCCTCCGCCAATCGCCAGCATCGTCGTGCCCAGCACCACGAGGTTGAAGAGATTGCTTTTTTCCGCCTTCGCGCTCGCGTGAACGATTTTCGGGAACATCACCGCCGCCAGCGGCAGCACCAGCCAGAGCAACGCCCGCGACAGCGTGCCCGCCGCCACATACGGCGCCATTTCATCATCGGTGAAATACGCTTTGGCGAACATCGTGTCCGAGGTGAACATGAACTGGCACGCGCCAAAGCCGAACGTCAGCGGCAGCACCTGCCGCAAAAACCCCCGCCAGTCGAATTTCTCCGGCGGTGCCAGCCACAAATCCCGCGACCGCCAGATGGCAATCGCCGCGCCGAAGCCGACGCCCAGAAATGCGCCGGTCATCATGCCTGCCGCGCCCGCGGTCAGCGCAAATACCAATGCCGCCGCCACCACAAATCTCCCCGCGCCCGCAAAAATCTGCGCCCAACCCATCCAGAAAAAATCCTGCCGCCCTTGTAGCACGCCGATGAACAGCGGCAGCCACAGCGATGCCAGCACCGCCAGCACCGTGGCCCACAACCCCAGCGCATTCGGCAGATGCCAGCCGGCAACGATTTTATCCTGAAAGAAAAACACCGCCAGCGCGCCCAGCGCCCACACGATGAACGTCCACAGCCATGCCAGCCTTATCATGCCCGACAACTGCCGTGCGCGCCCCGTGGCCAGCGCCAGTGCCGATTGCTGCGCGAAGACCATTTGCAACGGCATCGCCGGCAGACATGCCACCACCATCAGCAGCGTGCCAAACGCCGCGTATTCCGACTTGGGGATGGACTTCGCCAGAAAATGCACGCCCCACGTCAGCGCGCCTGCGCCGATGTTGGCGATCATCAGCCAGCCGCTCTGGCGGAAAAACGCCGCGTGCGGCTTGTGGTCAACCGTTGGAAATTTTTCTGCGGAGGCCATGGAACGCGAAGGTTGGCGGAACCGGCGGAGGCTGGAAAGAATTTAATTTACCGCCCTGAACTCGGTTTGGCTCCTGCCTGGGCAGCCGGTTCGGATCATCGCCGCCCGGTGGTTCCGCCCATCTGGTTTCAGGTTTTGACCCTTATTGGGCGGTTCCGTTTGCGGCCAACCTTTTTTTGGCCTCCGCCATTCCAGCAGGCCACCAAAAAGGCTGCTTTTGCCATCCGCTGCCGCAGCGGGTGGCAAAAGAACGATAATTTGGTCATAGCTGGAATCCGCAAGGGCTTAGGAAACCTAAAAAAACCGTTCGCCGGGATGAAATGTCCACAAAATAGACGTTTTGACCGTCGGGAAAGATGGCAGCAGAGTCAAACGATCCGGGACTTGAAGCCTTGCCAGAAATTCGTCGGCCGCCGGCCTAGGCCGAAGCAGAACAACGGCCGGGCGGCAACCTCACGGCTGCGACTGAAAAAACCGGACGAGCAACGCTTTGGCCCGCTCCAGTTGCGCCAGCGAAATCCACTCGTCCGCCGTGTGCGCCTGCGCGATGTCGCCGGGGCCGAACACCACGCTCGGAATCCCGCCCGCCGCCAGCACCGCCGCGTCGCAAAAATAATTTACCCCGGCCAGCCGCTTCTGGCCGGCGTGGCGGAGAAATTGCCGGACCAGCGGCAGCTTCGGGTCCGTCTCCAGCGGGAGCGCCGGTGCGGCCTTGGAACCGGAAATGGTAACGGACAATTTTTTGGCCCGCAGCAGCGCGGAAATTTCCAGGCGCACCCCGGCTTCCGTCTCGCCCGGCAGCGTGCGCCGGTCAATTGCAATCATGCATCGGTCTGGCACGATGTTGGGCTGCGTGCCGCCGGCAATCGTGCCGACGTTCACCGTGCCGGTGCCGAGCAGCTGGTGTTTCCGCTGCCGCAACTGCGCCGCGTAATCTGTTTCCAGGGTTTCGACGACGCGCGCCATTTCGAGCACGGCGTTTTTGCCCAGGTGTGGCGTAGCGCCGTGCGCTGCGCGGCCGCGGGTTTCGAGCCGCAGCCACAGGCTGCCCTTGTGCGCCGTGACGACTTGCAATTTCGTCGGCTCGCCCACGATGGCGAGGTCCGCCTTGAAACCGCTGGCGGCCAGCGCGCGGGAACCAGCCTGCGCGTGTTCCTCGTCAATCAAGCCGGCGAAAACGATTTCCGTTTCCCGCGGCCGCGATTTAGTGGCAGCCAGTTCGCACAACGCGGCGAGCATGGCGGCGACGGAGCCTTTCGTGTCGCACGCGCCGCGACCGTAAAGCCGGCCGTTTTTGCGCTGCGGTATGAACTTCGTCCCGTCCGCGCCGACCGTGTCCAGATGCGGCGCGAGCAGGATGGTTTGCCGGATAATATTTTTCGGCCGTAACCGCGCGATAAGGTTGGCACGACCGGGGAAAACTTTTTGAAATTCCACTTCCAATCCGGCGCGAGCCGCCGTGGCCGCCAGAAAGTCCGCAACGCGCCGCTCGCCGGCGAGCGGATGGCGTGGCGGCAGAAACGAGGGGTTTACGCTGGGCAGCGCGATAAGTTCAGCCAGAAGTCTTTCCGTGCGCGTCATGCGGCGGGAGTTTAAACGCAGTCGGCGCGGGTGTCGAGGCTCGGACTGGCTGTGCGCAAAAATGGTAAGAATTGAGACTGCGCCAACGAAATGGTGGCCGGGAATCCTATTCCACCCCGATCCGTTTCAGGAACGGCGTGATGGAGCGCGGGCGGCCCAGGAATTTTTCGATGGATTCGTTCACGTCGCGCGAGTCACCAACCTCATAGATTTCCTTACGCAGTTTCATGCCGGTGGCGATGTCGAGGTGGCCGCCGGGCGA
>Ga0208507_1001646_pt1 | contig 12257 bp, 5 predicted proteins | sample CryBogCBH12Aug01_FD_184626 | JGI IMG/M metagenome (GOLD analysis project Ga0208507, IMG submission 184626) | Freshwater microbial communities from Crystal Bog, Wisconsin, USA - CBH12Aug09.1 (SPAdes) (version 2) | ecosystem: Environmental > Aquatic > Freshwater > Lake | place: Crystal Bog... | reverse complement strand
GTTGACGAGCAGCGTGCCGTTGCTGATGGCCGTCCCGCCAGTGTAGGTGTTTGTGCCGGAGAGCGTGAGCGTGGCCGCCCCATTTTTCGTGAAGGCCAGGACGCGACCAGAAGTGCCATCGGCCAGCGTGCCCGAAAACGTCGCGTCACTGCTTTGGCTGACTTGCAGCGTGCGGACGGCGGTGCCTTGTCCATAGATCGGGTCAATCTGGCCGGCACCGGTAAGGTTGCCAATAGTGGCCGTGCCGCCGAGAAAGCCGCTACCGACACTCAGGATGCCGTTGCCCGCAACATTGACATTGGGTGAGCCGTTCACACACGCAGAGCCGGATAAGCCGAGTTTGCCCTGCTGCACGTCGAGCGTGCCGGAAAATGAATTGGTGCCGGTCAGCCCGAGTTCACCGGTGTTGGTTTTGACGAGGGTTCCCGTGCCGGCAAGGGTGTTGGCAAATGGGTTCAGGTTGTTGGTGCGGTTGTATTGGAACTTGCCGCTGGGACCGATGGCAACGAGGCTGGTCGGATCCAGACTACCCGCGCCACCACCGTCGCCCAGTTGCACGACGCCGGTGTAAATGGTCGTCTGACCAGTGTAGGTGTTGGTGCCTGAAAGGGTCAGTGTGCCCCAACCCGTCTTACTCAAACCACCGTTGCTCACCACCCCGGAAATCGTCGTGGCGTTGTTGATGGTCAGCGTGCGTGTGGCCGCGCCCAGATCAACGCCGCCCGAAAAAATGAGTGCGCCCGTGCCGCCGGTGAGCTGGCCCAGCGTGAGGTTGCCCGCGAGGGTCATGTTGTTCGGCAGCGCCCGGCTGGCGTTGGTGTCGGATGCAAAGGTAATGCCGTTGCCCAAGACCAACGGCCCCGTGCCGCAACCGCTGGTCGTGCCGCCGTCGAGCAGCGTGCCGGCGTTCACCGTTGTGGTGCCGGTGTAAGCATTGTTCTGGTGAAGCACCAGCGTGCCGGTGCCGTTCTTGGTGATGCCTTTGCCCGTGCCGGACTCGTTGATCGGCCGGTCAAAGGTCAGCGTGCCGATGCCGTTGTGATTGACCACCAGGTTGTCGGCCAGGGTAATCGAGCCCAATCCGCCGGCGCCGCCCACACCGATTGTGAAATTGCCCGCCGCACCGGACTGCACGGTGTTCGTGGCGCTGGCAAGAAAACCATCGAAGGTCAGAACGCAATTGGTGACCGGCGAAGCTATCTTCTCCGCCAGATAGATGCCAACATCGCTGTCGGCATTGCTGTTAAAAGTAAGCGAGCGAATCGTCCGGTTGGCACCGAGGCAGTTGGTCAGATTGCCCGCACCGACAGCGTTGAAAATAATATCCAGTCCGCTGTCGAAGACGGGGACGGTATTGGAATCCCAATTGCCCGCTTGCTGCCACATTTCGCGACCGATACCAGCCCCACCGTCCCAAGTGCGGGCGGGCTGGTTGGTGGTGGGCGCGTTGGGGACCAGACTCGCATAGGTGAACTTGTCAAAGGTGACTTTCCCATAGCTGTCCCGCTCATACAGCAGCCCGATGTTGGTGGCGCCAATACCCGTGAGGCAGGAATAAGCCGAGGAACCAGCATAAACCAATTGTTTGAAGGGCCAAGTGACACCGTCGTCCAGACTGCATTGAATGGTCATGTGGTCCCGGGTCGTGGAGGAAGGATTGGAAAACACCAGCATCCGACCATTTAATCCGGCGGGGTGATTGACGGCAATCGTGCTGGCCTGACAAATGGGGTCCACGAGGTCCGATCGTATTTCCAGCGCACCCCAGGATGCACCTTGGTCGGTGCTGCGGCAAAAAATGCGCGCGTTGTAAGCCGTGTTGCCACCCGTGGCGCGGTCGTTGCGCAATAGCACACCGCCGTAGATTTCCACCTCCTGCGACTCGCTCGAACCGCCCGGAAGCCAGGCGCTCTGACTCCAGGTTGCGCCGTGGTCGTCGCTGTGAATGTTTCTCCCGTTGGCCGGGATGACCAAGCGTCCGGGCTGGCCGGCTGTCATTTGAATACCACGCCCAGGACCGGTCGCATCCCAGCGGGTATTGGGATCCTGCACTTCGGCAAAACGGTTCACCGGAACCGACCATGATGCACCGTCGTCATCGCTGTAACACGAATAAATCTGGCGGTTGGTAATGCTCGTGCCATTCATGATTTCGGTTTGCGTATCCGCCCCGTTGTTCCAGGTCATGAACAGCCAGATGCGGCCGTTCGAACGATCCTGCACGACCACTTGATTGCCACAGGTGTTCGTGCTGTCACTCCAGACAACTTGTTGCACCGTCCAGGTGGCTCCGCCATCGAAACTGCGCCGGAGCACCACATCAACGTTACCAGAGTCACTAGACGAATTTACGTGGGCGGTGCTGAATGCCAGCAACGTTCTATTCGTCGTTTCAAATAACGCCGGGCCGCGATAGGTGTTGTAGCCGCCGGTCCCGCTGACGAACAAATCAACCGCGCCCCTGGCTTTGAAGCTGGTCAAAACCAGCAGCCCGCCCATCAAGGCAGAGGCAAGCCTCGCGGACATTCGACTGCGGGTTGGGCAATGGTTGCGGGAGATAATCATACTTCTGGGGTTCGGATTGCAGGCGGCCTCAAATTTCACAGCGAGCGCAGGCGGTAATGATTTTATTTTGCCTTCTGAAAAAACGCTTCGACGGCTTCGAGGTAGCCAAAAATTATATATCCCGCTCGCGATGGTTTGGCTTGGATCGCGGTTGGCAGCGGGACGGAAGTTCAAGCGGCAGTCAGTCAGAGTCGTGGAGGGTTCCACCTGAGGAACTCTCATTGCCGGGATCTCGTAGGGCGCACTCAGATCGGCCTGGCCGCTAGTCCTTCTTGCCCGCTCCTTCTGCCGCTGGCCTGATGATGGTCCACTCAATTCACCAAGTCCCGTTCGAATCCGTTGCGGAAACGCGTGGCTCATTTTGGGCTCTCCTTGGAGCCATCTGGAGCAATTAACGGGAACCCGTTGAGCAAAACTTTTTCTGCTTTGAATCCCTCAACATTACGGATCACCGCGTTCGTATCCGTCACCTCAACAGCCACGTCCTTTAGGGTAATCCTGCTAACCAGACTTTTAGCCGGACCACTAATCGTGCCCAACCGGGTAGCCTGCCCGGTGATATTCTCCAGAGTAATATTTCGAACCTCCTGCACCGGCGCTGGTTGGCCTTTGAGGTCAAAATACGTTGTCCATGGTGCAATACTCACCAGCATTCCCACATTCAGAACTGAGATATTCCGAAAGTGGATGTCCTCGTAGCGTTGGGGTGTATCGGGCCGCAATTTGAACCGCGCCAGGCAGTGGTTCGGCCCTTCCACGCGGCAATTCTCAATTACCACGTCCCGAACCTGACAAGCCTCGCTTCCCAACGTCAGCACCCCATGGCCCAAACCGAAGGTGCAGCCGGAGATACGGATTTCCTCAACGGGTGGGCTTTCCTTGTCCTGGGCGGCAAAAGGACCCTTTGTTCCTTTCAGCGCAATGTTGTCGTCGTCAACGGATATGTAGCAGCCGGAGATATGCACCCGCTGGCAGCTATCCACGTCGATCCCATCCGTGCTGGGGGCGCGTGGAGGGGTGCGAATATCCAATTGCTCCAAGGTTACGTCCTGGCATCGGTAAAGGTGGATATTCCAGAACCCGGAATCCCGGAGGGAAATGCCTGCAATCCGCACATCCCTGGAATCCTGGACAAATAGATTGCGCGGTCTTTCAACATCCAGGTTCTTTGTCTTGCGGTTAGCCGCAAGGCGTTTCCAAAAGGCATCCCAGAACGGCTTGCCGCCGCCCTGGAGCGTGCCGCTGCCGGAGATGCGCAGCCCATCGCAATGGAGGGCAGTGAGCAGAGCGGGCCGCCAGACCACGGTTTGTCCTTCGATCCGGGTGGGCATCGCCGGATAATCCCCGAGATTAGTCGAGCCCAGAAGAACGGCGTCCTTTTCCAAATGCAAATTAACGCCCGGCTTAAGAAAGATGGCACCGCACAGGAACCTCCCAGGAGGGATGATCACGGTTCCTCCACCCCGCTCAGCTATTCCATCAATGGTTCGTTGAATGGCTGCGGTGTTCACCGTTTGCCCATCGCCAACCGCACCGCTTTCTACAATCGACACCCGGGTGCCAATGGTTGTCAACGGTCCCCTCGTGAACACCGTAACGTCCGCCAACAGTCGGCCCGGGATCAAGATATGCAGCAGCATGACCAAGGCGAAGGGCTGGAAACGCGCCTCCAGCCGAGTCCGCTGTTCATGCTTATCCATCAATTAATTTTCATATCAGTTGTTTTTAGAAATTCCGCGGAGATTATGATCGTTATTTTGCGTTCTTAAAAACCGCTTTGACGGCTTCGAGGTAGCCATAACCGTATCTCTCCGCCGGCTCAAGGCAACTGCCCTCGGGCCATTCGTTCCAGGCATTGATAGTGATGATCTTCGGCTGCGTCGGCGCAGCCAGCAAGCGTTGCTTTATAATCTCCAGGGTTTGTTGGAACGCGGCGGGCGTGTTGCCCGTGACCACCGAATTCACGACATGCTTCCCCGGATGGCTCCAATCGGCATTGGTCGCCGCGCGCGGGCTGTTGTCCCAATTGATCATAGCGTTGGGAAAATACGGAATGGAATAGTTCGTTTGGGCATGCGCCCAGAAGGCCAGATACCGGTCGCGACCCCAGACGTAATCGGACACGGGGAAAGTGCGATTATTCAGGGAGCCGTGATGCACCCAAGTGTAGCTGGTCAGGCTGTCAAGCGCGAGGTCGCGACAGAGTTTGGGCCAGCCGGGCGGGGTTTTACCGCCGGGTAGATTCGGATGGCCCCACACAATGGCATTGACGTGCAGACCGGGGAAACCGGCGGCGCGCACCTTGTCCCGAAACGCATCCAGCGCGGCGCGGGCGTTCTCAATCGAGCCGAAGCTGTCAAGAAACTGGCTCATTTCGTATATGGAGAAATAGGGTTCGCCATCCACCCGCCAATAACTCGGGTGCTTGAAGTAACGGGCAATAACGAGGTCGCAGATCTTATCCCATGTTGCCGGCGTGACTTTGCCGGGATATAGGAGCTTCACTTGGTTGGTCGGATTATAGCCTTGGATGTCATACCAGTCATGGTTTGCCCACATCAGGGCGAACTTCACCCGGGCGTTGTTGGTGGCATGGAGAAAGCCCTGATCCAGCGCAGCATCGAGATACGGGCCGTCGTTGTAATAATACCAGTCGAAAATGAAGGCGTTCACGCCATAGTCCGCCGCGGCGGCAATTTTCTGCGCCATGACATCAGGCTGCGCTTCATTCTGATAACCCCAGACCGGCGGGTTGGGCTGGACATGGCCCGAAAAACGCGGCCGCGCGGCCTTGATTTCCTCCCACTCCGTATAGCCGGGATATTTGTTCTTGTCCCAGCGCGGATCGGGATGCGTGCCGGGATAATAATAGGCAGCCACGGTAACGGACTCGGCGTCGGCAGCCATGACGGGCGCGGCCAAGACCCACCCCACAATTAATGCAAGGTTCAGCCAACGGGGAGTCGGGCATCGAAAAATCAGTTTCATGTGCAATTTGGTATGATTTGCTGAAAATTAGTTATCGCGAATAACGAACATTTTTGTGGCGACATCTAGGACGATCTTTTTTCCGGGTGGCGGGATGGAAAAGGTCTTGCCGGCAGAAACAGACGGGTGCCGTTTTCAAGGGAAGGTGGTGGATTCCGCCCACCGGATATCAGTATAGGGCGAGGCCTCTGGCACATTTATGGCCTTGCCCGACGCAACTACTCCATAACCCGCTGCGAGAATGCTACTCAATTGCCAGCGATGAATACTCGCATGGCCATCGGCATATGATATCGTGCAGCTGCGGTTGTGACTGCTATCGGGAAGGTTTGCCCACGTGTTCCCAACCCCATTCGGGACAAGAATTGCTCCGTTGTCTATGCTGCGATAATCCTCCTGCCAAAAAACCGACTTATCGCTCGGACGTGGATTATTGATTTGCGAATATTTTTTTACGGCCCGGGTCGGGTATTCGTCGGTATCGCCGAGCGCAGAATCTATGGCATAGCTCCGGAACCGCTGCAGGCCGGGGTTGCCGTCCACTGTGGAATGGTCGGTAGGGCAATGGTAAATCGCCACCGATTTATTATAAGCAAACAAAATCCCATTTTCTATGTTAGCCGAAGTGGTGTCCGTTCTGGCATTGCCAACAATCCAAGAATTAATCCGGCTGCCCGTGGAAGTCGCGTTGTTTGGCGGGAGAAAGTCATTATTATCTCCCACATACATTTGATAGCATATTTGCAACTGCCTCAGATTGCTTAGGCATTGCATGGCTTGGGCCTTGGCCTTGGCCTTTGACAGTGCCGGCAAAAGCATGGCGGCCAGAATCGCGATGATGGCGATCACCACCAGCAACTCAATCAACGTAAAGCCGCCGAAGGGTTTCCGACAACCTGTTGTTCCATCAAGGTTCGCTCGCATAATTTTGTAAATCCGCAACATCATTCGCGGCCGCCCCGCTGAGGGTGGCGCCGAGAGAAGCGTTGTAACCCGCCGGCGCCGTGCCGAGGTATTTCCAACGATGCAATTCCGAATGACCGTCGGCAAAAGACAGGCCGCCGGAGCCACCATGATAGGTGGCCGGCCAGTCGCAGATTTTACCAGCTTTCCCGCCATCCACGCGAAAGCAGGCGTCATTGATGCTGCCGGCATCTTCATCAATCGTCACAAACCGACTGGAGGGATGCAGCACCGTTGACAGTTTTAGAAAAGAATGCCAGGTGCTCCAACTCGGCGGCTCGGTTTCACCCATGAAGGAATTCATTGAAACACCCCGCAAAATAGTGCGTGGGTTGCCCGTGCATTTATAGAGTCCAATCGACTTCGTATACGGATAGAGCAACGCATTCACAATCAGGGCTTGATTGGTCTGATCCGCGGCAATAGACATGTCCCCCGCCGCCCATGCCGTATTGGTCAGCCCGGTATACGGATTGCCCACCAACTTATCTTCGGAGTCGTTCGCATACATGATCCAAGCGAGGACAAATTGACGGGAGTTGTTGACACAGTTGATGCCTTGCGCCTTGAGTTTGGCCTTGCTCAAGGCCGGCAACAGCATGGCCGCCAAAATGGCGATGATGGCGATCACCACTAGCAACTCAATCAAAGTGAATGCCCTTTTTGGTTTCATAGGGAATTGGGGCGTATTTTGTTTATGTGTAATAAATATGAACTCACCAATAGCCAGTAATGCCGGGCTTTGGTCCCGATGACGACCAGTAAACATCCCGTTCGTGCATATCGCGTTGGTTGCGCCAGCCAACCGAGCCATCCACCTGTCCAATATTGCCGCCTCTGGAACCGATTACGTCTGGCTCCGGCATCGTCCCGGTTTGGCTCTGCACTGGACCACCGCGGCCATGTGGGGCTGATGTAGCGGCGGGGTTAGCAGTGCCTTTCTCTATAATGTCTCCCATCATGGCCATATAAGGAGTAACTGTGGTTGTATCCTTCTGGGGCGAATCCCACGGCCACACTCCAGTTCCATAGTTATTTCCACGCACAGATGGGTCACTCGCTGTGGGAAACCCCCAAAGGCAATAGTAGCCTACCCGCAGCCCGACTCCTGGAGTATTGGTGACCCAATTCAATTTATTCGGACAGCACAAACAGTTGGTGGGCATGTGCAAGGTTTTCAAAAAATAGTCGCTGACATTCCCCGAGAGCCAGCTGGCGTGATAGTTGCCGTCGTCGCGCCGGCCGCTGGGAAACGACCCGTTAAAGTCACCAGCATAAAGTCTCGCCGCCATATTAACTTGTCGTATGTTGCTGAGGCAGACTGCCCGTTTTCCCTTTTCCTTTGCAGCACTTAGCGCCGGCAAAAGCATGGCGGCCAGAATCGCGATGATGGCGATGACCACCAGCAATTCAATCAAAGTGAATCCATTTTTTGGTTTCAAAGGCAACTAATAATCTTTCATCCATCAAAGAGGCGGATGGCATCCCTGCCATCCGCCTCCACCCCAACCCAAGGTCAATATTTCAACCGGTAAAACACTGCCGGATTGGCCGGCGTGATGGTATTCGTGAACGGCGGCGTGGCACCGCTCACGGTGGTCCAGTTCGTGGTCAGCCCCGTGCTCAAGCTGTTCGTCTGTGATTGCAACTGCCAACCCTGGCCAGCGGGCCAGTTCAGAATCAAACTTGAACCGCTGATGGTGTAGCTGATGTTGGTGGGCGTGGGCACTCCGCCAACCACGCTCAAGGCAACCGTGTTGTTCGTGAACACGACGCTGGCCGTCGCGCCGCCGGCAAGCCCGGCACCGCCAATATTGAGGTTGGTGAACAGGCCACTGCTGGTGAGCGAGGTGTAGTTAATCAAGGGATAAATCCCTGCGCTCAACGGTGAGGCAGTGGCGACGTTCATGGTGGCATTGCCCGCCATGTCCAGCGTGCCCAGGGTGAGCGGCGAACCCACGTTGTTGGTGGCGAAGGATCCGTCCGAGAAGCTGGCGGTTCCCGCCACGGTGCCGCTGCCGCCCAAGGTGGCGCTGGAGTTCAATGTCACGGTGCTGCTGCTGTTGATCATGCCGTTCACCAGCAAAGTCCCGTCAACAGTTGTTGCGCCAGTGTAGGTGTTCGTGCCGGCGAGGATCAATGTGCCGAGTCCGGTCTTGGTCAGATCTGTGGACCCTGTCGGTTTATTCGCCACCGTCCCGGATACCAGTAGCGTCTTCCCACTGACCACATCAACGGGCAGCGTTCCACCGGATTGGATCGCTGCGGAGATGGTGGAGTTATCGGTTACGGTGATCGCCCCATTGATGCTAAAGTTGGCATTTTGGGAGGAACCAAACGATCCTGGTCCAGCGGCCAACGTGCCGCCAGCCATAGTGAGGTTGAATAGGTTGTCCTGGTTAGGAGTCGTTCCATTAGCGATCAAGGTGCCGCCGGCGGCGATCGTGACGGTCCCCCCGGTGTTGTCATAGATGGCGTTGTATGTGTTGCCCACAAGGTTGACTGTGGCATTGGAGATTGTGAGGTCGGACTGCGGGGCCAGGCAAGGCTGTGGATTCCCGTGGCCGGTGTTGTCCAGGTTCAGTGTCCCGCCGCTGACCACCGTCCCGCCGGTGAAGGTGTTGACAGCGGTGAGCGTGAGTGTGCCCGAGCCTTGCATGTTCAACCCACCGCTGCCGCTCAAGACAGTGGTGACCTTGAGCGATCCGGAGCCGTCCTTGCTCAACCCGGTGCTACCGTTCATGGCTGCCAAGGAACCCGAGCCGCTCGCGCCGAGAGAATAGGCCACCGTGTTGTTGCTAAATACCAAACCGGTGGGGCTGACCGCCTGGGTAATCACAATAGTTCCCGTCACGGCGGTGTCATTGAACAGGCACGCGGAACCGCTGTTCAGGTAGGGTGTCGGGGTGCCGTTGACGGACCAGTTGGTTGAGACGTTGATGTCCCAGTTGGTGCCGCTCTGCCCCGACCAGACCACCGGATAGATTGCGGTGACCACAAGGGAAATGGTCTTGGTCGTCGTATCATTGGTGATCGTGCCCACGACCCCCTGCGGTGGCGTGCCGTTGGTGATGCTGCCCGCGCCACTCAAAGTTGAATATTGGAGGAGCGGAATGGTCCCGACTTGTAGACCACTGGCCAAAACGCTGACCGGCGTGGGGCCGCTCAAGGTGAGGTTGGTGATGTAGCCGGCGGGTGCGGTAGGATTACCGAGGTTGCCTTTGAACTGCGCCAGCAGGCCGGCACCGGCCGTGGTGTTGCCAATCGTGGCGCCGGGCAGATTGACGGTCACGCCCGGAGCGTCCGACAAACAGCCAAGTTTGGTGCCATCGGCCGCCGTCAGGCTACCCGTGGCAGCGTGAGCCGCGCCCAGCACCAGCGTGCCGTTGCTCACAGTGGTGCCGCCGCTGTAGGCGTTCGCGCCGGTCAGGGTCAGGATGCCCACACCTGTTTTGACCAGCTTGCCAACTTGACTTGGCGCGTCGGTGAAAGCCTGCGCCACGGTGATGTCGTTGCCACTGGCCACATTGATATTCGCGCCATTCGTGGTCAAATATGCGTTATCCAATCCGTGCATGTAAACCGTGCTGGCCGCATACGGACGCAGGATGCCGCCATTGAGCGTGAGGGTGGCGGTTGAACCCGCACCATGCGCCGTGGTCGGGAAAGCCGCGAGCGTCACATCCGCCGTGCCGCCGATGTTGATGGTGCAGGTGTTATTCTGGGCTTCGGCCAGGTGCGTGAAACTGCTCACGATGTTAGTGCCACCCGTGAGATTCAAGCTCGCATTGATATTCCCGGAGCCACTCGTTCCCACACCACCCATGGTCAGTGTGCCGATGACCGCCCGGCCGCCCGTCTGATTGAAGTTCGCTTTCCAGTTGTCGGTCGTCGCATCGGAGCGGCCGAGCGCGACCATGGAATTGCTCATGTTCAAGAAGCCGCTGCCGCTCAAGTTGAACGCTGCGGTTGGCAGATTGCCTCCGTCTCCCGGATTCACGCCAAACATCACGCCCCGGGTGGTGCTGGAGAATCCCGCGATTGATCCGCCACTCAGATTGTAGGTATAGGTCGCTCCGGACGGAAGAGTTCCGTTGCCAACGAGCAGGGCTAGGCTGCTGCCGTAGGTGATGTTGCCGCCGGTTTGATTCACCGTGGCATTGAGGTCATTACCAAAGCCAAGGCCGGTTCCGAGGTAAAACCCGTTGGCTCCCATGGAGAAATTTCCATTTTGGATATTCATCGTGCCGGAATAGAGGCGGATGATGCCCGAGTTATTCGTCCGGTTGCCGGAGAGGGTCAGCGTGCCGTTGTTGGTCACCGTCGTCTGACCTGTGTAGGTGTTCACACCCGATAGCGTCGCATTGCCGCTCACTGTCAATGGCCCGGTGCCGCTGATGACGCCGAGGTAGGTCTGTGCTCCGGGATTGGCCATCACCACGGCGCCGTTGTTGACGATGTTGCCCGTCACCGAGCCGTTGGCGGTGGTTCCGTCGCCGAACTGCACGGTGCCTGCATTGATGGTGGTGCCGCCCGTAAAGGTGTTGGTCGTGGCAAAGAGGAGCGACGCCGTGCCGCTCTTGGTCAGCGACATGGTGCCGCCAAGCGATCCGGCACCGGACAAGGAGTAATTCAAGGTGGAATTATCAACGACCACCTTTCCAGGTTGTAGCACACCATTCAGCGTGAGGCTCGTTGTGCCGCTGGCGGTGTCATCCAAAATCGCCGCAATGCTATTGCTAAACGCCAAGGCGTAGCCAGAGTAAACATTGGTCCAGTTCACGGTGTTGGTATCCCATTGGCCATTCACATAGCCTTGCCAAGTCGCTTGCGAGAAGCCGCTGATAACCAAATCAATCGAGGCATTGGCCGTGTTGTTGGACAGTGTGGCGACGGCACCCAAGGGCAACGATCCAAGTTGGAACGCGCCAAAACCATTCCCGCCGATGCTGCCGCTGTATTTGATCAGCGTGAACTGGCCGACCCCGAAGCCCGACCCAGAGACATTGATAACGATGTTGGTGCCGTTGGCGGTGAGCGTGGTGCCCGTGGCGGCGGCATTGTTCATCGCCGGCACAAAAGGATTGCCCCCCGGCAGCACGCCGTAGCTGAAGGTCAGCGTCGTATTGGTGCCGAAAGTCACGCTGGGCGTAGCGACGGTAGTGGCACCGCCCGTGACATCCAAAGTCAAGGCCGCGCCGTTGCTCACCGTGAGGGCGCTGGCGCTTGGGTAATTGACGGCGGCCACCCCCAAGGTTCCGCCGCCCACGATGGTCGGTCCGCTGTAACTATTTGCGCTGGTGCCGGAGAGCGTGAGGGCACCGGTGCCGAGTTTGGTCAATCCACCGGTGGTGCCGCTGATCAAACCGCTATAACTCCCACTGCCCGTGCCGCTCACCCTCAAGGTGTAGCTCTGCAGATTCACCGTGCCGCCGCTCGTGCCGCCGCCGGAGAGCGAGCTAATTGTTTGATTGTTGTTTAATTGGAGGATCGCACTGGGGTCGGTGCCAAGGATTACCCCACTGCTGGCCGAGATGTCCGAGCCTCCCACAAGCACCAACTTGCCGGCATTGATCGTGGTGCTGCCGGTATAGGTGTTGGTGGCAGCTAGGACGGTGATACCACTGGTGTAGCCAGAAGAGTAAGATAGCTGGAGCGACCTTGCCCCCCCAGATTGGGTGATCGGCGAGCCGATGGTCAGGGTGCCCGAGCCGAGATGGTTGATAATCAGGCTACCAGAC
>Ga0208507_1001644_pt1 | contig 12261 bp, 10 predicted proteins | sample CryBogCBH12Aug01_FD_184626 | JGI IMG/M metagenome (GOLD analysis project Ga0208507, IMG submission 184626) | Freshwater microbial communities from Crystal Bog, Wisconsin, USA - CBH12Aug09.1 (SPAdes) (version 2) | ecosystem: Environmental > Aquatic > Freshwater > Lake | place: Crystal Bog... | reverse complement strand
TGATCGGCCTGCACCCACACTTGCTTAGACCGGGGCAAATCAGCCGGGCCGCTATTGAAACGGTCTTGGGTGAAAGTGTTTTGATTTCCGCACCCACCCAAGTCCGTACATCCGGCATGATGGCTGTGCATTATGCCCCAGCCACGCGTGCTTTGCGTTGCCCATCAGAGCGTTTGCCCGAACTCTATCAGCAACTGAGTAGACAACATAAAAAAATTGGCCTGATGGTTTCTCAACATTTGGTTGATACTGCGCCCGCCGCACAAATTTTGATGCCAAAAGATGCCGACCTATATGCCCAAGCCCTGTATGCTTCCTTACGCAAGCTGGATAGCCTGCACCTTGATATTATCCTGATAGAACAACCACCTGACCATGATGATTGGCAAGCTATCCATGACCGCTTAAGCAAAGCCTCAGCCCGCTTGTAGCTGCGGGCTTGCCTTAAGGCTTGAAAAAAACGCATCCGCCCCCACATATCCTGAATCCAAAAACCACTTTTAGTTCAGGAAAACACCATGACTGTTGAAGCACATAAAGAAACCTTAGGTTTTCAAACCGAAGTCAAGCACCTGCTGCATTTAATGATCCACTCCTTGTACAGCAACAAGGAAATCTTCTTAAGGGAACTTGTTTCCAACGCCTCCGATGCGGCTGACAAGCTACGCTTTTTGGCATTATCCAATGAAAGCCTCTATGAAGGTGACAGCGAATTAAAAATCCGCTTGGCATTCGATAAAGACCAACGCACCATCAGCGTTATCGACAACGGTATTGGTATGAGCCGTGAAGAAGTGCAAGAGCATATCGGCACTATTGCCAAATCCGGCACCAAACAATTCTTTGAAGCCCTGACCGGCGACCAAGCCAAGGACAGCGAACTGATTGGCCAATTTGGGGTGGGTTTTTACTCAGCTTTCATTGTCGCCGACAAAGTGACCCTGATCACCCGCAAAGCTGGTGCGCCCAGCAGTGAAGGTGTTTGCTGGGAATCGGCAGGGGAAGGCGATTACACGTTGGAGACGGTGGAAAAAGCCACACGCGGCACTGAAATTATCTTGCATTTAAAAGAATCCGAATCCGAATTCTTAGATAACTACCGCATCCGCTCTATTATCAGGAAATTCTCCGACCACATTTCTCTGCCTATTGTGATGGACAAAGAAGTGATGCCCGAGATGGATTTGGATGACGAAGAGGAAACGGTTGAAGGCGCGGAAAAATCCGAAAAAACCAAGCCCGAACCAGAAATTGTTGAAGAAACCATCAACAGCGCTTCAGCCTTGTGGACCAAAGCACGCCAAGAAATTTCTGATAACGATTACAATGAATTCTACAAACATGTATCGCACGATTACCAAGACCCCTTGGTGCATGTACACAGCAAAGTGGAAGGCACCAATGAATACACTTTATTGTTGTATGTGCCTGCCCGAGCCCCGTTTGACCTATGGGACCGGGACAACAAACATGGCGTAAAACTGTATATCCGCAAAGTGTTCATCACTGATGATGCCGAACAGCTGATGCCCCGTTACCTGCGTTTTATCAAAGGTATTATCGATGCCAATAGCCTGCCATTGAACGTGTCGCGCGAAATATTGCAACAAAGCAAACAAATTAGTGCCATTAAAACCGGTGCAGTAAAAAAAGTGCTGGGCATGTTGGAAGGCTTGGCACAAAACGAGCCGGAAAAATATGCCTCATTCTGGACAGAGTTCGGTAATGTCATCAAAGAAGGCCCTGTTGAAGACCACGGCAATAAAGACCGCATCGCCAAATTGCTGCGTTTCAGCTCCACCCATACCGACAACAGCACCCAAGACGTGTCTTTGGAAGCCTATGTGGACCGGATGCAAGAAGGCCAAGAAAAAATTTATTACGTCACTGCCGACAGCTTCGCCGCTGCCAAAAACAGCCCGCATTTGGAAATTTTCCGTAAAAAAGGCATTGAGGTGTTGTTGTTGTCTGACCGTATTGACGAATGGCTGGTCTCGTCATTAAGCGAATTTGATGGCAAGACCTTACAATCGGTGGCTAAAGGTGAATTGGATTTAGGGCAATTGGATAGCGAAGAAGACAAAAAAGCCCAAGAAGAAATCAACCACGATTTTGAAAGTGTACTGAAACAAATTAAGGAAGTGTTGTCGGATAAAGTCAGTGAAGTGCGTGTCAGCCATCGCTTGACCGAATCCCCTGCCTGTTTGGTTTCTGATGTTTACGGCATGAGCCTGAACATGGAGCGCATCATGAAAGAAGCGGGGCAATCCATGAACTTCGGCAGAAAACCGATTTTTGAAATCAATCCTAACCATGCTTTGCTGGCTAAACTCAAAAATGAACAGGATGACAGCCGTTTTGGCGATCTGGTGCATATTTTGTTCGACCAAGCCATTCTGCTGAAGGCGGGCAACTGGATGATCCCGCTGCGTTTGTACATAAGTTAAATGGTTTGTTGCAGGGCCTGTTGCATTAAGCGTTAATCCACCCTTTCAAAAAGGCCGGTTGTCACCGGCCTTTTTTTTGCCGATGCAAAACCCGTTTGCCCAGCGGCCTGCGTTTATAAAAAGGCTGTGACGTTGCTTTATTATCGAATATGATACCTTGCCTGTTTATGGGCACATCATTTCTGTCATGATTTTAGGGAGGGAAAGATTATGTTGTTGTTTGCCAAATTTGCCGGCATTGCGGTAATGGTATGGTTTTATCTGGCTGCGAAAAAAAACGCTCAGCCGCCAATACAATGGGCGGTTATTGGGCTGATTGGCTATTGGCTGGCTTGGTGGGGGGTGAAACTGACTTTTTTGGTGCCGTTAGTGGGATTGGCGGGTAAAAACGCCACAGGCGTTTTTTTGCTGACCCAAATACCTGCTTTAGTGGCTATTGCGGCGGCATTTTTTATCAGGAAAAAATTACTGGCGGGTGTGGCGGGCAGCTGATCTGTTCCAAGCAAAAAAGGGGCGTTGCGAATGGCAACCCCCCTTTATTATTATTTATAGTTTGATTATAGCTTGCCGAAATTACAGCTTACCGGCATTTTTATCCAAATAGTCGGCAACACCCGCTGGGCTGGCGGTCATGCCCGCATCGCCTTTGTTCCAACCAGCAGGGCAAACTTCGCCGTGTGCTTCGTGGAATTGCAGTGCGTCAACCATACGCAACAGTTCATCTATATTACGACCCAGTGGCAAGTCATTAACCACTTGGTGACGTACCAAACCTGATTGATCAATCAGGAATGTGCCACGGAAAGCAACACCACCTGCGGTTTCCACATCGTAGTCTTTGCAAATGGAATGGGTCAAGTCAGCCGCCATGATATAACTGACTGCGCCTATACCACCTTGGTTGATAGGGGTGTTACGCCATGCATTGTGCGTGAAATGCGAGTCGATTGAAACGGCAATCACTTCCACATTACGGCTTTTGAATTCTGCCATACGGTGATCGAGTGCGATCAGTTCGCTAGGGCAAACAAAAGTGAAATCGAGCGGGTAGAAAAAGACAACGGCATATTTGCCGTTGGTGGCTTCTGAGAAGCTAAATGAATCAACGATTTGACCATCGCCCAAAACGGCAGGAACGGTAAAATCCGGTGCTTGTTTGCCAACTAATACGCCCATTGAATGCCTCCAAAAACATTTAAAAAACAAGTGACTATGGTTAATTAACCACTACTGGAGTGGTATGCAGGATATTTTACACCAATTATGTCGGGTATTCTGTAAAGTTGTTATTTTTTTTCTTGCTTTTACGGGCCAATAAAGATAATTTGTTAAAGCTTGATTAAAAAATTACAAAAAAAATAATAATAGCAGAATTTGTTTCCTAGATAGGCTAGGTAGCGGTGCAACACCAGCTCTTGGGCTTATCCTAGGTAGGAGGAATTTTTCAATGATAAAAAATAAACACATCACTGAACCGGACAATTTCGGTTTTCAAGTTAGGATCGTAAGGCGCGGCAAAGAAAGCAGCCGTTATTTTTCCCATAAATTATGGGGCAATAAATGCAAATCACTGCAAGCCGCCATTACTTGGCGAGACCAAATGCTGGTCGTTCTCAAAGGCAGCAAGACACGCTTCCTAAAACCACCAAGAAACAAGTCCACCACCGGTGTCACTGGCGTTTCCAGAACCATCAAATATGATCACCGAAAAGATAAAAGCTATCTCTGCTATACCGTATTCTGGGTAAGTGATGGCAAATCAAAAAACAAAACCTTTCAAGTGGGCAATGTTGCCAAAATAACCGCTGATGACGAACTTCATGCTTTCCGCACCGCGCGGCTATTCAGGAGCTGTTATGAATTCGCGATTGACAATGACATCGAATTTTATGACAGCAAATTTGAAGGCTGGAAGAAAACACGCTTGTACGAAAATGAAAACTTGGACGCTGTGCTGCCTGTCACTTAGCCACTCCTGCAAGGTTGGTTTGCATCTTTACCAGAATTGTTTTAATCCTCTGTAGTATGTCGAAACCAACCTGCTGCGACAACAAGACCAAGCAATGGCCTTAGGCTGTTATGCCATGCGTGCAATTGAAATTATCAACAACACCTTACAACCTGCTGAACGGCCTTTGCCCGTGCCCGCCTCCGGTCAAGTCTTGATCAAAGTCACGGCGGCGGGTATCAATCGGCCTGATGTGATGCAACGGCAAGGTTTATACCCGCCGCCAGCAGGTTCATCAGACATACCTGGGCTGGAAATTTCAGGCACTGTAGTTGGTATTGGCCATCATGTATCTGGCCTGCTCATTGGCGATAAGGTGTGTGCGTTAGTGACTGGCGGCGGTTATGCTGAATTCTGTGTGGCTTCGTCCGCACTTTGCCTACCCATTCCCGACGGCCTGTCATTAATACAGGCTGCCGCTTTGCCGGAGACCTTTTTTACCGTTTGGAGCAATGTGTTTGACCGTGGCGGGCTAACTGCCGGTGAAACGCTGTTGGTACAAGGCGGCACCAGTGGCATAGGCACCACTGCCATACAGCTGGCCCGTAACTTTGGCGCAAACGTGATAGCCACTGCTGGCAGTGATATAAAGTGCGAGTTTTGCCGTCAATTAGGCACCTATGCTGCAATCAATTATAAAACCCATGATTTTGTTGAAGAAATAAAAAAACTGACCAATAATAATGGTGTCAATGTCATCCTTGATAGTATCGGCGGGGATTATTTTCCCCGCCATATAAAGTGTCTTGCTGATGAGGGTCGGCTTGTGCAAATTGGCTTACAAAACGGTGTAAAAGCTGAAATCAATTTGTTGCCCTTGCTGTTAAAGCGGGTAGTGCTGACTGGCTCCACGCTTAGGGCAAGACCTGACAGCTTTAAAGCAGCTATAGCCCAGAGCCTATTGCAACGGGTATGGCCATTACTGGCTTGCGCTGCCATCGAACCCGTTATCGATTCTGTTTTTGCCCTTGAAGATGCTGTCAAAGCCCATGCCTTGATGGAAAGCAGCACACACATCGGCAAAATCGTCCTACAGGTATAAACCATGACTCATAAAACACTCGTTTCCGCTGCCACTTTGCAACAACACCTGCATGATCCCCACTGGGTGATCATGGATTGTCGGTTTTCTTTAAGTGATATTACTTGGGGGCCTAGCGCTTACCGCCAAGGTCATTTGCCCAACGCCCGTTACGCCGATTTGAACCAAGACCTATCGGCTGCGGTTAAAGATTACACCGGTCGCCATCCTTTGCCGGACATTAAGGTGTTGGCAGTAAAACTAGGCCAATGGGGTATTGGCAATGCCAGCCAAGTGGTTGTTTATGATAATGCAGGCGGAGCAATCGCTGGTCGGTTGTGGTGGTTATTACGGTGGTTAGGGCATCAAAACGTCGCCGTATTGAATGGTGGCTTGCAGGCTTGGCAACGCCAAGGCGGCACACTGACCACAGTGTTGCCTAAAGTTAAGCCCGTGCCTTTCAGATGCTATGTCGATGATAAGCAGTGGCTAACCAGCAGGCAAGTGCAGAACCTGTTGGCACAACGGGCCATTTGTTTGGTTGATGCCCGCACCCCCGAACGCTTCCATGGCTTACATGAACCCATTGACCCAGTCGCCGGGCATATCCCCAATGCCATTAACCGGCCCCTGCAACTGAATTTGGATAACCACGGCTTGTTTCTGCCGCCCACCGAACTGAAACAACAATTTACTACCCTGCTAGGGAGTCACCTACCCGAACAAGTGGTACATCAATGCGGCTCAGGGGTCACTGCTTGCCATAATTTATTGGCTATGGAATATGCGGGGCTAGGGTCGTCCAAGCTCTATGCAGGGTCTTGGAGCGAATGGATTAAAGATAAAAATAGAGCCGTGGCACGGGGTTAAACGCATTCTCTCTGGTTGAACTTCAACCGCTTTAGCAGTGACTAGAATCTATCAGGCATAAAAAATCCCCTATTTCTCAGCGATTGAACACCGTAAAACAGGGGATTCATGTAAACGACAGTCTGGAGAGTGTTGCCTTTTTCCGAAGGCTATTTTTAAAATAACAGACTAATTACAGCCTAAGCAGGGAAATATTGCCCAAAAACCAATCATAGGTTTGTTGCACACCCGCTTCCAACGCAGTGCCCGCTTTCCAGCCTTGGCTAGCCAAGCGGTTCACATCCATCAGTTTTCTTGGCGTACCATCGGGTTTGCTGGCATCAAAAACCAACTCGCCAGTAAAGCCAACGGTCTTTTGTACCAATTCAGCCAATTCTCTAATTGAAACATCTTCGCCAGTGCCTACGTTAACAATTTCAGCATCAGAATAGTTTTCCATTAAGAACACGGAGGCATCGGCCATATCATCGACATACAGGAACTCCCGCTTTGGTGTACCTGTTCCCCAAATGGTCACAGTGCTATCCTGATTGGCTTTTGCCTCATGGAATTTTCTGATTAGGGCTGGCAAAACATGGGAGTTTTGCAGGTCAAAATTGTCACCTGGCCCATAGAGGTTAGTCGGCATCAGACTGATAGCATCAAAGCCATACTGTTTCCGATAAGCTTGGCACATTTTAATGCCCGCAATTTTGGCGATGGCATACCATTCGTTAGTGGGTTCCAATGCCCCCGTCAACAAATACTCTTCTTTAAGAGGCTGCGGTGCCATTTTTGGGTAAATGCACGAAGAACCCAAAAAAACAAATTTCTGCACACCGCCCCGGTATGCGCCATCAATCAAATTGTTTTGGATGCAAAGATTATCGAAAATAAATTCAGCCGGATAAATATTGTTGGCATGAATGCCGCCCACTTTAGCGGCTGCGTCGATCACTACGGTTGGCTGCTCTTCTTTGTAAAACGCATCGACCGCGCTTTTATCCATCAGATCGAGCTGTTGCCGAGTCCGCGTAACAATGTTGTTGTAACCTTTGCCTTGCAAGTTTCTGACAACAGCAGAACCGACCAAGCCTTTGTGACCAGCGACGAATATTTTTGTATCGTGATTAATAGCTATACGGCTTACATTACTTTCCATAATTCATCTCTTGCTGTTGCTTATTCGTTATAGTCAAACGTCTTAAAGCCTTCACGTTGGCATAATGCGTCCCTTTGTGCAGTTTTATAATCTGCTTGGACCATTTCAGCAACCAATTCTTTTAGGGTCGTTTTGGGCGTCCATCCCAATTTTTCTTTGGCTTTGGTAGGATCGCCTAGCAAAGTCTCAACTTCGGTAGGTCTAAAGTAACGTGGATCAACCGCTACAATGCATTTTCCAGTTTCTGCACAGTAGCCCTTTTCATCAACACCCTCGCCCTCCCAGCGGATTTTGATTTCCAGCTCTTCCGCCGCAAAATCAACAAACTGGCGGACTGAATACTGTACGCCGGTGGCGATTACAAAATCTTCGGCCGTTTCCTGCTGCAACATCATCCACTGCATTTCAACGTAGTCTTTAGCATGGCCCCAATCTCTCAAGGCACTTAAGTTGCCTAAATACAAACATTCTTGCAAACCCATTTTGATTCTGGCCAAAGCACGGGTAATTTTACGGGTAACAAACGTTTCCCCACGTAATGGCGATTCGTGATTGAATAAAACACCATTACAGGCATAAATTCCATACGCTTCACGATAGTTGACCGTGATCCAATAGCCATACAATTTAGCTACCGCATAGGGGCTACGCGGATAAAATGGGGTGGTTTCCTTTTGCGGAATTTCTTGCACCAAACCGTATAATTCTGATGTACTGGCTTGGTAAAAGCGTGTTTTCTTCTCCAAACCTAACAGACGGATAGCCTCCAAAATACGTAATGTACCAATACCATCAGCATTGGCAGTATATTCTGGCATATCAAAGCTGACAGCCACATGGCTCATTGCTGCCAAGTTATAAATTTCATCAGGCTGAACTTCCTGAATGATGCGGATAAGGTTAGTAGAATCCGTCAAGTCACCATAATGTAAAACAAAGTTCTGGTTGCTTACATGGGGATCAAGATACAAATGATCGATACGGTCGGTGTTAAAAAGTGATGCACGACGCTTTATGCCGTGAACAATGTACCCTTTATTAAGCAAAAACTCGGCCAAATAAGCTCCATCTTGCCCTGTAACCCCTGTAATTAATGCTACTTTACTCATGTTTTATGTCCTGAAATATAGGTTTTGGTTGGATATTTAAAAACGACTTTAACTACCTCACTATTCTGAGGAAGCTTACTGCATATCTTTATCTAAAACTTATCCTCGTTAAGCCCATGTACCCACTGGCTTGCATAGTTATATCAATGATGCTGATTATAAAAAACTAAAGTTTAAATCTTGCTTAAATCCACTTGATCGATTAGCTGTCTTTTAAGCAATTTATCATCCATACAAAAGCCCCCTAAGCAAAGTTTTACTGTATTTTTGAACGAGTGAAATGAAGGACTGCAGGATCAGCACGCGATCACTCAACTGTAACCGATTTTGCCAAGTTTCTGGGCTGATCCACATCGGTTCCTTTGATTACAGCAACATGGTAAGCCAATAACTGTAAAGGAATGCTATAGACAATAGGGGCTATTTCATTTTCAACAGCCGGAACTTTGACAATCTGCAAATCTGTAGCATTGGTTTCCTGATCAGCAACCAAAGTCTCATCCATAAACACGATGAGCCGCCCGCCCCTGGCACTCACCTCTTGCATATTAGATTTAAGCTTTTCTAAAAGCCTATTATTGGGTGCGACTGTTATAACGGGAATATCGCCGTCTATCAATGCCAATGGCCCGTGCTTCAACTCACCAGCAGGGTACGCCTCGGCATGAATGTAAGAAATTTCTTTAAGTTTTAATGCCCCCTCCATTGCAATGGGGTAATGCTCACCACGTCCTAAAAATAATGCATGGCGCTTAGCAGAAAATTGTTCCGCCAGCTTTTCAATTTGCGTGTTAAGTGCCAGTACTTTTTCAACTCGGCGGGGCAAACCCAACAAGGCCGACGTAATTATTTTTTCCTTTTGCGACTCCAATTGGTGGCGTCTACCTATGGCAATAACCAATAACATTAAAGCCACTAGCTGGGTAGTGAATGCTTTAGTGGATGCCACACCTATTTCTGGGCCGGCTCGCAACAGCAACACCAGATCAGACTCTCTCACCAAAGAGCTTTCAGCAACGTTACAAATTGCCAACGAATAACGGGCACCCCGCCTTTTTGCTTCCAGCAGCGCGGCAAGCGTATCTGCCGTCTCGCCCGATTGCGATAAAGTGACAATCAATGTGTGGTCAGCAATCACCGGATGCCGGTAACGGAATTCGCTGGCCACTTCAACTTGGCAAGGACACCCCGTCAATTCTTCAAACCAGTATCGGGCCACCAAACCCGCGTGGTAGCTGGTGCCACAACCTATAATTTGGATGGCCTTTATATCATCAAATATCTCAGCGGCATTATGCCCAAATGCAGCGTCAAGCAGCCGGTCTTCTTTATCGAAACGCCCAGCAAGTGTTTGGGTAATGGCATACGGCTGTTCATATATTTCCTTTAACATATAGTGCCGATAGCCACCCTTATCCACTGCATCCATTTTAAGGTAGCTTTCGTGAACCTTGCGTTCCACCAACTGCTCTTCGGCATTATAAATAGTCACACCCTGCAATGTAAGCCGCGCTATATCGCCATCTTCCATAAACATAAACCGTTGCGTGACCGGCAATAACGCTGCAACATCCGATGCAATAAAATATTCGCCGTAGCCAATACCAATCACCAATGGGCTGCCTTTACGGCAAGCAACCAAAGAATCCGGTTCGGCGAGGCTCATAATACCCAAAGCATAAGAACCCTCAAATGCTTTGACTGCATTTTTTACCGCCGACAATAAATCGTCACCGCTTTCTAATGCCAAGCTAATTTGGTGGGCAACCACTTCGGTATCCGTTTCAGAGGTAAATATAAAGCCTTTGTTTATTTGCTCAGAGCGTAGTTGCTGATAGTTTTCGATAATGCCATTGTGTACAACCGCGACATTATTCCGGCTGAAATGCGGATGGGCATTGTGTTTGGAAGGCTTACCATGCGTAGCCCAGCGGGTATGGGCGATACCAATGTGACCGCTAAGTGGCTGTTCCATTAACAAGGCTTCCAGCTCCGAAACCTTGCCCACAGCCCGTCTACGTAAAATGTCTTGCTGATGGATAACCGCTAACCCAGCGGAGTCATAGCCACGGTATTCAAGCCTTTTCAGACCCTCCATTAAAATAGGGACAACATTGCCCCGCGCAATGCCACAAACAATTCCACACATCTATGCGTCCTTTTTCACAGGGCGTTGCCATCCTGAAAGGGTCACTTGTTTTGATCTAGCCAATGTCAACTGATTGTCCGGGCAATCTTTAGTTATCGTTGAGCCCGCGCCAATGGTCGCATTCGCGCCTACCGTGACAGGCGCAACCAATTGGCTGTTAGAGCCGATAAATGCGCCATCACCAATCACCGTCCTAGACTTATTGACACCATCATAATTGCATGTGATCGTACCAGCACCAATGTTGACATGACTGCCTACATTGGCATCACCAATGTAGCTTAAATGGTTAATTTTAGAATTTTCAGCAACAATGGCATTTTTTAGCTCAACAAAATTGCCGATATGCGCCTCTTTTGCCAACACCGTCCCAGGTCTTAAGCGGGCAAAAGGGCCAATTCTACTGTTGGCACCGACAACCGCATCTTCTATGACACAATTGGCAAAAATTTCGACATTGTCACCAATCACAGCATTTTTAATCTGGGTGTTGGCACCAATGCTAACATTATTGCCAAGCTTAATTTCCCCCTCAAGTATGACATTCACATCAATTTCAATATCTTGACCCAATTGGGTGATTGTGCCGCGCAAATCGAAACGCAATGGATCCCTCAAGGTCACGCCTTGTTCCATGAGCATTTCTGCCTGCCCTTGCTGGAAAAGCCGCTCCAACCCGCTAAGTTGCAGACGATTGTTGACCCCTAAAACCTCATTGCCTGTTTGTGGCTGGCAAGTGCTGACCAATACGCCATCTGTCGCCGCCATTGCCACAACATCCGTCAAATAATACTCGCCTTGCGCATTATTATTGCCCAGCTGCGCCAACCATTTCTTTAATTTTTGCCCGTTCACCGCCATAATACCGGTGTTGACTTCTGTAATCGCCAACTCTAATGGGGTGGCATCTTTTTGCTCGACAATTTTCTGCACCCGTCCATTCCCATCCCTTATGATTCTTCCATAACCGGTAGGATTATCGAGATTAACGGTCAACAATGCCAAACTTTCCTGACTTGATAAGCCAAGCAGGTTTTGGAGGGTTGAAAATTTTAGCAAAGGGACATCACCATACACTACCAAAACAATATCATCATCGCCTATTTGTCCGGCGGCTTGCTGCACCGCGTGCCCCGTGCCTAACTGCTCAAGCTGCTCCACCCAGCAAACATCTAGATACGATAATTTTTCCCTTATAAAATCGGCACCATGACCGATTACAACCTTAATGGCATTGCCGGGTATTTGTTTGCTAGTCTGATAAACATGTTCCAATAATGATTTTCCGGCAATTTTGTGCATGACTTTTGGCAGCTCGGAACGCATCCGTGTCCCCTTGCCTGCCGCCAGAATAATTGTAGTTATTTGCATTGATTGCTTCCTGTGAAATCCTAAAAAAAAGCCCGATAGCGTCATTAACACGTTATCGGGCTTTTTGCCAGAAAAGGACAAAGCTCCTTTTACTCGCCGCGTTTTCTCAATCTATCCAGCGTTCTTAACTGCATAATAGCTTGAA
>Ga0208507_1001640_pt1 | contig 12274 bp, 7 predicted proteins | sample CryBogCBH12Aug01_FD_184626 | JGI IMG/M metagenome (GOLD analysis project Ga0208507, IMG submission 184626) | Freshwater microbial communities from Crystal Bog, Wisconsin, USA - CBH12Aug09.1 (SPAdes) (version 2) | ecosystem: Environmental > Aquatic > Freshwater > Lake | place: Crystal Bog... | reverse complement strand
GCATCCGCCGCCTCTCGGGTATGGAACGCGTCCTGGTGTATCGCTTCGACGGAGAAGGCCACGGCGAAGTCATAGGCCAAAGCCTGGTCGCCGAGTGGGAGGAAAGCTTTCTGGGCCTCCATTTCCCGGCCGACGACATCCCCAGTCAAGCCCGGGCCTTATATCGGATCGCGCCGGCGCGGTTCACCCCTGATCGCGATTACGTCCCCATCGCCCTGCAGCCGGCGACGAACCCCGGATCGGGGCGGTCGTTCGACCTCAGCCGCTGCCATTGCCGCAGTCTTTCTCCGATCCATCGGATGTACCAGAGCAATCTCGGCGTCAACGGTGCTCTGTCGGTTTCGGTGCTTGATCGCGGCCGTTTGTGGGGGTTGATCGTCGGTCATCATCGGGCCCACCGTCGCGTTCCCATCCCGGCCCGCCCACTGATCAACGTGCTTACCGATGCCTTCAGCATGCGCCTGGACGCTACCGAGACCGAGGAAGAGAAGAACGCCCGCGCCCATCATATTTATCTGCACGCCCGCCTGCTCGAACAGATCGCCGGGGCTGACGATTTCGTGTCACCGCTTGTGGACGGCCCCGTCAAGCTGACCGATATTTTTTTTGCATCCAGCGGTGCAGCCGTAGTCTTTGACGAAGGACAGGGCCTGCCGAAGGATGTCCGCACCGTAGGCCTGGCACCTCCAGCAGAAGCTATCGTCCGGCTTGCAGACCATTGCCGCGACAACCTAGTTGAAGGAGTATACGCCACCGACTGCATTTCACTGCATCTTCCAGATTTCGACGCCTATAAGGAAATCGCCAGCGGCGTTCTGGTGATCACGGTGGGCGATTCTAGCCAGCACATGATCTTCTGGTTCCGTCCGGAACATATCCTGACCAAAAACTGGGCTGGGGCCACTCCTGACGAGGTGGCCCGGGCGAAGCAATCAGGCAACTATTTTCCGAGGGAATCGTTCTCCCGCTGGGTCACCAATCGGCGTGGCCATTCCCGGCCATGGCCGCAGTGGAAAATCGAAATTGCCCGTTCGTTGCGTACTGCATTGAATGATGTCGTTCTGCGTCAGATGCGAACCATTCGCGAGCTAAATAGCCTTCTGACCAAGAACTCTGAAGCAAAGTCGAGGTTCCTGTCCAACATGAGCCACGAACTGCGCACTCCCCTGAACGCCGTTCTTGGTTTCGCTGAGGTACTGCTTGCTGAATACGACGCCCCGCTGACCGATAAGCAGCGAGGCTACGTCAACCACATCCTTGCCGGCGGCTCCCACCTGCTCAACCTTATCAACGAGGTGCTCGACCTTTCCAAGGTAGAGGCCGGGGACATGACGCTGACGATGACTGCGGTGCAACTTCGCACGGTGATAGAAGAATGCCTGTCGCTGGTAAGCCCCATCTTCACCAAATACGAGGTTAAGGCGGTCGATGAAACCGCAGGCTGCGACACAACTGTGAGGGCCGATCCCCAGCGCACCAAACAGTTGATCCTCAACCTGTTGTCAAACGCCGCTAAGTATAACCGTCCGGGCGGTAAGGTGACCATTACCTGCGAGACCATCGATGACGGGTTCCACCGGTTGACCATCGCCGATACCGGCAAAGGTATTCCCGACCACAAGAAGGACCGGTTGTTCGAAGCTTTCAGCCGGCTGGGGGCCGAAGCCACAGAGATCGAGGGTACTGGGATCGGCCTTGCCCTGAGCAAAAGCATTATCGAGGCCATGGGCGGGCGCATCGGCTTTTTCAGCGTGGTTGATGAAGGCTCGCGCTTCTGGTTGGACTTCCCCTTGAGTAATGAGAAGGCGCAGAACCCATCGATTGCAGATGAGAACGCCCCCCCGCTGCATTACTGCGTCGAAGATCGGCTGGTGCTCTATATCGAGGATGATGCGGCCAACAGGCATCTGGTGGAGGCGCTGTTCGAGCAGCTTTCTCCGATGCGCCTGATCACAGCAACTAGTGTGGAAAAGGGGCTGGTCCTTGCCCGCAGTAGACAACCTGACGTGATCCTTCTCGACATCAATTTTCCGGGCACAAGCGGCTTCGAGGCCATCACCTTGATCAAAGAGGATGTATCGATTCGCAACATACCTGTGGTGGCCCTTAGCGCTGACGCCACCGGCGAGACTATTGAGCGGGCGTTGGCAGGCGGCTTCGTCGATTACCTCACCAAGCCGGTCCGACTGCCTGTGCTTGTTCGCACCATATCCCGCCTAATGGAAGCCCAATATGCCAGCCAAGACTGATGAACTTCGCGCCTCGCGTATCCTGATTGTCGATGACGAGCCGGTCAACGTGACGTTGCTGGAGACCATTCTGACCGGGGAGCGTTACACCAATCTGACCTCGACCGGGGATCCACGCAAGGTCGTCAGCCTCCACCAGACCCACGACTTTGACCTTATTCTGCTCGACATCCGCATGCCGCACATGACCGGTATCGAGGTTCTGGTGAAGCTTTCCGCCACGCTGAAAGAGGACGACTGGTTGCCGGTGTTGGTATTGACAGCCCAGATCGACGACGAGACGAGGTTTAATGCGCTGAACGCTGGTGCCCGGGATTTCATCAACAAGCCATTCAAACGTTGGGAGGTGTTGCTACGCATCCGGAACTTGCTGGAGACTAGGAACTTCTACAAGCGCCAGCGGTTGCGCGCCGACCAGTTGGATGAGATCGTCCGTGAGCGCACCCGGGAGGTGCGCGAGACCCAGTTGCAGATTATCGAATGCCTCGGCAGGGCTGGTGAGTACCGCGACGAGGAGACAGGCCTGCACGTGATGCGCATGAGCCACTCAAGCCATAAGCTGGCCCTGGCCGCAGGGCTGGACGCGGCCACCGCCGAGAAGATCCTTTATGCGACGCCCACGCACGATATCGGCAAAATCGGCATTTCCGACACGATCCTGCTCAAGTCTGGCCAACTCGATCCCGAGGAACGCAAGATCATCGAGACCCATGCCGCCATCGGCGGCAAGATCCTCGGCGAGCAAAAATCTGAGGTGCTGGCCATGGCCCGCAATGTGGCACTGTATCATCACGAAAAATGGGACGGCAGCGGCTATCCCCACGGTCTTAAGGGCGAGGACATCCCCATCGAAGCCCGCATTGCGGCCATCTGCGATGTCTTCGACGCCCTGACCTCGCCCCGTCCTTACAAGGATGCGTGGCCGCTGGAGAAGGCCGTGAGCCTTATCCAGGAACAGGCCGGTAGGCAATTCGATCCGCAGCTGGTGGAGGTGTTTCTTGGAATACTGCCTGACATCGTGGCGCTGAGGGAGAGGTTCGCGGGTTGATAGATAGTCTGCCCCTCGCAGGTTGATCATACAGCCAATGGAGAACGTACATGAAGGCTCAAACCACTGAAGCAACCCCCAGGCGCGCCATCATCGTTGACGACAGCGCGCCGATGAGAGAACTGGTTCATATGGTCTTGGTGGCGGTCGGTATTTCCGAGATCGTCGTGGTGGCCAATGGGGTCGAGGCCATTGCCGCCCTCCGGACCAACGGGGCGGACATTGTCTTCATGGACTGGCAGATGGATGTCATGGATGGTCTGGAATGCACCCGTCGCATTCGGGCGGGGGTAGGTGGGATTGATCCTAAGACGATCATCGTTCTGGTGACCGGGATGGTCGGTGAGAAGAACGCCGAAACAGCCTACGCCGCTGGGGTCGATCTTTTTCTAGAGAAGCCGGTCTCCATAAAGAAACTTCGCGCCGGAGTGGAGAAGGTGCTGGGGCTGCGGATTGTGTGAACGACAGGCCCAGGCGAGTGTACGGGGTTTCGGCAATGATCGTTCGACGCCCCCCATGGCTATACGGGATGGCACATCGACCGAACGCTCCCAGGCCAAGGCCGTCGTCCCGCTGATCGTCATCAAACTTGAAGCCCAAGAGCTATGAAATGGTCAATGTACCTTTGATTACAGTAACTGAAGAACACTTCAAAGGAGAAGTTGAATGTTTTCTCGCAACAGTCAACAAGATGTTGACGTTCGGACATTCGACATCGGACAACCTGATGACATTGATTTCTCAACAAATTCTGGCCAGTATTAGTCTTTCATCAAAAATCGTTTAAATGGAAATGAATGGCGCAAATGTCCGACACCGGTGAGGGGGAAATTAAGGAACGTCAGGGGCATGCCAAAAGACGCGCCCGGGAATCACTGCACCAGACGGGTGAGGGCTCTCATGAATGGCAAGACATTCAATTCCTTTTGCAGTTGCCTCTGGTTCGGTCGATCTTTGATGCCACCCCGGATGCTTTACTTCTCAGTGATGAATGCGGGAGGATTGTCTTGGCCAATCAGCAAGCAGAAGCCTTGCTGGGTTACTCGCCTGCCGAATTACTCGGCCGTCCCGTTGAAGACCTGATACCTGACCTTTATCGCCCAACCCACCCCAAACATCGCCTAGCTTTCTTGGAGGGATCATCTCCTCGTTTAATGGGGCAAGGTCGATTACTCAAAGCCCTGCGTAAGAATAAACACGAAGTTGACATCGAGGTCAGCTTAGGTCGGGTGACAACAGATCAAGGAGTATATGCCGTAAGCGGCCTGCGCGACATTAGTGCTCGTACTGCAGGAGAACAGGCCCTGCAGGTAAGCGAACAACGTTATATTCAATTAGCGCAGAAGATTCCTGACGGTATTTATATTTTTCACTTCGATTTCGATGGCTCAAGGTCGTTCAAATATGTCAGCCCGAGATTTTGTGAACTGCTGGGTGTGGAAGCCGATGCGGTGTTGCAGGATTTTCGTCTAGCTTTTTCCTTAGTACATCCTGATGATTTTGAGGGGCTTGATCGAGCCAACGAAACGGCTCGAGCTACGATGCTACCCTTTCGATGGGAGGGACGTTTCATCCTACGCGGTGAAATTCGGTGGATGCGCATTTCCTCGGATCCGACCAAGATGTCCGACGGGACCAGCCTATGGCACGGGATTGTCAGTGATATTACCGAGCGCAAGAAGGTCGAGGAGGAACTCCGCGCCACCACCGAGCGCCTCGCTGAGGCGCAACACATCGCCCAACTCGGCAGTTGGACGCTTGACCTAGTCAGCGGAAAATTGATTTGGAGCAATGAAATTTTCCGTTTGTTTGAGATTGACCCAGACCAATTTGGCGCTACCTATGAGGCATTTCTCAACACCGTTCATCCAGACGACCGTGATGCTTTGAACCGGGCCTACATGGCATCGCTCGAACACCGCACGCCCTACGAGGTCACTCACCGCCTGCTGATGAGCGACGGGCGCGTCAAATGGGTACACGAACATTGCACCTCAGAGTTTGACGCCTCCGGCAAGCCACTTCGCTCCATTGGCACAGTGCAGGACGTGACCGAGCGCATGAAGATAGAGGCCGATCTGCGCATCGCTGCTGCCGCCTTCGATGCCCAGGAAGGCATTATCATCACCGATGCCAATGGGGTGGTCGTGCGGGTCAACCGGGCCGTCATCGAAACGACGGGATACTCTGCCGAGGAACTGGTCGGCCAGACGCCTCGCGTGTTCAAATCGGGGCGGCACGACGCCGAGTTCTACGAAAAGATGTGGAAGACGCTCCTGGAAACTGGCTCGTGGCAGGGAGAAGTATGGGACCGGCGCAAGAATGGCGAAATCTACCCCAAATGGCTAAGCATCACGGCGGTTCGGGATCAAAGCGGCGTTATCAGCCATTTTGTCGGCTCGCACACCGACATCTCGGAACGAAAGGCGGCCGAGGAGAAAATCAGTCACCTGGCCTTTTACGACTCCCTCACCAATCTTCCCAACCGTCGCCTGCTGTGCGAGCGGCTACAGCATGCCTTGGCCGCCAGCACCAGAAGCAGGCGTGAAGGGGCATTGCTGTTTATCGACCTGGATAACTTCAAGTTGTTTAACGACAGATTTGGCCATGACAAGGGCGACTTGTTGTTGCAAGAATTTGCCAAACGCTTGACCGGATGCATCCGGGAATCCGACATGGCAGCGCGGTTGGGTGGCGATGAGTTCGTGGCCGTGCTGGAAAACCTCAGCGAGAAGTCGGAAGAGGCCGCCGCCCAGGCCGAGGCCGTGGGCGAGAAAATCCTCGCCACCGTCGGCCAGCCTTACCTAATAGGTGGCACGGAGCATGCGGTGACGCCAAGTGTTGGCATATCGTTATTCGGCAACGCAAAGAATGTATTTGATGAATTGCTGAAGCAGTCTGATATCGCTATGTATCAGGCAAAACTATCTGGGCGTAACGCCCTGCGATTCTTCGATCCAAAACTACAGGAATCCATCAATGCCAGGGCCGCGATGGAGGCCGACCTTCGCCTGGGATTGAAGGCCAAACAGTTCCTCCTCTATTACCAGCCCCAATTGGAAGATGGCCGGATGATCGGGGCCGAGGTATTGATCCGTTGGCTACATCCCGAGCGCGGTATGGTTTCTCCGGCTGAGTTCATTCCCATGGCCGAAGAGACCGGGCTGATCCTGCCGTTGGGGCGGTGGGTCCTGGAAACCTCCTGTATTCAGTTGGTGGGTTGGGCGGCACGTGCGGAAACGGCCGGTTTGACCCTGGCGGTAAATGTCAGTGCCCGGCAGTTCCGTCAGAGCGGTTTCGTCAGCGAGGTTTTGGCTGTCCTGGAAAGCACCGGAGCGAATCCACTGCAGCTCAAGCTGGAACTTACCGAGAGCATGTTGGTCGACAACGTCGAGGACGTGATTGCCAAGATGACGACGCTCAAGGAACACGGCATACGATTTTCGCTGGACGATTTCGGCACCGGTTATTCATCGTTGGCCTATCTGAAACGGATGCCCTTAACTCAGCTAAAGATCGACCAATCATTTGTTCGCGATCTGCTGACCGACCTCAATGACGCGGTGATCGCGCGAACCGTTGTCAGTCTGGGGCTCAATCTGGGCTTGAAGGTCATCGCCGAAGGGGTGGAAACCGTGGGTCAACGTGACGTTCTGGCCAGCTTCGGGTGCAATGCCTATCAGGGCTATCTCTACGCTCGACCTATGCCAGCGGATGCCTTTGAACAATTTGCATTACAGTGCTCTAAGACGATTAAACATGCCCCAAGGACGAGCATGAATGACCGAAGTTCTCTAAAATAAGGACGAAATCGACGCCTGGTAGCCAATCACATTAAAGTTGTCTATTCCGCCTTTGGGATTCATTCGCAGTCATGGAGTTTTCCTGGATACAGCCTGCGCTGTTCAGAACTCCATCAGAATGAGGGACCGTTTGACCAAAGAATTTGAACCTTATCCCAACCGAATGCCATGAGCCAATCCTACGGGGACGTGCGTTTGGCAATCTGCGCACCTAACGCTTCGGTGCGGACAGGATTGAAGACGGCCCTTTATGCTGATGGTTTCCGCGAGATTAACGATACCGGCAGTTACGCAAAACTACATGATCTGTTTGCAGAGAACGCGGTCGATCTGGTCGTCACTGCCGACCGAATCGGTGACGATGATGTGTGTTCCCTCGTCCATCAGATGCGCAATTGCCGATTGGGGTCAAATCCCTTCCCATTGGTGATCATGCTGATGTCCTCTGCCGACCCCGCTGTTGTTAAAAGTGCTGCGAACTCGGGCGTGGATGACCTGTTGCTTCTGCCGGTCGCGCCCGCACAAGTGCTGGCTCGGATCGCCCTACTTGCCGATGGGCGCAAACCCTTCGTCGTCACTTTTGACTACATTGGCCCTGACCGCTATAGCAAGGAGGGGCAGGTCCGAAATCCTGCGCGGCAGATCGTGCCGCCAAACCCATTGCGCGCCCGCATCGGCAGAACCGGTGATACCCGGTTCCAGGAAATGATCCTAAAGGGAGCGTCCCATCTCAATCGGATGAAGGTGCAGTGCTCAGGTAACCAGTTTGTCTGGCTATCCACCCGCATCGCCGCGATCATCCGTGACGGTGGCATCGACCGCAAGGCCCTTGCCGGCTACGTTACACAACTGGTCGCCACAGCCGAAGGATTGATACCGCTTCTGAAGAGTATCGGCGATGGAGGCCAAATCGCAAAGGTTTCTGACCTCCTGACAACCAGCCGTTCTGTCAGTGCTGCCCCCGATCAGGTGGCACTTGACGTCGTGGAGAAGATGCAAGCGGAGGCCGCTGCTATCGGCCACGCGCTTGGCGAAGATGACAAGGACCTGCAGCCGATGCTTGTGCTGACGGATGAATATCGTGTTGGTCATTCCGTCATTGATGGAGACCACGAGAGACTGATTGAAATTATCAACGCCTTCCACGCCGGCGCATCTACCCAAAGCGAACACGAAGTGCTTCACCAGACTTTGAAGAAATTGCTCGAATATGGAAGAGAGCACTTTGTAAGAGAACAAAATATCCAGCGGGAGTGTATGTACCCTGATGCGGTGATGCATGCAATGGAGCATGCAGAAATGCTTGGACAAATAAAGGAGATGGCAAAGGCTTATTTTGTTGATAAGACTATAGAAATGAATTCTAAAGCACTCTCAGATATGTCTGACTTCTTGAATAAGTGGCTGATGGAGCACATCGCCAAGTTTGACTTAAAAATGAAGAAATGGGTTGTCAGATAAAATGAAGAGGAACGGCGCCGAGGGATTTCAATAGCCGATTTATCCTTCTTCGGCATCAGAGGGATTCTGCAGTGTGGGCTCCCCGAATTCCGAAAAGGGCATGACGCCGGCTTCCATTGCGACAACCTTGTTCGCGAATTCGAGGGCCCAAGAGGATTGAACCTCCGGGTGGCCGGTTCATGCGAAGCAAGCCGACATTCGGTGGCATGATGACGACCCGCTCAAATTGCTGCCGGTCAACCGGTTACGGCTGTGGTCTCGGTCGTCTCTGGCGAATCAGCGGTTACCCGGCGAAAGAGCTGCCACTGGCGGGTTTGGGTTAGTGGCCGCTACACGCCGCCAGCCACGGGGACGACCGCTATTCTCAACACCGGACAGCCAGTACGGTGGCGCACGACCAGGGGTTCGCGTCACCAGGAGACGGTCACTGTTTCCCCCGCAAGTTTCTTTTCAACCAGTAGTTCGTCAGTTGATTTTGAGCCAGCAAACCAGCCTATACATCAACTGTCTGTGGTTTCAGGCCCCCGCAACCAAATTCGCCAGCAATTCCAACGAGTTGCTGGCGCTTTGATTTTCAGACAAAATTCCGTGTCCGTCTGGTGTCCGTAATAATTGGCGCTGTCAGGCAGCAATTTACGCCGTTCCGGCATCGAATGACGGCCGATGGCGCCCCCTGTCGTCGTCCCATCGACCGGCGTCATTGTTGCTCATCCCGGATTGTCGGCGCATCGCCCCGCAGCATGCCGACCACCTCCTCGCCGGCCACGGTCTCCACCTCCAACAGACGGTCGACGATCCGGTTGACCACTTCGATATTGGCGACGATCAAATTCTTTGCGACGGCATAGGCGCGGTCAAGGCGATTTTCAACCTGCCTGGCGATGTCCGGCCGGCGAATTTGCAGCAGTTCAACGGATTCGGCGGAAGGCATGCCGGACCATAGGGGAGCGCTTGAACCACCGAAGCCGAAAGCTGTGACGGCGGTGGTCGCCACCAAGGTCGCATTGGCCAGGTCGCTCCCAACTCCGCCTCCGGCGCCGCTGGAAATGCTGCCGAGCACGATTTCCTCTGCTGCCCGCCCTGCGAGAAACTCCACCAGAAGCCGTTCTATGGCGGCTTCCGTGACCACCGCCAAGTCCGGGGTACTGCTCAGAACGCGGCCACCTTCCGTTTCAGTTTGCCGGATGCTTACATGGTGAAGGCGTGAAGGCTGGTGCAAGGCGATGGCAATGGCATGACCGGCCTCGTGGACGGCACAACGGCGAAGCACCTCGGCACTGACTTCTTGAGTTTTGCCCCTGATCTCGGTGATCAGATCGCCGATGTCGAGAGGGCGGCGTTCCGAACGGGCCCGACGTTTTGCTCCGCGGATCCAGCGCTCGACATCCGCTCCTGTTCTCCCAATGGCCTGAAAGGCGGCTTCGGAGAGGTCGATATCGGCGAGGTCCTCTTTGAGGTGGTGCCGCATGATTTGTTCAAGTGCGTCCTGATCAGGCAGTCCGATCCGTATATGGCGATCGAGCCGTCCCGCACGGGTGATCGCCTGGTCAAGGCGGTCGGGATGGTTGGTTGCGCCGACGACGATAATCCCTTCGCGGGAATTCGTTCCGTCAAGAAGCTCCAGGAATCCGTTCACTACCTGGATCGAGTAATCGCTGAATTGGCTTTTAAACTTCGCCCGATTGCCGAAGCCATCGATTTCATCAACCAGCAGGATGCATGGGGCGGCGGTACGAGCTTGATCGAACGTCTTTCTCATCGCTTTGAGAAGATCGCCCAAGTGTCCTGCTGCTTGCCATTCCCCCAGGGAAGAGGCAATCAGGGGAACGTCGCATGATCCCGCCAGGGCGCGTGCAAAGGTCGTTTTTCCCGTTCCGGGGGGGCCCGACAGCAGCACCCCGCGATCAATGTCGGACCAAGCAAGGCGCCCCGCTTTATATTCTGAAAGGTCTTCAGCCAACGACCTTCCCCAATTGATGGCCTCGGGCATCCCGCCGATCTGATCCAGCGTCAATGATGGCGGTTTTTGACGCCCCTCGAAAATTGATGCCAAGCGCTGGACAGCGCGATCGGCATCCTGCCCGTGACGGATCGATATGCGCAAGTCATCCGGCGTGAGTTTATCTGAAATGGACTCAGGAAGCGGCAAAGTCGGCCTGGATCCTGTCATTTCTTTAAGCACCAGGAATAGATGATTTTTTTCGAACTTTGGGAGGATGATCGTCGCGTCCGCCGCTTCCATCAGCACCGCCGGAAGTTGACTCTCGGGGTCCGAGGCGAACCCGACCACCGACCCGCCTCGGGAAAGGGTCGATGCGACAATTGGGAACGGATCCCCTTGTTGGGCTGTCTTCCTGTCAACTCTGACGAAGGCTACGTGCGAAGGAGGTCGACAACCCGGCCGTCCAAAATGGCCGGCGGACGATGCGTCACCATTCGCCATTTGCTCGCCGAAAAGCACGCGTGAGGCCCAAGCTTGCGAGGTCGGTTTGGCCCAGCACGGCGCTGGAACAGTGACGACAATGGCAACGCCATTCTGACGGGCCAGGTCAAGCAGTGCCGGATCCGCGGCAAAGGCAAAGTCAAGGAGGTATCCGGCGGCAACCTCTCCCGGATCTCGTGGGCGTACCGGCGGCGGTTCGACATCGGGAAACTCGAAAGGCTCAAGAATTTCCGATTGACTGGAAGGAGTGGAAGAATCTTTTTTTGGCAAAGGGGGGCGTGTGGTGGTCATGTTGGCATCCTCCAAAAAATCGCGAGGTGGTGCTGCGACGCCTCGGCGGGTGCCGTGGCGTCAGGCGGGGTCGGGAATTAGGACAGTCATGAGACCGCCTCCATTACCGTCCGGCGTTCAGTCCAGCCCAGGCTCAGGGACAGGTCGAAGCCCCTCAAACTGGCTTCCACCTCCGCATTGGCCGCCCACTGACGCCAGTTGGCGGCGAGTCGCTTGGCGGGACCATCGAGAAACGCCAAGGCCCGACGTCCCGCGGGACCGATAGGTGATCCTTGAAGATGCCACCGGCTGCCGGCGGAGGCGTCCCATCCCAGGGTGACCGCAAACCGCTTGGCGGTGAGGTCGCCGACTACGGCGCGGAGGCGGCGCAGCAATACGCCGGCCTCAGGGGCGTAAAGCGATGGCGTATCCGTGCTGTGCTGGATTGCCCAGCGGAGAAGCAGGGCGTGGCACGGATCGGCAAGACGGTCGGGATTGAGGCGGGCGTCGCGAACAATCGCGCTCCACCGACCGGGGAAAGCGCCGAGCAGCCAAGCCATATCCGTCGCGTTAATTCCCAGGAAGTTCTGGATCTCCGCGATATGTCCAATACGAATGGGGGTGTGTTTCAGAATATCCATGTTGCTATTCCTTTCAAATCGATTGGGTGAGGTGCGGAAGAATGCGGTTGGACAGTCCAGCCATCAGTTGGGCGAAAGCCTGCTCACCGGCTTCAGGCAAAACCTTCGGAGGGGGAGGGTTCTCTGCTAAGCGGAAGCAGTAAGCCCAGATGAACGGCAACCCGAGACAGGCAAACGGAAGAACGGTGACCCGGATCTGTCCATGCAGCAGCTGGGTCAGGATGGCGCGCCCCGGAGCGCGTCAACGAAAATGAGACAACCGGTTTGGTAATTTAAGCTCTACTTTTCAGCGATGTTGGTGGTGGATTGATCCAAGTTGCGGTTGGTTTTGCAGGGGGCTGCGGCGTCTTCCTGACGAA
>Ga0208507_1001636_pt1 | contig 12281 bp, 12 predicted proteins | sample CryBogCBH12Aug01_FD_184626 | JGI IMG/M metagenome (GOLD analysis project Ga0208507, IMG submission 184626) | Freshwater microbial communities from Crystal Bog, Wisconsin, USA - CBH12Aug09.1 (SPAdes) (version 2) | ecosystem: Environmental > Aquatic > Freshwater > Lake | place: Crystal Bog... | reverse complement strand
CAACCGGCTGCTGGACGGCTTCGAGGGCAAACTATCAACCTCAAAATATGCGAAGCTGGCCCGCTGTTCCGGCGACACGGCCCTGCGCGACATCCAACTACTGATGGAGCAGGGCATTTTGGTGCAGGAGCCGGGTGGCGGGCGCAGCACCCGCTACCGGCTGGCCGAACCGGAACCGCCGTCGGCGGATTGAATGCCGCGTTTCCGCGCTTTCCATTGCCATCGGCAAACGGTTTAATTCCGCGTGGCCATTTTGCGCATCCAACCCGTTCAAACCCTCGACGACCCGGAGCTGGCCGTCTATCTGACCCTGCGCCGGCTGGAGGAGCACGTGCGGCAGGGCGTGCTGGTGGCCGCCAACCACAAGGTCATCAAGCGCCTGCTCGAGAGCCGGTTCACCGTGCTCTCCGCACTGCTCACGCCCGCTTGGTTTGAAAAATTGGAACCCCAACTGCGCGCGCGGCCGGAGCCCATTCTCGTCTTCATCGCCGACCAGCCGCTGCTGGAAACCATCACCGGCTACCAGATGCATCAGGGCGCGCTGGCCGTGGCCAAAATTCCTCCCGCCGCCAGTTTAGAAACCATTTTGCAAACCGCCCCGCGCCCGTGCCTGTTCGCCGCCGCCGAGGGCGTGGCCAGCGCGGAAAACCTGGGTGCGATGGTGCGGAGCTGCGCCGCCTTCGGGGTGCATTGCCTGATTGTGGGCGAGACCAGCGGCAGCCCGTTTCAACGCCGGGCGGTGGCCGGCTCCATGGGGGCCATTTTCACCCAGCCGGTGGTGCAAGTGCCGAATCTGGTGGCGACCCTTGACCACCTGCGGGCGCAGGGCATTCGCTGCCTGGCGGCGCATCCCCGGCCCGAGGCCCGGAAATTGCCGGCGGCGGATTTGCGCCGCGACTGCTGTTTGGTGTTCGGCGCGGAAGGCCCGGGCCTGACCGATGCCGCGTTGGCCGCGTGCGATGAGATGGTGGAAATTCCGATGGCCTCGCACTTGAGTTCCCTGAACGTGGCGGTGGCCACCGGGGTCTTTCTTTACGAGGCCGCCCGCCAGCGCGGGTGAGGCCGCCGAAAGACAAGTTCTGGTCCGGAGGTTAGTGGATCCCCCGACCAGAACTGGAAGTAAGAAGCTAAATGCAGGTTACTGGCTAGGCCAGTTAAGCTCTATGCCCTTTTAAAAGCAATTGGTGTGCCAACCCCGTTAAGCCCACATTCACGGCACTATTCCTTCAATATTGGCTCCAGCGGTGGCCATTCGGTGGTTAATTTTGTGCTGCCACGCCAAAAAACTTCAGTTTGGCGATAATTTTCGGGGGGCACGCCCGCCCCCGGGCGTAGCCGGGTGCGCCCCGCGCCCGGTTCCGGCACGTCCGGGGCGCAACCGGGTTCGATTTTTTGTGGTGCGCCCGGATTTTCCGCGAGGCGCGGAAAATTACGCCCGGGGCGGGCGTGCTCCCCAACCGAATTTTCCCGTCACCGGACAAAAGCCGCCCCACCGACACTCGGCTCCCGCCAAAATAATGCGCAACTTCGCGCGCCGGGCGGTTTTCTATTCTGTGCCATGAATGACCTGCCGGCAGATGGGCGCGAAGCGCTCTGGCGGCGGCCGTTAACGCCCGCCGAACGGGCGCAACTGCCCGCCACGCCTGAACTGCAACTCGAGGCGCACCTCACCGATGCGCTGACGCAGTTGCGCGATATTCCGGTGCCATCCAATTTCACCGCCCGGGTGCTCGCCGCCGTTGACTGGGAAGACGCGGCCGCCGCCCGTCCGCCCGCCCCAACCTGGCACTGGCGCCTGTGGCTGCCCCGCTTGGCTGCCACGGCGGCAATTCTGGTGGTCGCCGGTCTGGGCTTTCAGCGTTACGAAGCCGGGGTCTGGCGCGCTTCGCTGGTTCAAACGGTGGCCGTCGTGTCCGCCGCCCCGGCCCCCAGTGTGGATGCCTTGGAGAATCTCGACGCCATTCAGCGCATGGGCCAGTCCGCCCATGCGGATGGTGAACTGCTGGCCGACCTCCAATGAACCGCCCCGGCCCAGTTATTTTCTGCCTCGCCCTGCTCTTGGCGGTTACGGTGGCCGCGCAAACGGCGCCCGCGCCCGGGCCGTCCGGCGGCATTCCGGCGGCACTGATGCCGCCGGTGCCGGTTTCGCCCGTGTTGTTTTTCCGGCAACTGCTGGCACTCCCGCCGGCGGAACGCACCCGTTCCCTGACCAATCGTTCACCGGAACTGCGCGCGCGGATTCTGGCCAAAGTGGACGAATACCTGGCGCTACCCCCGGAGGAACGGGAACTTCGCCTACAGGCCACTGAATTGCGCTGGTATCTCACCCCGCTGCTACGGCTCCCGGCGGAGCAGCGGGAAGCCCGCCTGGCCAGCATTCCCGAAAACTACCGCGCCCTCGTCCGCCAGCGGCTGGGGCAATGGTCCATCCTGCCGCCGGCCTTGCAGCAGGAATTTCTGACCAACGACCAGCCGGTGCATTATTTTGCCCATGTGGCCACCTCCGATGCCCCGGCGGCCAGCGCAGTTTCGCAAAAGCTCGCCGCACAGTTTGACCGTTTTTTTGAACTCACCCCGGCTGAAAAAAACCAGACCCTAGGCAGCCTGTCCCCGGCGGAACGGGCGGAGATGGAGAAAACCCTCCAGACGTTTGAGAAATTGCCGCCGCGCCAGCGCCTCCAGTGCCTGCGCAATTATGCCACCTTTGTCGGCATGAGCGCCACCGAGCGCGCGGAATTCCTGAAAAACGCCGGGCGCTGGGCGCAACTGACCCCGGCGGAACGCCAAGCCTGGCGCGACCTTGTGGCGCATGTCCCCGCCTGGACGCCGATGCCCGCCCCGCCCATTCCAGCCGCCATATATCCGCCCCCGCTCCCCGCCCATTCGCTCCGCCCGGGCGTGGCGACCAATTGACCGGCCCGGCCTTATACTCTAACGATGCAGTTCAGCCACGGATGAACACGGATAAAAACCGGGGTCAGCGGCGGTTTTAGAGCGCTGGGCCTAGGTCAATCTTTGGTTGCCAAGGATACCCGTTAGGAATTGCCTTTCCATCCGTGTTTATCGGTGTCCATCCGTGGTAAAAAAGTTTTTTAACTGCATCGTTAGGGCTTCAGCCCGCTTCAATGACCCAAATGGTCAAGCGCCAGCATCGGCCAACCCGCCTTCCCTTTGGACGCTGAAGCGGCGTGAACGCCGCGCTCCGCTCGCGCCTCACGCGGGCAACCGTCACCCACAAGGATCATAGTGCAGTTTCAAACTGGAAGCGTTATCAGAGCTTAATCCTGAACCCTTCGGAATCATTGGATGTTGGGCGTTCGAGGTTGGGTGTTGGATGTTCGGCAAACACCGCCCTACCGGCGGCCAGATTGTTGCTCACCACGCATTTCCCCCTTTCTTTTCCGCCGCTGCGCCTTACTTTCTCTGCGTGCATCCGATTGCCTTTCATCTCGGTTCGCTGCCCATCCGCTGGTATGGCGTGATGATGGCCTTGGCGTTTCTGGCGGGCCTGCGCACCGCCACGGGCCGCGCCCGCCTCGTGGGCGTTCCCGCCGAACTCATTGCCGATGTCACCCTCTGGCTCATGGCCGGCGGCATCCTTGGGGCGCGCATAGCTTACGTGACCACCTACTGGCAGACGGAGTTCGCCGACCAGCCGTTTTCCGAAGTTTTCATGATTCAGCACGGCGGCCTCGTCTATTACGGCGGGCTCATCGGGGCCACGTTGGCGGGCCTCGTTTTTTTGTTCTGGAAACGCCAGCCGGTGTGGAAAATTGCCGACATCCTCGCCCCGAGCATTGCGCTGGGCAGCGTGTTTGGGCGAATCGGCTGCCTGTTGAACGGTTGCTGCTTTGGCCGCGCCTGCTCGCTGCCCTGGGCCATCACCTATCCCGAAGGGCACGAAACCCACCCGTTCAATCTCCCGGCCACGCCGGTGCATCCCACGCAACTCTACGATGCGCTGCTGAACCTGGTGCTTTATGTTTTTTTGGCATGGCTGTTCCGGCGCAAGAAGTTTGAAGGCCAGGTGTTCGCGACCTACCTGATGATTTATGCCGTGTTCCGGTCCATCGCGGAATCATTCCGGGGCGACTACCCGGCGGATCACCTGCACGCGGGTCTGACCTCGGCCCAACTGGTGAGCGCCCCGATTTTCCTGGCCGGCCTGGTGCTGGCCGCCTTCCTTGCTCACCGAGGCCGTAGTGTGGGAGTTTAGGTGGCGGAGAAAACGATATCCACCATCGACGGGCCAAGTGAGACCGCATTTTTTCAGGGCACCGTCGCCCGATAATAGCGCACGGGAGCCAGGCTGGAATTGGTGTCGGTAAACGTCCAATTACCCGTGGCATCAGCCGGATTGGTGACCACCGACTGCCAGACGACCGGCCGGGTAAGATTGGTGGTTGACTGAAGCACGTAGGGGTAATTGGTTGTGCCCTTTAGTTGCAAGGTTACCCCGGCTCCACTGGCATGGGCGGTAAGATTTTGCGGTGGAATGAAAACCACCAAAGAGACCACGCTGCTGGTGATGCTGCCGGTGCCATCACTAATAACGGCCTGATAGATTCCCACATTAGTACTGGAGACGTTGAACAGTGTTAAGGTGGGCAATTGAAACGGAGTGACTTTGCGAATGCGCTAATTGCCTGAATCACAAATAAGCAAATTGCCTTTGCTGTCAAATTTCAAGCTGTCCGGCCATTTCAATGCACCACTAGTTGCCAGCCCGCCATCGTTCCCAAATGCAGGGGTGCCGTCTCCCGCAATGGTGGTGATGATGCCATTCGCGTCCACCTTGCGAATGCGATTCGTGCCCGTATCGGCAATATATAGGTTGCCGTTGTTATCCACTATCACACTGTCCGGAGCGGTCAGGCTGGTTTTGGTGGCATTGGTGTTGTCACCGGAATAACCTTTCCGCCCATTGCCGGCAACGGTCGTAATTATACCGTTGGTATCCACCTTGCGGATGCGGTTATTGCCAGCGTCCGCGATGTACAGGTTGCCTGCCGGGTCAAAAACGGTTTTCAATGGATAATACAGTCTGGCATTGGTGGCGAAACCGCCATCGCCGGAATAGCCATTGGTAATGGTGCCCGCAAAGGTGGTAATGATGCCATTGGTATTAATCCTGCGAATGCGGTGGTTTCCTTCATCGGAAACAAACAAGTTGCCGGCGTGGTCAATCGTCACGCCGTTGGGCAATGATAACGATGCGTTGGTGGCGGCTCCGCCATCACCGGAATAGCCATTGATGCCATTGCCGGCAATGGTGGTGATAAAACCATTCGTGTTCACTTCGCGGATGCGATTGTTATTCTCGTCCGCTATATATAAGTTTCCAAGATTGTCCACCGCAACTCCAGCCGGCGAATTCAATGCGGCATTGGTGGCTAAACCGCCATCACCCGAGAAAGACCCCGGATTGCCGGTCACCAGGGTGGTATTGCCGGCAACGGATGTGATAATGCCGTTCGTGTCCACTTTGCGAATCAGATTATTATAGTTGTCGGCAATGAAGATGTTGCCAGCGGTGTCCACAGTCACATCTGATGGGCCAAATAGGGGGGCGTTGGTTGCCAATCGTCCATTACCAACAGATCCATTATATGACGGAGGCCCATTGCCCGCCACTGTGGTAATAATCCCGTTATTGGTAAAAATGGTTGTCGGCGGCAAGTTGGTGCCATTAAACAGCCAGCCATAGGTCAGCTTGGTCTTGTCTAACGAAACGACAGTGAAGGTCGCCGTCCCGCCATAGAGCACGGTCTGGCTGACGGGTTGTGAATTGATTTCCGGCGTTGCCTTAACCGTCATGGCGGCAAAAAGCCAAACCGAGGCCAAGCAACTCAGCTTCCAAGACATTATTTTGTGAATGTACATGACCTCCGTGTTTTTCCCATTTTTTCCTGAAGTGGAAGGCAATTGAAAGTAAAATGTTTATGAGCAAAAATGGGGTGTCTATATTTTGTGCTGTTTCCGTCCTTGGCACGGCTTCCAGCCGAGTTTAGAAGTGGGTATTCTCATCCCGTTTGCCACAGTTTGAGCTTTTCGGGGTGATTTCATAAATCGGCGGTGGGCATCTTTGTGTTCCTGCGTTCGCTCGTGGCCAACCGGCTAATTCTATATTCCAACTACCAGTTCCTAACCGCTGGTTTCGGTATGAATGGCCGCAGCCCGCCGGAGCGAAGCCAGCCATGGGCAACGCCAAGCGACTACCTGTTTACAATCCCGTGGGATGATCCAAGAATTCCCACGGCACTTTAAACTTCCGGGAAAGCTCCGCCGTCAGCGCCTTCACGCCGAAGGTTTCCGTGGCGTAATGGCCACCGTAGAGGAGGTTCACGCCGAGTTCCTCCGCCAAGGCATAGGTCCAGTGTGGGCCTTCGCCGGTGATGAAGGTGTCCACTCCTTCCGCCGCCGCCTGTTTCACTTCCGCGCCGGCACCACCGGTTACGATGCCAATCTTCCGGCACATCTCCCCGCCACCGGGAACCAGCCGGGGCCGGGCACCGGTGGCCTGGGCCAGTTTTTCCACCAGGGCATCGCGGGATATGTTTCGGCGGAACTGGAGACCGATTTTTTGGCCGTGGCTGGGGAAAAACGGGGTGCCCCGGCCCAGCCCCAGGGCGGCGGCCAGCCGGGCGTTGTTGCCCAGCTGGGGATGCAAATCCAGCGGCAGGTGCGAACTGTAAACCGCCAAATTGTTTTCCAGGAGCAGCCGCAGCAGCTCGTATTTTTTGCCGGTCCACGGATGGGATTTAGACCAGAACAAGCCGTGATGCACCACCAGCAGGTCGGCCTGGGCGGCAATGGCCAGCCGCACGGTGGCGAGGCTGGCGTCCACGGTGGCGGCAATGCGGGTGACGCGGCCGTTATTGGCCATTTGGAGGCCGTTGACGGCACCGTCCCAGTCGGCGATTTCCGGCGTGCGCAGCGTGCGGTCGCAATACGCGGTGATTTGGGCAAGCGAGGCTTGGCTCATGTGTGCTGTCAGTGATGACTGGACGGCGCGGGAAACGCAATCCGAATCCGCGCTTAATATACGACCGTTGAGAACATCACATAAGCGAACCAAGGCAACGAAGCCAGCACCTTGTGAATCGGGTGGGTTGCCAAACAGCGTCACCGTCTGGGAAGGAAATCAACACCGAGAGGCAGAGAGCGCCGAGGAACGCGGAGGGCTGAATCATGTGGAGTGCGCGGACGCGACCGCGCTTTGGTCGCTGCGACGCGTCGCAGCGACCAAATCAGATGCTCCGCGATTCGCCGCGCCGCTCTGAGTCTCGGCGCTATTTTCCGGCCACGCCCTTCAAATAGGCTAGGATCAGCTCCGGCAGGGCGCGACTGTAGCCGCCCTCCAGCAGGCTGAACAGCGGCACTCCCAGCGCCCGCAAGTCCCGGCCCAACTGGTAATAATCCTCTTCCAGCAGCACGCCGTGCGACAGCGGATCGCGCACATAGGCATCGAAACCGGCGGAAACGGCGACCAAATCCGGCCGGAAGCTGCGGAGATCGTCCAGCGCGCGCCGGAGCGTGGCGCAATACGTCGTGCGCGGCGCACCCGGGGCGACGGGATAGTTGAAGCAGTTGTGTCCGGCGTTTTCCCCGCCGCTGCCGGGATAGCCGGGCACCTGCTGGACGGAAAAAAACTCGATACCGCGCTGGTTCAGCAAAATGTTTTCAGTGCCGTTGCCGTGATGCACGTCAAAGTCGAAGACCGCAATCCGCTTGGAACCGGTGGCGGCTGCCTCCAAGGTGGCGATGGCGATGTTGTTCAAATAGCAAAAGCCCATGGAGCGCTCGCGCAAGGCATGGTGTCCGGGCGGCCGCATGAGGCTAAACACCGTCTCGCCCTGCCGGGCGGCATGCAGCGCATCCAGCGCAGCCGCCACCGAGGCCCGTGCGAACGTGCCGATGTTTTCATACCAGGGGGTGTCTTCGTCAAAATCCTCATGAATGTCCAACCGCTCCAGCACGCCGGGTGTGTGGGCGCGCAGAATCACCTCATCCGCCACGGGGCCGGAAGGCGCGGCCCATTGCACCGGAAGTTCCGTCTGGCGGTTTAGCAGTTCGAGGGTGCGGGTCACCCGCTCGGGTCGTTCCGGATGGCCGGGCCGGTCGTAGCCGGCGCAACGCTCATCGGTAATGATTTTCACGGGGGATAATTTCACGCCGGGGGCGGGTTGAACGCAAAGAAAAAGTGGTGAAATTGTTTTGGGCAACCGCCGCCGGCTGGCTTAATCTGGGGCCATGCCGGTTAAGCCCACCGATTCTGCCGCCACTCCCTGCCGCGAGGCGGGCGGCGACGATTGCTCTTTTCCCTGCCCGGAAACCGCCGCCCGCGTGGCGGCCCTGACGGGCCTGCTGGCGGTGGTGCTGGGCGCGTTCGGCGCGCACGGGTTGCGCGACCTGCTGGCACGCAATGCCACCGCAACGATTTGGGAAAAGGCGGTGTTCTACCATTTCATCCATGCCGTGATGCTCTATGTGCTGGCCGGTCGCCGGCCCTTTCCCGCGCTGGCCTGGTGGGCGTTTCTGGCGGGGGTGGCGGTGTTTTCGGGGTCGCTTTATTTGCTGGCGGTGACGGGCGAGCGCTGGCTGGGAGCCGTCACCCCTGTTGGGGGCGTGGGGTTTATCATCGGCTGGACCGTCCTGGCCGGCCGAACCGTCCGGAAACCCGGCTGAATTATCTTTTTAAGCAGAACCGAGTCATGTAAATTAATTCGGCAACCATCCGGCCAGGCCGGATTTAACTCCCAATCCAACATTTATCATGGAAAAAATACGAGTCGTGGAAAAAGACCCGGCGCTGCAGGCGGATGATTTAATTGTCATCACCGGCGCGGGCGGATTTATCGGCGGCAACCTCGCCCAATATTTCCGGAACAAAGGCTTCAAGAATATTCGCGCGGTGGACAAGAAACCGCTGTATGAGTGGTATTTGCATGTCCCCGGCGTGCAGAACCTCTGCCTGGACGTGAGCATTGAGGAAAATTGCCGGCGCGTGTGCGAAGGTGCGGTGGAAGTTTACAATCTGGCGGCGGACATGGGCGGCATGGGCTTCATTGAACGCTTCCGCGTGGAATGCCTCCGCTCCATCCTGGTCAACACCCACATGGTGGAGGCCGCTTACCGCGCCGGTGCCCGCCGCTACTTCTTCTCCAGCTCCGCCTGCGCCTACAACACCCTCCTCCAAAAGGATCCGAATGTGCGCGCGCTCAAGGAATCCGACGCCTATCCCGCCATGGCTGAACGCGGTTACGGCTGGGAAAAACTGATTTCCGAAATGTTCTGCGAGGAATACTGGCACGAACGCGGCATGAAGACCTTCATCGCCCGTTTTCACAACGTCTATGGGCCGCATGGCACCTGGGACGGCGGCCGCGAAAAGGCTCCCGCCGCCCTTTGCCGTAAGCTCATCCAGGCCATTGACACTGGCGCCAAGGACATCACCATCTGGGGCGACGGCAGCCAGACCCGCAGCTTCATGTATATTGACGACTGCGTGAAGGGCATTGACGCCATCACCCACTGCGACGAACTCATCGCGACGCCCATCAACCTCGGTTCCAGCGAGCTCGTTTCCATCAACGAGCTGCTGAGCAAGATTGAGAAGATTGGCGGCACCCAGCTGAACCGCAAGTATGACCTGAACGCGCCCAAGGGCGTGGCCGGCCGCAACTCGGACAACACCTTCATCAAAAAGGTGCTGGGCTGGGAACCGAACACCACGCTGGACGTCGGTCTGGCCCACACCTATACGTGGATCAAGGGCCAATACGCGAAGCGCAAGGCTGGCGAACGCGTCGGTATTGGCTGATTCGCTGCAAACACCATTCCAACCGCCGGCCTCCCGCCGGCGGTTTTTTTTTCGGGGCGGGAAGCGGTGGAAGATTTAACGCGGAGGCGCGGAGCGGTGGAGAGGGACGCGGAGAGAGGGCGCGCTGGGTGCTGATTCATACCACTTCCAGTTTGAAACGCTCTATGATTCTAGTGAGTGAGGGTTGCCCGCGTGAGGCGCGAGCGGAGCGCGGCGTTCAGAGCCTGTGTGAAAAACAAATCTCCAAAAGATTCGGCGCCTACAATTGGCTTATGGCGCATTTTGATTTCTTCCGAAGGTGATTTGAACCTGTTTTTGGACTCAATTTTTCGCATTTACGATATTTTCACACAGGCTCTTCATGCCGCTTCAGCGTCCCAAATGAGGGTGGGTTGGCCATGCTGGCGCTTGACCGGTTTGGTCATTGAAGCGGGCTGAAGCCCGCGCTCCTTACGAGCCGGTCCCGTGCAATTTTAAACAGGAAGTGGTATCAGTTCTCAGCGCTGCTCTGCGCCGCTCCGCGTCTCCGCGTTAAATTACCCGGCCGTTTATCTTCCCGTGCCGCCGCCTAGTGGACAAGCGATTGGCACCATAAGCTAAATTAAGTTGAGTTGCCCTGTCATCTTGGCGACTATTTTGCACCGATTACCCGTGAAGCCTTCAACTTATCTGCTCATCCTGCCAATCTCGCTGTGGCTTGCGGTTGGGACCGAGGCGGCTGGCTTCCCTCAACCGCGCGGCATATACGCGCTCGACAGTGCGAACGGCTATGTCACCAACGGCGTTTCCATGCGCGACGCGAACATCCGAAGCAATGATTTCGTTTCCGGCTACGTGCTGCGCGCGCCCTGGGCGACCATGGAGACGAATCAGGATCAATTTGATTTCACAATCATTGATTGGAACATCCGGCGGCTGGCGGCCATCAAGAAGAATCTCTCACTGGAAATCATCAATGTTGACCCGCCGTGGCTGGCCCAAACCCCCGGTGTGACGACGTGGTATGACACGAATCAGATGCAATGGCGCGCCGTGCCGTGGGATGCCTTTCTGCTGGCACGGGTGCAGGTCTTTCTCCGTGCGCTGGCCGAACATCAAATTGACGGGGTGAAATTGAAGGACCATCCCGTGTTGACGGTGGTGAACTTCGGGCTGGCCGGGGCGGATTTGGCGATCCGCGATCCCTCCGTTTTGCTGCACAATATGACCAACTACTCCCGTGCGTCCCTCACCAACGCGGTGCTGGGCAACCTCCTCGCCACCGTCACGAACTTCCCGTCCAAATTTGTGCAGATTGGATTCTGGCCCATCACCGACAACCAAGCCACGCCTGCGTTGTGGGAATTCGTGCGCGAAAGCATTTTGGCCGAGTTCAACGGCGTCACCGAACCGCGCGTCGGTTTCTGGATGGAAAATCTTTCCGCCAGCCGCTCCGCGCCGGGGCTTGGCCCGGTCACTGGCCGGCCCAACACCACTTTTGGCGGGCCGCTGTTTCTCTCGCAGACCAATGCGTGGGTTGGTTTTCAGGCGCTCACCTCGTGGATGAAACCGTTTAACAACTACAATTCCCAAGTCACCAACGCTACAACGGCCGACGGCTTGCAATATGCGAACGCCACTTTTGGCAGCACTTATTTTGAAATCTACGTTGGCGATATCGATGCTTCCGGCTATCAAGGAGACTTTGAGCAATGGCGGGCGTATTTATTTCCCCCGGATCAATTCAGCCTGGCCCGGCGAGCGGCTGGCTCAATCCAATTGCAATGGCCAAGCTGGCCGGGCGGGGTATATCAGGTTGAAGCCAGCACCAATCTTTTGAACTGGACGAATTTCGGCGCGTCACAACTGGCAGCCACCAACCTCACCTCGTGGACCAACCAGGCAAATCAACCGGTGCAGTTCTTCCGGTTGCGGACGCTGCCGTAACCTGAAAAGTTGGACACACCGCCGGTTAACTGCAAACATGGGGCAATGCGAATTCTCGCCCTGGATCATGGAAGCAAGCGCATCGGGGTCGCCGTCAGCGACCCCACCAAGACCATTGCGCAGCCCCTCGAATACATCCTCACGGAACCCTTTGCCGCCTTGCTGGAGCGCCTGAAAAAACTCCTGGTCGAACAGGAGGTGGACCTTATCCTCATCGGCCTGCCGCGCAACATGGATGGCAGCTACGGTCCGGCGGCGGAAAAGGTGCAGGTCTTCGTCGCCGCCCTCAAGTCTGCCGTCACCGTGCCCATCCGCCTGTGGGATGAACGGCTCACCAGTTCGCAGGCCAACAAGGTGCTCATCCAGGGTGGTGTCCGCCGGAATGAGCGCAAGGAAAAGGTGGACAAGATGGCCGCCGCCATCCTGTTGCAAAGCTTTTTGGACGGCCTGTGACGAGATCCGACCCCGTGCCTGCGACCGAAAAAAAATTCAAGCTCGTCATCGCCTATGACGGCACCGGCTACCAGGGCTG
>Ga0208507_1001632_pt1 | contig 12285 bp, 13 predicted proteins | sample CryBogCBH12Aug01_FD_184626 | JGI IMG/M metagenome (GOLD analysis project Ga0208507, IMG submission 184626) | Freshwater microbial communities from Crystal Bog, Wisconsin, USA - CBH12Aug09.1 (SPAdes) (version 2) | ecosystem: Environmental > Aquatic > Freshwater > Lake | place: Crystal Bog... | reverse complement strand
TTTGTAACAGGTGTCTTTAGAATATGTTCTGCTCTGTTTTTAAGTTCTTTAAGAATAAAAGAAGACAATTCTACTGGTGAATAAAACCTATTTCCTACCTGCACTTTTACCAGACTTTCGGTATCATCATCTATTACTTTATATGCAAAGAAACCTGCTCTTTCTTTTATATCGTTATAGCTTTTACCCATCAATCTTTTAGCACTAAAAATGGTGCGTTGCGGGTCTGTTTCCAGATGTAACCGGGCAGCTTCACCTACTATTGCATTACCCAACTCATCAAAGTAAACTATACTGGGAACAAGGCTTGAAGTGTCGTGTTCCTTTAGTGCAATAGGTTGATTAGTTTCGGGATGTAACATTGCAATCAGACTATTAGTAGTACCTAAATCAATCCCCACAATAATTTCTGCTTTCTGTAAACTTCCTGTTGCTATATTAATTGCTATTTTAGCCATAAATTGTATTCTATAAAGTCTGCAAATGTAATGTAGTGTTGTTATTACAGTTTGTGAAATTAGAAAAGAGAAAAGTTTGATTTAATTTAATAATAATACCCCAAATAAGCAAGTAACCTTACCGACAACTTTACTATCTTTAAATGTTACAGAACTATCAGCACTTAGGAAGTAGGTTATAGAAATTAATTTATTTTTATCTAATGCTGATGATTGAAATATAATGGATTATTATAATCTGTAGGTGCAAATCTTTTATCCGTAATAAAAGTACTATCTGTTAAAGTAAACAAGAAAGCAGTTAACTGTCCTTCTTCATAATTTGAAATTGGCATTCCATTCCTAAATGATGAATCTAATGTAATATTCTTCACTACACGTTTTCTAAAGTGTTCAAAAAGATTATATAAAGAAAAGAATCTTCCATCATGCCCATATGGGTTGGTAAGTGCAACATTTCGTAATGAAGGAACACTGAACTTTAAAGAATCATCTGAAGCCCCTGTAACTTTCATTCTTCCATTGTCTTTCAGAAATTTATCCATTGGAATACCAATGTTTCTAAAAGAAAAGTCTGTAAAAAACGGAGGTGGATGGCAGGTAACACATTTATTTAAAAAGATATCGTATCCAAGTTGTTCGGGAAGTATAAAGGTAGCTTCTCCCCTCATTACCTTATCATATTTACTATTGCTACTCACTAACATCAACATATATTGACTTAATGCTTTTAATAATTTTTCTGATGTAATAGTATCCTTACCAAATGCTTCTGTAAACATTCTATGGTATGCAGTATCAGCATTAAGCTTTTTAACTACATTTTCCATAGTCTCGCCCATTTCACTCTCATTTGTAATTGGCGCAATCGGTTGTACATCTAAATGAGTAATTCCACCATCCTGCATAAAAAGTTTTTGCCAGGCCAGATTTTGTAATGCAGGTGCATTGCGGGAGGTAAACTTATTGTCCACTCCATGACTTAAGTTATGGTCATAATTTGCAAAGGCTACAATCTGTTGATGACAACTTGCACAGGGAAAATTCCCATCTTTACTTAATCGTCCATCATAAAAAAGTCTCTTTCCCAGTTCAAACCCTTCTTGTGTTAGTGGATTATTTTTAAAATCATATACAGGGTTCGGCCATCCTTTAGGAATTATAAATTTAACCGGAGTGGGTTTCTTTGGTTTACCAGGTAAAAACCAGGAAGTACAAAGAAAAACACTGATAAATATTAATAATACAAACTGAAATATTTTCATATTAAGTCATTAACAAACTGATTAGAAATCATCCCTTCTTATACTTTTCCTGTTTTGTTTAATTAATGAATTTAACCTTTTGGTATTCAATCTTTTTTCAATTACAGATTTCGGAATCTTACACGCAATTCTGGTCTTCTTTTTAATTAGACAACGGTTTATCCATTCATTCATTTTTTCTATTACCATTTCCTTATTTCCCAATTGAGTTCTATCAGCCTGCGACTTGATGATTAAGTAACCCTCTTTATTAATATTATTTTTTAGTTTATGTTGAATCTCAAATACTTGATCCATATTTATTAATAATGAAGAAGCAACATGCCATTTACCTAAAACCATAGTTTCTACTTTATTTACGTTCTGCCCGCCTTTACCTCCACTCCTTGCAGTAGAAAAACTTATTTCTTTTGATATATCAAGATTCATTTGAGCAAAATTATAAGAAATATTAAGTATGACGAATTAAGTTTTAAAGTTATTAGCCATTGCCCTTTTTAGAATATTTCAATAACTTACCTACATGTTATCCACCGAAAAATTAAAATGATTGTTTAAGAACTTTGTGTATTTTACTTTTACAGCATGGCTTTTCAACAATTAGATTTATTTGGAGTAATGACAACGCCCGTAGTTGAACCTTCAAGGTCAACTGTAGAAAGGGATAGTAATATACTGAATGTCAATGAAAATGATTTCTGATGCGAAAATTGTAAGTGAAGTTTCTAATACAGGGGTATTAGTAGTAAAGAAAGAGGCAAGAGGTAGAAAATCGAATAAAGATACTTTTTCAGGTGTTGATCAGATGGGAATTCCTGATGATGAAACTATACGGATGAAATTATATCATCCTATCCGGAATGTAGCTAAATGGTTTGGTGTTCCTGCATCTCAGATAAGATTCTGGGAAAATCAGTTTGAAGTATTAACTCCCCGTAAAAACAGAAAAGGTGACAGACTCTTTAGATTTGAGGACATACAGTATCTGAAAACTATATATTATCTGTTAAGAATTAAAAAATATAGTATTGAAGGCGCAAGGGAATACCTGAAAGAAAATAAAAAAGCTGCTGATGACAATACGCAGATTGTAGAATCACTGACAGCTATCAAAGGTTTTTTGATGGAACTAAAATCTTCCTTGAATTATGAGTAATATAAGCTGGAGAAATGTAGTAGTTATTGCAACATTAATAGCCGCAATAGTATCTTGTAAATCGTACAAAAACATTAGTTACGAAACTATTTATAAAGGAAGAGAGAAAACTTTAAAAGGTGTTATCAACAGACAAGTAATAGAATCTGATACATCCTTTCCATGGTTTAAAACTAATATGGCATACGGAACAATAGATTCCAATACAATCAACACTTTTAAAACTAAAGCTGATAAATTTAATATAATAATATTTGGCGGAACATGGTGCGAAGACACTCAGAACTTATTACCAAGGTTCTATAAATTGATTGAGGCTAGCGGCTACCCCGAAAAGAAAATTTTGTTACTGGGTGTGGATAGAAAGAAATACACCATAGACAGCCTTAACGTTAAATATAAAATCACCAATGTTCCTACCTTTATTATTATGCATAAGGGAAAAGAATTTGGGCGAGTTGTTGAATACGGAACCAAAGGAGATATTAATTTAGAACTTGCTGATATTGTGAACAAAATACCAATTAAGAATTAATAATTTGAATACAATACACATACTAATAATTATTTCGAAATAATATAAAAGACACCATTTACAATTCATCCAGTTATAAAAAGAGACGCAATTAGTTGCGTCTCTTTTTATAACTGGATGCATTATATAATCAATATTAATTATACTTTTAATTTATGTCTTAAAACTTATCACATTTTTAGAAATTAATTCTTCTTTTCTGCCGGAATTGGCGGAGTAAGCTTTAGTGAATCAGTTTTTATAGTTTTCAAAGAATCTATAAAATTAGATTTAGTAGTATCAACATGTGGAACCACAACAGGAGCAGGAGGTGGTACAGGATGCTTACTACTTAATAATTCTACATTGAATAACAATATTGAATTGGCAGGAATCCCCTTTGGATTAGCTCCTCCACCAGGTCTTGCCTGTGGACCGTACGCCATTGGTGAAGGGATGTACAGTACAGCTTTTGTACCTGATTTTAAAAGAGCTACACCTTCATCCCATCCTTTAATAACTGCTCCTCTTCCCAATACAAACTGAAAAGGTTGCGTGTGCTTAAATGCAGTATCAGTATTACTATCAAACTTTGTGCCATCTATTAATGTTCCGGTATAATTCATTGTAACACTATCACCAGTAGCAGGCAACTCTCCCTTACCTTCTTCCATTATAGTATAGTATAAACCCGAAGCTGTTTTTAATGGCGTAATATGTTTATTGGTAAAATAGGTTTTCAAAGTCTTATCGTCCTTTATTAACTGTTTAGCAGCTTCTGCTTTTTGCTTAGCCTGTTGTTCTTTCATCTGTTTCATAAATGCAGCCTGTTGTTCTTTCTGAACCTGCTCTTTTGGTTTTATAGAAACAAGTTTTATAAAATATTGTACTTTATCTCCTGGTTTAATAAAATCAGGTAGTTTATTCTTTGAATTTTTGAATAATGCCACAGCATCTACCAGACAAACAATACTATCCCCTGGAGTCATTAACATAATAGCCTCAATTAAATCACCTTTAAAAGCTGGCTTAGTTACTCCATATTCACCAGGCTTTCCTTTGAATGCCTGTGCTGTGTTGTACATTAATCTGTTGTTACAAACCGATTGCATATTCAGCAGTACCTGATCGCCTTCCTGTGGATGTGGTGTAGTAGGTTTATTGATAATAAAGGCATACTGCAACTGTGGATTAATTGTTTTGTAGTTAAATACAGGAGGTACTGTTGCTGTCTGCTTATTCTGTGCCATTGTAACTGTACCTAAGCATAACATACTGAATATTATCAGCAGATTAATTCTTTGTAGCTTCATAATAATTTAAAATTGTAACTGATTAATTAGTTTAAAATCAACTACCAGATTCTAAAAAGGTAGTTATCATTTTGTAATTACTTATTTGTGAGGACAAAAATAAATACTTTTCTTATACAAATATTCATTCTGTAACCTAAATTCTTATCTGACTATATTAATGCTATGAAAGAGTTTATTTACAGTCAAACTAATTAGTTGTTTATGCAGACAGGTTTAATTGACAAACTGAGACATTAACTGTAAATAAATCTCAGCGCTACAACCACCTTAACCTACTTGCTTTAACGTTAATTTCTCTTATAAAGTCTCTGATTTATAAAATATTGAGGAGAAATAAGACTTTGCGAAGCAGAAAAAGTTGTAATATTTTGATTAGAAATATTATTATTATATAAGTTAAAATGAACAAAATGTAATTTGAGGCTTAATTTACTTGATAATGATTGTTTTATAGAAGTCAAAATGCGTAATCTATACAAAATGCATCGTTTCATAGCAACCATCCTAAATTACATGCTAAAGTTAATTTCCAGGAAAAAGTCTCTGGCTTATAAATGTTCAGCGGAAATGAGACTTAGCGGAAATAACATGATTAAGCTTATCAACAATATTAATCCCATACATACTTCCAGGTTCCATCAGCTTGCTTTTTCCATACTGTATGAAACACTCCCTTAAAAATAGTTTCTTTTCCTACAGAATCCTTCACTTTCCAAGTATATATACCATAAGTATATGCAAGTGTACCATCTACCGAAACTTCTACAAAGTCAGGCTTCCAGCTCACAGAATCTTTTAAATAGGCAGGGTTCTGATAATATAATTTAATCAATTCTTTTCCTTTTATTAATCGGTCATCTTCCCTTTTTATAACGGCATTAGAATCTGCAAACTCATAAAAAGCTTCCTGAACCCCCTTTTCTTTTACAGTAGATTCAAATTCTTTTTCAGTTTTTACTATCTTTTCTTTCAGTTCGTCTATATCAGCAGAACTTGTTTTAGACTTACAGGATAAAAAGAAAAAAAGTAAAAAGAATATCACTGAAAATGTTAGTTTGCCTGATATATATTTAGTGCAGTATTTCATATTCTTGTTTTAATCAAGGGCTAATATAACTCTTAAAAAGCCAAAAATAGAATTTTATTTGTGATTACACTAAATTAATTACAAATAAACATTATCAAATCATCCTTTTAATAGTTCATATAACAACAAAACGCTTACTTTCACTTTAATATTTATTTTCATGGAATCATTTCTGCAACAAATTTCCAACAATTTAGAGAGAGGGTTAAGTCCTTCTCAATATGAACTTTTCAGGCAAGAGCTGATTGATAAAATAAACCATTTATTAATCAATGATTTTGCAACACTTGTACAGATACTATATAGAATAGACATTGATGAATATAAATTAAAAGAAAGCCTTAAACTAAACAATACAGAACCTGCAGCAAAAGTTATTGCTGATATAATGATTAAAAGAGTTTCTAATACTATTGAAACAAAGAAACATTTCAGTAATCAATCAAAGAACAATATAGAAGAGGACTTGAAATGGTAGGTTGCAATGTAAAAAGTAAAAATTCAAAAGTAAAAAGAATACAATCATTACAACATTCGTTTACTTATTTCAGCCATCCTTTAATTTCTCCGTTAATCAATTAAAATATAATTATTCTCACAGGTTCTATATTTTTACATCCATCTTGATTATATAAAGCGCATGAAACTATCAGATTCCATATTACTTTCTTACAGGACTATTAAAAGCAATAAATTGCGAACAGGCATTACTGTAGCAATTATTGCATTTGGAATCATGGCATTAGTGGGTATTACTACTTGTATTGACGCTATGAATCAAAGCCTGAAGAATAGCTTTTCTTCTATGGGGGCAAATGCATTTAGTATCCGATACAAAGAACTGAATATCAAGATGGGACACCATGAAAGCGAGACTACGCTGAAAGATAAAAGAAAGAAAGAAAAGAAGTCAAATCTTAATAAATTTATTCGTAAAGATGAAGCTTTACTTTTTAAAGAAAAAATGCAGGGAACTGCCGTTGTAAGTATTTCCATAAGAGCAGGCAGAAGTATGATTTGCAATTATGGTTCTGTAAAGACAAACCCTGTAGTAACAGTATGGGGTGGCGATGAAAACTATATTAATGTAAATGGTTATGACCTTGATAAAGGAAGAGGTTTAAACTACCTGGATGTATATAGCGGTAGAAGTGTTTGTATCATTGGAAGTACAATAGCTTCTAAATTATTTGGCGAACATTCTGATAAAGCAATTGATAAAATCATAAGGATTGCTGGTGCTCCTTACCGTGTAATCGGCATTTTGAAAAGTAAAGGTAATAGTGGAATGATGCGTCAGGATGATGTAGTAATTACCTCTTATAATAATGCAGAAAGATTTCCAAATATAGAATCTACTTTCTTAATGGGCGTAAGTGTAAATAATGTTGCAGACATGGACAATGTTATTGGTCAGAGCACAGCTACTTTCAGAAGTATCAGAAAGCTGATACCGATAGATGAGGATAATTTTGTGGTGGATAAAAGCGATAAAATAGCCGAGATGTTTATTGCTCAGTTGAGTACTATTTCTATAGCTGCTTTTGTTATAGGATTTATTACCTTATTTGGTGCAGCTATCTGTTTAATGAATATCATGCTGGTATCGGTAAGCGAACGTACAAGAGAAGTTGGACTAATAAAAGCAATAGGTGGTAAAAGCAGTAACATCCGTTCTCAGTTTCTGTTTGAGAGTATTATTATAAGTCTGATGGGCGCTGTATTTGGAATATTCCTTGGCATACTGATTGGTAACCTTGTAGGAACAATTATGAATAGTGGATTCATAATTCCCTGGAGATGGGTATTCTTAGGTATCTTCATCTGTAGTATTGTAGGATTATTATCAGGAATTTATCCTGCCATTAAAGCATCAAAACTAAATCCAATAGATGCTTTAAGATACGAGTAAAATACAAATACGATAATTTGATAATGTTATAATCTGCAGATTTGCAGTTCATAAAACACAATCTTCATGTAAATTAACTTTATCAGGATAGAGATAATCATTCATCCGGATGGAGCCAATACTTTCTTCTTGGAGATAAACTTTATCCGGATGGAGATAAACTTTATCCGGATGGAGATAAACTTTATCCGGATGGAGATAATCATTATCCAGATGGAGATAAACTTTATCCGGATGGAGATAATCATTATCCAGATGGAGATAATCATTATCTGGATGGAGATAATCATTATCCAGATGGAGATAATTATTGTCCGGATGGAGATAATCATTTTCAGGATGATAAAGTAGTGTTGAATACACATAATAAGTACATTTCAATGCCTTCTGAAATATAAAATTGTCCCAAAACAAATAAAGACTTTGGTAATAATAGTATAAGGTTTACTTTTATCGCTCAAAATAAACAAATTATAATGAAATATTTTCTGATAATAGCCTCTACCATAATTAGTGTTTCGGTTTTTGCACAAGATACTTCAAAGCCTTTAAAACCTGTCAATAAAACGAATGCTCAGAAAAAAGCAGATGAGGTAATAGTTGATTCACCAGCATACAAAAAGAATCCTCATATACCTGCCTTTGGTTTATTGCTAACAGATAGTGTTACACATTATACTAATCTGAATATAGAAAAGGGCAAACCTACCGTTATAGTTTATTTCAGTCCTGATTGCAGTCATTGTCAGGCTGATGCCAAAAATATTTCAGAGAAACTGGATAGCCTTAAGGATATAAACTTTATCTGGTGCAGTTCTCATGATGTAGATAAGATTAAAGCATTTGCAGTTAAATACAACATGGCTGGTTTACCGAATATGGTATTTGGTAAAGATGAAAAGTGGGCAATTCCATCGGTTTTTAAAGTAACTTTTACGCCATACTTTGTTGTATATGGTAAAGATGGACTATTCTTTAAAGAATTCCGTAATGGACTTTTACCAAAGGATTTGATTGAAGCTATAGAAGAATCAAATAAGAAGAAGAAAAAATAATATCGGCTATTTCATTTAAAGATAATTAAGGCTTCAACAGGTTAACTTGTTGAAGCCTTAATTATATAAGACCTTTTACAATAATAATAGAAAATAATAATGTTGACAATACTTCTCTGCAGGGCGGACGCATAAAATTTAGTCTTGATTAAATGATAAAAGTATCTCTATCAGGTAGTTATCATCCCATGCAGCCATCTTTCTCTTTCTTTTTGCACTTATCTTTTTTGCACCTCTATCATCATCTAAATGATGATGATTTATCATATTCAATGCAATTTTATTGAATAAAGAAAAGTTCTGAGCACTATTCCCTGCTTGTTTTTTACTATCATCTTCATTGAAAGTTACATCCAGTACCCAATGAAGTTTATTTTCTATAGACCAATGAAATCTAATTGCTTGCTGAAAGAATTTTGCAGTGTTCTCTATACTGCTTATAAAGTAGCGGTTTGCATTTTCTACAACACCGGTTTTCTTATTTTCTCTGGTGGATTGTACTCTTATTAATGATTTTAGTTCTGTCCATTTCTCCTCTTTACATATCCAGTCTAAATTAGTAATCACACTCGTGGTTCTCGTTTCTATACGACCATGCTCAACATTTGATGCAGTATATTCATCTTTTGGTTGCTCATTTTCAAATGCCTCCTTTACGTCCTGATGTAGGAATTTTTGATTATCCTTTACCGCTAATATATAGTCTGCTCCATTTTCTATTATTTTTTCTGTTATTGCTGTCTGGCAACCCATCGCATCAATAGTAATGATACATCCTTTTACAACTAATAAGTCTAATAATGCAGGTATTGCAGTAATCTCGTTGCTTTTATCATCTACTTTTTGCTGACCTAACACTAATCCATTTGTGTTACACCAGGCACTAACCATATGTATAAAATGCTCTTTCCCCGAACCTTTACTGCCACGTAAAGTTTTTCCGTCTAAATTTATGATACTACCTTCTGTAATATCGGCAACTGCTGTTATCCAATTTGTAAAACACTTTTCCAATGCTACAGGATCTATAAAACTGAAGAATCGGTTGTACGTATCATGGGATGGCATAATATCACCAATATCTAAAAATGTGTTTAACCAGTATTTCTTCTTTTTACCATAATCTTCAACCTCGTACCAATCAGTTGCACCACAAATAATGGCACATATGCTAATCGCTACAATATTTATCAATTTATGTTTGATATAACGTTCATCACGATAATCAGGTAATGATGTAAAATAATGTATAGGACTTTCTTTCTTTTTCATAATCCTATAACTAATTTTCCCACATTTTATTTTATTAAAACCAATTTATTTTTATGCGTCCGCCCTGTACTTCTCTGCCTTGAAAAAGAAAATAAAAAAAGATTTATTGTGTAAAATTTACACCGTATCAATTATCCTGCATACTTTTACAGCTGAATTTAATCATTTTAAATCTACATTAATTAATAATTGCCATTATTATGAGTACGTTACAGACACTTGCTATAGGAATTGACATTGGCGGAACTAACACAGTTTATGGAATAGTTGATGCCAGAGGGGAAATACTTTACAAAGGTGCATTATCTACCAGTAAACATGAAAATATAGAAGATTATATAAATGAATTATACGAAGCAATTCAACCTGCAATCGACCAGGTAGGGGGTAAAGAACTTATCAGAGGTATTGGTATAGGAGCCCCTAACGGAAACTATTACAAGGGTACAATAGAACATGCTGCCAATCTGAAATGGAAAGGAATTATTCCTTTTGCCGAAATGATGAGTACAAAATTTGACATTCCTTGTGCACTGACCAACGACGCTAATGCTGCTGCAGTTGGAGAAATGACTTACGGAGTTGCAAAGGGAATGAAAGACTTTATAATGATTACGCTTGGTACTGGAGTTGGAAGTGGTATTGTAGCAAATGGACAACTGATATATGGTCATGATGGTTTTGCAGGAGAATTAGGACACAATATAGTAATTCCCAATGGACGCCTTCATGAAGGTACTGGACTGAGGGGAAGTCTGGAAACCTACTGTTCTGCCACAGGTGTAAAAAGAAACGCTATTGAAATGCTGGAAGATCATCCCGAAACAGCATCTTTATTAAGAGAATACAATATCAATGAAATTGATAGCAAATTGGTGTATGACTGCGCAATACAAGGCGATGTAATTGCTAACAAAGTATTTGAGTTTACAGGAGAAGTACTCGGTCGTGCATTTGCCAACTTTGTAATGTTCTCTTCACCCGAAGCGATTATATTATTTGGTGGTTTATGCAAAGCGGGCGATTTAATTCTGAAACCTACCAAAGAAAACATGGAATCTCACTTACTCCCGATTTTCAGGAACAAAGTAAAAATCATCTTTAGTCAATTAAATGAATCCGAAGCAGCTATTTTAGGTGCAAGTGCATTAGTGTGGGAGTTAAGAAATTAGCATTTTAAGAAAAATATTGTTATTATAAACTAGGAGGTTTAATATATTATACTGTAAAAGAAAATTATATTAAACCTCCTGAAATTTATATATAAAATGGACTTACTATCAACTCTAGATAGAAAATATAAACTTTTACATCACTTTAGATGAAGTTAGATTAATGAGTATATAACTCTCTGTAAAATCTGGTTGCATCCTGATAGGAAATCTGTAATTGAGAACTGTTTAAAATTTCAATTGTATAAGTCTGAGAACCTAAAGCAGAACCCGTAACTAATGTAGATTGATTGTTCTGTAATGACCATGTTCCGGACAATAATATCTGAGGTGCATACTTAGTAGTATCACATTTAATTTTTCCCTCATCAACAGTAAATCTGCTATTGTTATTAAAAGTAGTAACATTATCTTTTTTACAAACAGATATAGTAGTATCTAACAATACCCAAGGTGAATCTACGCTGGTTTTACTCCAGAAATGTGACATAACCCAAGGCCCTTGAGATATGTATGAATAATTAGTGGTAGGGGTATTGTCACTATTTTTAGTACAACTGAAAATAATAGCTGAAGTAATTGAAACTCCTAAAAACAATAAGATTACTTTTTTCATTTGCTGATTGTTAGGTTATATAATAATTTTCGATAACGGGGTAAAGTTATTAGTGAAGCTATATTTAGAGATGATATCAGTCATTTTATCAATTGAAACAACAGTAATTTAACAAATTCAGTAACTTGCAAGTCGTGAGGAATACATCGTGAGTCGTGAATCGTGAGTATTACATAATACAATTAACTTATGTATAGGACTTAAAATGTATTTCTCACAATTCACAATTGTATTCTCACGACTCGCCTTGTATTCCTCACGATTCACGATGTATTCTCCTACCTCCTATCTCCTTTTTTATAATTCTTATCATTCATTTCCTTACTCTTAACAGCTATTTTATTACCTTCGCCCCTTATTATTAATCAATTTATATTTAAAGTAGTTTACTAATGACTGCCAACGAGATAAGACAACAGTTTTTGTATTTTTTTCAGTCCAAAAAGCATCTGATAGTTCCTT
>Ga0208507_1001631_pt1 | contig 12286 bp, 7 predicted proteins | sample CryBogCBH12Aug01_FD_184626 | JGI IMG/M metagenome (GOLD analysis project Ga0208507, IMG submission 184626) | Freshwater microbial communities from Crystal Bog, Wisconsin, USA - CBH12Aug09.1 (SPAdes) (version 2) | ecosystem: Environmental > Aquatic > Freshwater > Lake | place: Crystal Bog... | reverse complement strand
TGATCTGGCCATCGTCGAAGGCGTGGTCAGCCTGACCAAGGCCTTCAACCGGCAGGTCATCGCCGAAGGCGTGGAATCCGCCGAGCACGGCATCGCCCTTCTGCAGCTTGGCTGCGACCGCGCCCAGGGCTATGGCATTGCCCGACCGATGCCGGCCGAGGATCTGCCGGCCTGGATCACCGCCTGGCAACCCGATCCGCGCTGGTCCGATCCACAGTCGACGCAATTGCAGCGCGAGGATTTCCCGCTTCTGGCAACGGCGGTGGAGCACAACGGCTGGGTCGCCGGCATCGCCGCCTTCCTGCGCGCCGGCGGCGGCGACCTGCCGCCGCCGCTGGAGCCTCGGTCCTGCCGCTTCGCCCACTGGTATGATGCCGCCGGCCAGGCGAAATACGGCCATCTCGACAGTGTTCGCGCCCTTCTGCCGCTGCATGACGACCTGCACCGGCTGGGCACCCGGCTCCTCGCCCTGGCGGCAGACGGGAAGCAACAGGATGCAGTTGACCGGCTTGACCAACTTTTGGCCGGCCGCGACGCCCTGATCGTCGCGCTGGAAGCCGCGAAACAGCAGATTATAGGGCTCTATCGGGCGCCAACGAGGCTTAATTAGCTAGATTACCAGGATAGCTTTCTACCCTAAATTACCTGACCCCCCGACTCTGCATTGCTGCAATGCAACATAAAACGCTTGCACCGCGAAAAATATCCGGTATGCTCCTGGCTGACTGTTGCTGAGGCAGCAGTCATTTCTTGGACGTTTCCTCCCTAAACTTGGGCCGTGTCTTCGGACACGGCCTTTTTTCTTGGAAATCCGCCACTTTCCGAGGGACAAGTCCAAGGCCGCTATGGAGCGCCCTATGGAGCCCGCTATGGAGGTTCCGGCCCAGGGCTGCGTCCGGCGGCCCTGGCGGCCTGTCCAGCACCGCGACCGCAATGCCGCCGAGGCCTTGTCCAAGCCCCCGACGACCGGAACTGCCAGTTCCGGATGCGCAAGCGTCCAGACGAAGCTCCAACCACGGCCGCCGCAGGCGGCCAAGGCCTTGATTTCGGCCGCAAAGCGGCCGATCTTCGACCCGTCTTCGCCGGGTCTCAGGATGCGGGTAAGATAGATAAGAAGAGACGAAAAAAAAGATCAACGATATCAACAAGATGCGAGAAACCAACCGGAACCCCCAGTTCCGGGTCACCCGGAACCCCCAGTTCCGGGTTCCTTTTGTTCCGTTTCGAGCAAAACAGCCACGGTGATCCGTTCCGGGATACCGGATCTACAAGATCCTGGTATCCGGAACTGGAGTTCCGGTCGAACCGGAACCGGAGGCAGCCATGAAGGACAGGGGAGCGACGCGGGAAGCCAGGACAGAGGCCGATTTCCAGAGGAGGGAGCTCGAGATGAAGGCAGAGGATCGAGACAGGGGAAAGGCGGAGGAGGAGGCCAGGAAGAACCATGGCTTCGTCCAGGTCTACGCCAAGGGCTGGTCGATGCTCGAAAGCCTCATGAAGGTGTCGCCGGGCGCCGCCCAGCTCTACGTCCTGCTCGCCAAGAACGTCGACGAGAGATTCGGATGCGTGATCGTCTCCCAGCCCCACCTGGCCGAGATCCTCGGCGTCTCGGAGCGCTACGTCCGCGAATGCGCGGCCTTCCTCGAGAGCCTCAACGCCATCAAGCGCTTCCGCGCCGCGGGATCGACGGCCTACTGCCTCGATCCCCTGCAGGTCTGGCGCGGCACCAACAACGGCAAGGACACGGCCATGTTCCACACGAACGTCATGCTGTCCAGGAACGAGCAGAAGGCCTTCAAGGTCAAGATGCTCGGCGCCGTCGGGCCGAAGTCGGCCCACCAGCAGATGAAGAAGGCCGCCGTCAAGGCCAAGAAGACCGACAGGAAGGCCAAGCAGGCGCCGACTGCGTCGGCGATGCCTGACCCCGGCCAGCTCTCCATGCTCGACGCCATCGGCATGGCCAAGGCCGATCAAGACGCCGCGGCCGAGGCGGCAGCGTGAGCGCCCGCGAGGATGCGCCGAAGGCTGCCGCCAGGAAGAGCCGCAGAGTCCAGGCCCGCTGATCCAGCCAGCAAACTCGAACGGTAGCGGGAAACGACAGCGCCGCGCCGTCGCCGCCGCATTGCGGACGGCGGACGCCGACGCGGCCGCAACCGAACGAGGAGACGGGACATGGGCAACTACAGCGCAGCCACGACCGAGACCCGCCCGACCGTAGCCATCGTCCGCGGGACGGTGAGCCGCCACGTCAAGGGCACCGACAAGAACGGCCGGCCGTGGGCCGGCTTCACCATCGACCGCGGCGACCGCGGCCGGGCGATCCAGTGCGTCGCCTGGCGCAACCAGACCGCCGCCTCCCTCGAGGTCGGCCAGACGGTGCTGGTCGCCGGCACCTTCGCCGTCAAGGCCTACAAGGACAAGGCCGGAGCCGACCGCCAGGCGGTCCAGCTCGAGGTCGCCGTCGTGCAGGCCGAGCCCAAGGCCGAGCCGGCAGCCAAGGCCAAGGGCCGCACCCGCAAGGCGGCCTGAGCCGACAGGCCATTCCCCTTCCGGCCCTTTCGCCGGTCGGCCGGGCAAGCGCGCCGGGCCGACGGGCCAAGGGGCCGGATGCTCCCAAGACACCGAGAGGGCGGCCCCGCAGGGGGCCGCCCTCAACGTTTTCCTTGGCCCGACAGAAAACTTGCCTACGTCAGGCGCTCAACCTGCGATCTGGGAGGATCGATCATGAGCAAAGACAAGACCAACACGCGCCGCAGCGGCGCAGCCGCATCCGAGTTCGGCCTGCTCGTCGCCCTCGTCGCCATGGGCGCCATCGGCGCCGTGGCCTTGTCGGGAGGCTCGGTCAACAAGCTGCTCGGCGGCATCTCGAACAAGACGGGAAGCCTTGCCAACGGCACGAGCGTCGGCGCGTCGGGCCAGCCTCCGACATGGACGTCGTCGGGCTCCATAGCCACGGGCCTGACAGGGTATGCCGTCGCGGCAACCCTCGTGGCCACGGATCCACAGTCGTCCCCGATAACCTACACTTCGTCGAACCTGCCGTCATGGGCGCTCATCTCGGGCAACGTGCTCTCGGGCACGCCGACCTCGGCCGGCACCTTCAACTTCACGATCACGGCCACCGACGGGCTCGGCCTCTCGTCCTCGCAAAGCCTCAGCATAACGGCTACGACGCCAAACTGCACCAAGACCATCACCTCGCTGCTTACCGAGACCAACCCGCTCGGACAGGCCGTCGTGCTCGGATACAGCATGGTCGGCGGCGGCGGCGGCGGCGTCATGTTTGGCGGGGCGCCGGGCGCCTCGGGAACCGTCGCATCGGGAACGGTAACCTTGCCTTCGGGCGGCAGTCTGGCGGTCTACGTCGGCGGCGGAGGAGGAGGAACGAATTCGACATCAGGAGTGCCTACCGGCGGCACGGCAGGCGGCGGCGGCGGATCCGGATGGTATGGCGGCGGAGGCGGGGCGGGAGGAAACTCATTCACCAATCCAGGAGGCGGCGGCGGCGGAAGCAGCGCGATCGTCATAAACGGCTCGGCGCTGGCCGTGGCGGCGGGGGGCGACGGAGGAAACTATGGACCCTTCAACCAAGGCAGGGGCGGCTCGACGACGGGAGGAGCCGGCGGCGCCAGCCCGTATGGCAACGGCACGGCAGGTAGCCTCAACCTTGGAGGGAATGGATACGATCCGCCAGGGACATACTGGAACATGGGCGGCTCGGCCGGAACCTACGGCCTGAGCTATGGCAACGGCGGCGGAGGCGGCGGCGGATACGGCGGCGGCGGCGGCTGGGTCGCCTCCAACGGCGGCTCCAACGGCGCCAACGGCAATACAGGATCCACAGGCGCAAACACATGGGCCGCAGCGACCACCCTGCCGGCAGCGGCCGGGGCTGGGGGATTGGGCAGTGGAGGGCCTTCTGCGGGAGGAAACGGAGGCCTGGTCATCCTGGGCTACCAAGCGGCCTCCTGCACTCTCTGACGCGAGCCAAGATCACCGGGACGGGCCGCGGCAGCCTCCCAGAACACCAGCGGTCCCGGCGGCGGCGTCTCCTGACGGAGGCGCCGCCGTCTCCATGAGAGGCCGAAACCTTCCCCGCGGTTCCGGCATCCCGGAACCCTAGGCCCGCATCCCCGGAACTGCGGGCTCCGGTACACCGGAGCCCTGGCTTCCGCCTTCCGGAACCGGTCCGGCGGCCAGTCCGCCGTCGAGCCAGGCCAGGACCATCGCCCTGTCGGACGGCTTGGCCTTGGCGCGGGCCTTGTCGGCCACCCTCTCCTCGAGAATCCCGCGAAGAAGCTTGGCGAAGGCCGGATCGGCCTTGGCCTCGGCGAAGACGGCCCCGCCCACAATGATCTTGCAGCGGGCATCCGACTTGCGGCCAAGGGCGGCCTGCCTCGCCCTCGCCATCTGCAGCCTGGCCTCGATCTGGGCCTTGCGCCTCTCGAGCTCCGCAATCGACATCCCAGCCATCATCCGCCTCCTGAACGGTCGAACCGACCGTCCAGATAGGCGCCTGCGCCGAAAACGAAAGCACCTTGCGAAGCCCGGCGAAACCGCCAGATCGGAATAAGGGGGAGGAAGAGGGCAGCGACCGAGGCAATCCTCGAAGAGCGCACCCTTAGCATTCTTCGAATGCGGGTTAGCGCCAAGGGGGCAAGCCCCCCTGGACCCCACGCAGGCCGCGAAGCGGCCATCCAGGGGGAAACCCCCTGACCCCGCCGCGAGCGGCATAGGAGGCGGACGTGGCGATCTACGACCTGCACGCTTCCGCCGTCAAGCGCAGCCTCGGCCAGAGCTCGGTCGCCGCCTCGGCCTACCGCTCGAGGAGCGACCTCGTCGACGAGCGGACCGGCGAGCGACACCGCTACTCCGCCCATGCGGACGAGCGCCTGGCCGGAGGCCTCGTCGGCTGGAGCGGCGACGCCGCCAGCCTCTGGAACGCCGCCGAGGCGGCGGAGAAGCGCAAGGACGCCATGGTCGCACGCTCCATGCGCCTCGCGCTTCCGGCCGAGCTCGACAAGGGCGAGCAGGCCGCCCTCGCCGAATGCTTCGCAGGCTGGCTCGCCGACCGCCACGGGGTGGCCGTCCAATGGGACGTCCACAAGGCCGCCGAGACCGGCGACCAGCGCAACGTCCACGCCCACCTCCTCTGGACCACCAGGAAGTCGGACGGGGCCTCGCTCGGGGCCAAGACCCGCGAGCTCGACGTGAAGGCCACGAGCTCGGAGCACGTGTCCGCCTGGCGCCTCGAATGGGAGCAGCTCCAGAACAAGGCCCTCGAGCTCTCCGGCTCGTCCGCCAGGGTGGACCGCAGAAGCCATGCCGAGAAGTGGGCGGACGAGGGACTCGAGGGCCAGGCCCCCGAGCCCATGGTCCACCTCGGCCCCGCCGCCACGGCGATGGAGCGCCGCGGCGAGGCCTCGGACAGGGGCGACATCAACAGGCGGCTCGAGGCCGAGCTCGCCGCCCGCTTCGCCAGGGAAGAGGCCGGGCGGGCCGCCGCCAAGCGTCGGGCCATGGCCGTCCGGAAGGCGGCCGAGGCGAAGGCTGCGGCCGTCCTGGCCAAGGAGGCCCTTGCCAAGGCAGCAGCCGCCAAGGCGGCGGCGAAGCCTCGCGCGCCTGTCCAGGCGCCTGTCCAGGCCGGCCTGCCTGCCCGGAACGAGTCCCCAAAGCCCATGGGAAGGCCGCTGGTGGCAGGCAAGGACTCGGCAGCCACTGGACAGCGGAAAACGCCTTACAGGCCTCCTGAGCCTTCCCAGCGCCTTCCAGAGGCATATGCCGGAATCTTCCCCTCGCCTCCAGGGGTTGCCAGGCAAGCCGAACGCACCAAGATCGAAGGCGGGGAAGTGAGGACACGCCCCAAACCGGCCGCTCGGGCGGCCGCTGCCGTGCGCCCAAGGCCGGAGGCAACCGCTCCAAGGAGCGCCCCTCCGGCCCCGCCGTCGAACCGGACGGCGCACGAGGAAGGAAGCCGAGGCTTTGGGACGGCCGAGGCGACCGGATGGGGTCTGAGGGAAGCCCGAGGCCTGATGACCCGCATCCTCTCGGCGCTCGAGCATCTGCGGAAGCGCCGGCTCGTCACGCGGGAGACGCGCCTCTACTGGCAGACCATAGCCAGGATGAGGGCAGCCCACGGAGTCGGGGACGACGACCGCCAGCTCCGGCTGGCGGCCGAGGCGGCGAGGCTCCGGAGACGGAGCTTCGCCACCATGGCGGCCAAGTATCCCGACGTCCGCGAGCGCTTCCTCGTCATCAGGGAGGCCGAGGCCACCCTTCCCCAAAGGCTGCGCGAGGCCATCCTCGAGTTCGGCCAACGCAAGCACGAGCTTCCGAGCCTCGAGCGGCTGATCCCGAGACAGGCCAAGCAGCCGCTGCCTCCGATAGGGGTCTGGCTCGCCCAGCAGGCGGCCAGACGCGCCAAGACGACGGCGTCAGGAGCCGCCGGCCTCGCCGTGCGGGCAGGCCAGGCCGGGATCTACAAAGGCTCGCGGATCGTGCGCGACCGGATCGCCGACGCCGTGCGCGAGATCGACCCGGACGCTCCGGTCCGCCGCGGCAGGGGCCGCGACGGCCCCGAGCTCTGAAACCTTCCCCGCCATTCCCGGCATTCAGACCGGAAAGACGAGCCGGTCCAGCGAAGGCTTCAGCGTCGCGGGCAGGAGCGGATCGCCGTAGCCGGCGTCCGACCCCTTGCCCCGCGACCAGCCGCCGAGGGCATGGACATGGCGAAGGGGAATGCCGGCCTCGTCGCAGGCGTTGCGGAAGTTGTGCCTCAGGGAATGGAAGGTCGTCCGGGCCGACTTGACGCCGGCTTCGACGAGCCTCGCGTTGACGTCCTTCCTGACCGAGCCGTAGAAGCCCTCGTCGCCGTAGAGCCTGACCGGCAGGAGCATCCGCCCGCCCGCCCGGCGCCTGGCCTCGGCCAACCCGGCGAGCGCCGCCTCGATCCGCCGATGGACCGGCACGGTCCTGACCGACGAGGCGTTCTTGACCGACTTGCCAAGGCTCCAGTCCTCGCCGCCGTCGGGGGCCGGCGACCAGCCGCGGACGTGGATCGCCAGGACGCCTCCCACCTCCTCCACGTCGCAGGCCTCGAGCTGGGCGCACTCCTCGGCCCGAAGGCCTTGGAAGAGGCCCAGCGCCAGCATCCAGTCCACGGGCGAGGCAAGGCCCCAGCCCGGAGGAAAGAGCCTGGCCAGCTCGTCCGCCGTGAACTGGCGGCGCTTCAAGGCCCCCTCGGCGGCCGCGGCGGGAGGTGCCAGGCCAAGGGCCACGTTGGCCTCGACCAGCCCCTCCCTCAAGGCATAGGCAAACAGGGAGCCCACGGCGCGCACATACTTGCGCTTCGTGGCAGGCGCGAGCGGCAAGGCCAGCAGCGCGTCGCGCACCCGGCGCATGTCGTCCCTGTCCACCTGGTCCACGAACGCGCCAAGGCCCACGACGTCGCCAAGGACGGCCTTGGCCGTCGTGTAGTTCGAGGCGGTCCGGCCCGAGAGCCCTGCCCGCCTCGGATCGGCCTCGAAAAGCGAGAAGAGCTCGGCCAGCGACATCCTCCTGCGCCGCCTCGGCCCAGGCGTCAGCAGGCGCCTGGCCTCGGCCTCGTAGCGCGCCCGGTCGGTCGTGGGCGTAGGCTCAGCCAGCCTCGCCGCCACCGCCTCGCCCAAGGCCGGCAGGAGCCCGGCGGCAGGCGCCAGGCCCAGAGACCGGGCGGCCCAGCCCACGAGCTCCCCAGGGTCGCCCGGCAGCGCCTCGCCGCCGGCCTTCGCGACCTCGGGATCGAACTCGAGGTCCAGCAGCGTCTCGGCGTCGCCAGCGAAGGCCTCGGCCTCGGAGGCCGTCATGGAGGCCACCGGCCGGGGCTCCCGCCGCAGGTCCCGCCGGCAGGCCTCCCAGGCGTCGTCGAGCTCCACCAGCATGCGCAAGGCCCGCCGCAGGCCTTCGGCCCTGTCGGCGGTGCCCGTCGAGCGCTCGACGGTCCTGGACCTCCCGACCCAGTCCGGATGGTCCCAGACGTCGCGCGGCACCTGCTTCAGGACACCCACCCTCCCGGCGCGGTTCCACACCACGCCAGGCGGAAACCCCGCCTCCTTCGCCACCAAGACCTCCATAGCCGCAAGCCAAAACTATGGACCATCCTATGGAGCCAGCCATGGAGAAGTCAAGGAATCCAAGGCCTGCAAGGGATCCAAGGTTTGGAGACACTTCCTCCCTAAACTTGGGCCGTGTCTTCGGACACGGCCTTTTTTCTTGCGAATCAAGGGGTTCTGGATTCCGGAAAGAAGTGGGACACAAGTTTACCCGGGGTTTTGCCCCACCTACCGGAAAATGGAAAAACTTATTGTTTTTCTTCAATTTTCTTCGTGTCTTCGTGTTGAAACGAACAGACTAACGAAGTGGGGGCTCTCCGAGATCGTCACGGCATCTCGCAAAGATGGGAAACGCTCTCACGCCGCCTGGTCCTCGCCGACCGCATCGGCTTCGTCTCCGTCGGCGACAGTTTCGCTGTCCTCACCGTTTTCTTCACCGTCCTCGTCAGCGTCCGGTTCCACTTCCGCCGCAACGGCCGCGGATTTGAAGGCGACGTCCTCCGCAGGCTCCCGATTCGCCGGAAAAAACCTGCCCTTCCCCCGCATGGGGCCGCGCCTCGGCATCACCTCGACGGCGGTGAACGCCGCACCGCACTCCGGGCAGGAGATCGGAAAACGCATCATGTCGTAGAAGCTTTTGCCGCAGCTTTGGCAGCCTCGCTTCTCGCCCCATTCCTGTTTCGCCATCATTGCTCCTTGGGGCATGTGTGATCGTCGCGCCATCTGCCGCCTTTCCGGGACAGATTCATAGGTATTTCGTTCAGGCGGCACCGATCGGGGATGTCCTCGGGGACCCCCGACCGCTGGTAAGGCGGCGCCCCAAGCCGGGGCCGAGGCCAGGCCAGGCCAGGCGATGAAACCCGCCATTTACAAACCCAATGTGAATTTCACTAAGTCTTACTTCAAATGCGGTATTCGCTTAGGGCGGCTTGTTCGCACATCGGATGGCGGAATCACGTAATTTGTCTATTGCAAGATCGCCTCACTTAACAAAACATACCTCGATTGGTGTAGGCCAAATACAGTTTATCATTATTTATAATTTTTATTCAAAATAAAAATTTTAATGATTCACACTTCGATATTAACAAACATATTTATTCATTTTTTATGTTTTTATACCCCATTCGGAGGATGAATCGCCCAGCTGACCAGTGATAAGCATTGCTATACTTTGGCGAAATGGTTGCGACCTGATTCCTTGGGGGTATTTGTCATGCGCAGCGGAAAATTGTTTTTCTCCTTCAAATCCCGTCTTCTTGCCGGCACCTACCTGGTGCTGAGCGGCACGGCATTCCTGGCTGGCGCAACAGAAGCTTTTGCCGGCGATCTGAGCGTCGGCGGACAAGTCATTGGCAATCTCAACCAGGACCCATTCATAACAATAGGACAGAGCGTCAATGGATCCGTTTCACTCGCGAACGGCGCCTCCGTCACCAATACCGGCAATCTGACACTCGGGCAGATCGCCCCGGCCCAGGGAACCATCCTGATCGACAATAGCGTTTGGAATGTCGGCGGCGGTCAGGGGAACGTCGCTTGGGTCGGCGGCGGCGACTACAACAGCTTCGGTTCCGGCGGCGGGACGATGACAATCCGTAACGGCGGAGCGTTGAACGTATCCTCCGCCAATGCCGGCGACCATTCCGCTTCGGTCTATGTCGGGGACACCGGCGGCACCGGCGCCCTGAATATTCTCTCGGGAGGCGCCGTCAATGTCACCGGACAGGCAGCGGGATCCTGGTATTCGCTTGGCGTCTACATCGGTGGCGATTACGGACATACAGGCACCGGTACAATGACCCTTGACGGGCCCGGTTCCCGTCTGAACATCGCCAGCACCTATACCAATTTTGCCATCGGAGCGGGCCAGGGCGCGACAGGTAACGCGACCGTCTCCAATGGCGCCCAGGCCGTCTTTACCAACAGCACCGACAAAAACGGCTTTACCAATGTCAATGTCGGAACGGCCGGCGGTAATGGCAATCTTACCCTGAGCGGCGGCGGGACCATCGCCGCCACTTCCGCCGGATCCGCGGGACTATCGGTCGGTCAGCAGGGCAGCATGGGCACCATGTCGGTAGGCGCCGGTTCCTCGGCGGCGATCAACGGAGCCGGGCAAGGCGGCGGGTTCCTGGCGGTCGGCACCCAAGACGGCATCGGCAACCTGCAGGTCAATGGCGGCACCGTATCGATCACCGGAGCCACCGGCGCCGGCGGGCAGATTGGCGGCACCTTTGGAGGAAACGGGGGTGGCACCGGCATGGTCAGCGTGATCAATGGCGGAACACTTTCCTTTGGGTCCAACGCCAACGTTGCCTATCTCGCGGTCGGCCAAAACGGCGGCACCGGCGTCCTGACCGTGTCCGGAGCGTCATCCGGTCTGTCGGTGAATGGGCAGGCTGGTTCATGGGTCCAAGTCGGAAGTCCGTTCGCCCCCTCCGGCCAGGGCAGCTTAACCATCAGCCAAGGTGCCGGGATGACAGTCCAGTCGGGAGCCGGCAACGCCAATATCGATGTCGGCAGCGATGCCGGTTCGGCAAGCCTTGCAGTGCAGACCGGCGCCAAGGCGACGGTGAGCGGCCTGCAGGCGGGGCTCAGTATCGGCAACATGAAGACCGGCAGCGCCACCTTCGGTACCGGCACCCAAATCAACGTCCTGGCCAGCGCCGGCAATGCCGCCTTCAATGTCGGCATGCAGGGCGGCGTAGGGACCATGACCGTTACCGGCGGGACGGTGCAACTTGCGGCAAGCGGCAGCGGCGCCAAGACTGGCGGCGCCAATCTCAATATCGGCAACGGTGGCCAGGGAACACTGACCCTCCGCCAGGGATCTTCGTTGTCGCTGTCCGGCCTTGCCAACGGCTCCTTCCTGGCAGTCGGCACCAACAATGGCAATGGCAGCATGACGGTATCGCAAAGCGCCGCCGCGCTATCCGCCGGCGGCCCCATCCTCGCCGATGCCGGCGGCGCAGTTGGTGGCGGCGGTGGCGGCAGCGCCGGTACCGGCACCCTAATAGTGAATAATGGCGGGACCCTTTCCTTCGCCGCCAATCGCAACGCCCATCTTGACATCGGCAACGCGGGCGGTCAGGGGGCTGCGTCTGTCTCCGGACCGGCCTCGCAGATCACCCTGTCCGGCGACCAGGGCAGTTCGATGAGCGTCGGCAACGGCGGCGGCGGCGCCCTGGCGGTCAGCGTCGGCGGACTTCTGTCGCTGAACGGGGACAGTACCTATCTCGGCGTCGGCGTCCAGGGCGGCAGCGGATATTTCACCGCCGATGGAGGCCAAACGCTCCTCTCGGGTAATACCTGGGCGAACGTCGACATCGGCGGCGGCAACGGCTTCCCGGTCGCCGGCGGCAAGGGAACCGCCACCATCCTCGACGGCGGCAGTCTGTCCCTAAGTTCGGCCAAAGGATCGGCCCATCTCGGCGTCGGACAGAACGGTGGCGACGGCAGCCTGTCGGTGGTGGGACAAAAGTCCCTCGTGCAGTTGTCGTCGGCCACTCAATCGGGGCTGTCGGTGGGCGGATCCTGGGGCCCTTCGGGATCAGGCGATATCCAGATCCGTGATGGCGGCCAGATGCAGGTCGGGTCAAGCGGCAACAGCAATGTCGTGGTCGGCAGTTCCACGGGATCGGCCTCCCTCGCCGTCAGCGGCGCCGGGGCCATTCTGTCGGTCGCCGGCGGTGGCGATGCCGGCCTCGATATCGCCGCCGGCACCGGTTCCACCGGCTCGGTTGCGGTGACCAATGGCGGAAAGCTGCAGCTGAATTCCTCCAACATCAGCGGCTTTACCGCCTTTGCCAATATCGGCAATGGCGGGCAGGGGCTGATGACCGTGGACGGCGGTTCGGTAAACCTATCCGGACAGGGATACGCCGGCATGACCGTCGGCAGCCGTGGCGGCAATGGTGCGCTCAACGCCGTCAATGGGCAGATATCCGTCAATTCCCAGACCCTCGATGCCAATCTGTCCATCGGCGATCCGTGGAATAGCGGTGGGGCCGGCAATGGCATAGCCACCCTGCAAAGCAGCAGCCTGTCCCTCACGGCGCAAAACCGCAATGCCAATCTCACGATCGGCGGCGCCCCCGGCGGCACCGCCTCGTTAAACCTTATCAGCGGTTCGACGGCGGATATCAGCGGCACCCATGCCAATGTCCAGGTCGGCCTTGGTGGCACCGCCGGTC
>Ga0208507_1001625_pt1 | contig 12324 bp, 10 predicted proteins | sample CryBogCBH12Aug01_FD_184626 | JGI IMG/M metagenome (GOLD analysis project Ga0208507, IMG submission 184626) | Freshwater microbial communities from Crystal Bog, Wisconsin, USA - CBH12Aug09.1 (SPAdes) (version 2) | ecosystem: Environmental > Aquatic > Freshwater > Lake | place: Crystal Bog... | reverse complement strand
CGGACTTCATGGCCGAACTGCGCCGCGCGCTGCACCGTCCGCATTGTCCCAATGCGCCGGAATTGGCCGTGCGGCTGGGGGCGCGGCTGATGGGTTCCGAGCCGACGCTGGCGCTGATCAGCCAGCGCTGTCTGCCGGCCAAGTTTTTGGAGATTGAACTGCGTTATCAGTATCCGCAACTCCGGGCGGCGCTGGAAAATCTGTGCGGAAAGAAGTGAAGTCGGTTTGTCCGGTTGGTTGCCCCTTTTAATTTTAAGCAACGGAAAGCCAGCGGTCGCGCGAAGGCCGCGAAGAAAAACGAAGGGGGAAAAGGTTTTACTTCGTCGCCTTCGTGGCCTTCGCGCGACCTTTTCCAAAATGGCCGGCAACCGAATCGGCAGCAGTGAAGTCGGATTATCCACGTTACGCTGGCCGCGGCTGTCGGTCGCAAGCTGGATGGGAACCGCGCCGGGCGCGCGGGTTTATTTAATTAGGTTGACGTATTCAGTGTTTATGTTACCATAAGCGTCAACTTCCTATGCGAAAATGGTTCGCAAATGGGTCTGGGGCGCACGCCGCACGGCGAGGTGCAGTTGGCTTGCTGTTTGGTGCGGGCTTTTCTCTTCGCGGTGCAGAATCTTTTCTTTGGCGGGCGGAATATTCTTGGCGGCGGGGCGAACTTTCTTGCTGGCGGGGCGCACCCCGACGGGAAGAAAGTTCGCCCCGGAAGCTTCGGGGCGCACCCCAAGACCGAGAAAGTTTACCCCAAGACCTCCGAGGGTCGCCCCGCCGCGAAAAAAGTTCGCCCCAAGACCGAGAACCATCACCCCGCCGCTTCCGGGGGACGCCCCGCAGGGGAAAAAGTTCACCCCGCCGACTCCGGGGCGAGCCTTGCCGGTGGGAAAAGTGCGGTTTTCTCCGAAAAAGTGACGTTTACCACTGTCCGCCGCGCTCTTACCACCCGGATTAACATGAAAACCGCCACTTGGGATTCTGGACTTACCTTTGACGACCCCAATCTCCGCTGGGGCAGTCCCAGTTACCTACTGGAACCGGGCGACCCCGGCTACATTGATCCCTCTCCGTCAGTCAACCAAACCAAGAAGAAAGCAAAAACTATGAAGCACAATAATTATTATCCCTCACGGATTGGCGATCAGCTCATCTGGTTGATTACCTTTATCACCAACCTGCCCAAATACACCGCGACGCTCGGCCTCAACGCCGCCGCCGTCACCGCCATCATCGCGGATGGCAACTGGCTGGTGTATGTCATGGAACTGTGGTTGCCGGCCACGCGCACCTGGTCGCTCGCCTGCACCAAGGCCGTGACCGATGCGCAGACCGGCACCGAAACCACCGTGCAACCGCTCCCGGTATTCGCCGCGCCCGCGCTGCCCGCCGGCACGGTGGCGGTTTTGCCCGGCGCGCTCACCCGCATCTTCGAGTTCGTCCAGCAAATTCGCAAGAACCCGAAATGCACCGATGCCATCGCGCTCGACCTCGGTATTCTCGGCAGCGCAACCACGCCGCCTGACCTGACCGCCCTCCAGCCGGTGATTGACCTGTCTGTGGTCAGCAGCCATGTGTTTGTGAAATGGGGCTGGGGCGGTTACGGCCAGTATCTCGACAGTTGCGAGATCTGGGTGGATCGCGGCGATGGCAAGGGCTGGGTGTTCCTGACGATTGACACCACGCCGAACTATACCGACACCACCGCGCTGCCGACGGTGCCGGCCAAGTGGAGTTACAAAGCCATCTATCGCGTGGGCGAAACCCAAGTGGGCGTGTGGAGCGCGCCCGTGAGCATCACGGTGGCGGCCTAAAAACCAACTACGACTGACGGAACCACGGCGGCTGGCAACAGCCGCCGTTTGGTTTGAGCCAGCACGAAAAACAAAATGGATTTGATTTTGGTGGATAAAATGAAAAGATACGGACGGGACAATGTTATGAGGAAACTGCTGATGCTGCTTGGTCTGCTCGCCCTCGCCGGCACGGCGCAGGCGCAATTTAATTACGTCACCAACAATGGTGCCATCACCATCACTGGCTACACGGGCACTGATAGAAGCGTCTATTTTCCTAGCGTGATTGGTCGGCGATGGGTTACTACCATTGGCGGCAGTGTTTTTCAATATGCCACCGTTCAGCCCACCAAAGTTTATATTCCTTACAGCGTCAAATCCATCGCTTCCACGGCTTTCTTAGGCGCTACTTCCTTGAAAACGATCAACGTAATGCCGGTCAACCCGATTTTTTCTAGTGTGGGTGGAATTCTGTTTGACCGAAAAATGAAGAACTTGCTGTCCTTTCCGCCGGACAAGGCGGGGGCTCACTACACCATTCCGAATGGAGTGACCAACGTGGGTGACTATGCCTTTTGTGGCAATCTACATTTGACTAGCCTCAAAATGCCAAAGAGTGTCAGAACCATCGGGTTCATGTCGGTTGCTGGTTGCATAAATCTGACCAATGTGTTTTTTACAAATGGGCTTATCAGAATTGGTGATGAAGCATTTGAAAACAACAACAGTCTCAACAGCATCAATTTTCCCAATACCCTGAAATATGTTGGCAACTTGGCTTTTTTTGACTGCGGCAATTTGGGGAAGGTCGTGATTCCGCCCAACATTTCCAGTATCGGATATGAGGTTTTTTCATATTGCGACTCGCTTACCAATGTGAATATTTCCGGCAGTATAACCAATGTTGGCAGTGCTGTCTTTTGGGGGTGTAAGGCCTTGAATAAGTTGGTTATCTCAAATGGCATCACGGCTATTTCTTATGGAATGTTTTTTGAATGCGGTAAGCTAGCCGATATTAAATTACCCGACAGCATCAAAAGCATAGGTCAATTTGCATTTTCTGAATGTCTTGGAATTACCAACATCAACATTCCCGATAATTGCACAAACATCGGATATGCGGCATTCGCGGAATGTGTGCAACTACGCAGCATAACGATACCCGACAGTGTCATCTATGTTGATAGTGATGCCTTCTATCGGTGTCTCAGTCTGACAAATATTGTGATTGGGCGTGGGGTCACAAATATTGGAGTCCAAGCATTTTCGGATTGCCCGATTTTGATTTCAATCAATGTGGATGATTTAAACCCAGCTTACAGCAGCAAGGATGGAGTATGGTTCAACAAGGACCAGACTGTTCTGATAAAGTATCCGAGTGGAAAAGTTGGTGACTATTCGGTTCCCAATACTGTCATCAACATCGGCTATGATGGGTTCTTTGAAGCCAACGGGCTTACCAGCCTAATAATTTCGGATAGTGTCGTAGATATTGGCGTATTTGCTTTTTTTGGTGCGGTTAATCTTTCCAGTGTGCATATCGGTGCGGGAGTTACTAACATTGGCAGCAGTGCTTTCTATGATTGTGGAAATCTGACCAGCATTAATATTCCGGACAAGGTAACGAACATCAAAGATGACACATTTTCTTCTTGTTACAGTCTTATCAACATCACGATTCCCAGCAGTGTCACCAATATTGGTGCCGACGCGTTCGGGTATTGCTTAGGACTTCAAGGCATCTGGTTTATGGGCGATGCGCCCACTGTTGATTCCAGTGCTTTCACTTTGAGTCCTGCCACCGCTTATTATTTGGCTGGCACGACCGGTTGGGAGCCGACACTCGCCGGGATTCCCACCATGCTTTGGTCGCCACCGGCATCTACCATTACGGCCATTCCCGCCGTCCTGACCGTGAAACCGAACGTGCCGGTTTTCAAAATCCCTTGGAGCGGCAGCGAGACCGTCGTGATAGAAGCCTGCACGAATCTTTTCAATGCCGTTTGGATTCCAGTGCAGACGAATACCGTCACCGGCAGCGAGGTTAATTTCTCCGACCCGCAGAGCGGCAATTTCCCCAATCGCTTTTACCGTCTCCGTTCCCCCTAAATCTCACGCGAGGGCGTCGGCGAGGACTTCGGCCATGTGGCGGGTCTTGACGGTGGCGAGGTGCTGCACCTGATGCCGGCAACTGGTGCCGGAAACCACGGTGGTGGTGCCGTAAGGTTGTTGCTTGATTTGTTGGAGCAGCGGCTCGGCAATCTTCACGGAGAGGTCGTATTTGCTTTCCATCATGCCAAAGGCGCCGGCCATGCCACAGCAGCCGGTGTCCAGCAGGGTGGCGCTCCGGCCCGGCAGCCGGGCGGCGAGGCGTTGCATGGCGGCCGGCTCGGTCAGCGCCTTCGCATGGCAATGCACATGGATGGCGATGCGCTCGTTCGCGGAGTTGAAGCGCAGCGCGTCCGGCTCGCGCTCCAGCAACTGGCCGATGAAATCTTCAAAGAGAAAACTGCGCGCGGCGATGTCCACCGCGCCGGTCAAATTCAGTTCGCGGTAATCCTCGGCGAACATGGAGTAGCAAGAGGGTTCGAGAAAAATGATGGGCGCGGTGCCGGCGGTGGCGGCGAGCAGGTCGAGATTGTGCTGGCCGAGTTTTTCCGCCGTCGCCAGATCGCCGACACTGAAGGCGGGCCGCCCGCAGCATTTGCGGTGGTGGAGCAGGGTGACGGCGTAGCCGGCGGCTTCCAGCACGGCAACGGCGGCCTGGCCAATGTGCGGCTCGTGATAGCGGACAAACGTATCGTCCCACAAAATCACGCTGCCGCGCTTGGGCATGGTGGTGCCGTGATGTTTGGCGAACCAGCGGTCAAAGCGTTCGGCGGCGAAGGCGGGCATATCGCGCTGGTCGGTGATGCCGAATGCGCGGCCCAGCAGGTGCCGCACGGAACGGGAGTCCAAAAGGAAGTTCGCCAGCCCCGGCACGGCGCAGCCGACGCGGCCCGCCAAGTCGAGCGAACCGATCAGGCGCTGGAATTTGGTCTTGTGCGTGCGCCGGGTGCGGGCATGGAGCAGCTCGGCTTTGAGCAGGGGTAGGTTGACGTTGGACGGACATTCGCTGACGCAGGCGCGGCAGGCGAGACAGTTGGACAGGGCGTATTCCAATTCCTCGGAGCGGAGCGCGTCGGGAATTTCGCGCAGTTCCAGCGCGGCGCGAATGAGGTTGGCGCGGCCGCGCGTGGACATCCCTTCGTCGCCGGTGGCAATGTAGGTGGGACACATCGTCGGCACCGGCTTGGTGCAACCGCCGCAGCCGTTGCACTGTTCGAGATTGGCGATGAAAGATTCGTCGCGCGCGGCGAAGGCAAGCTTCGGCTCGAACGGCAGAATTAAATCGCGGTCCGCGCCCTGCCGCAAATGCCGGTCAATGCGGTAGCGCGCGTCGCTGATGATTTTGCCGGGATTGAAAAGATTGTTCGGGTCGAAGGCGGCCTTGATTTCGCGCATCACGCGGTAAAGCTCCGGGCCGACCTGCGTTTTCACAAATTCCGTGCGCGCGATGCCGACGCCGTGTTCCGCCGCGAGCGAGCCTTTGAACTGCGCGACCAGCGCGGCGACCTCGTCGGCGATCTGGCGGAATTTCTTCAAGTCTTCCGGGTGGTGCAAATCCAGCACGGGCCGCACATGGAGCAAGCCCGCCGCCGCGTGGCCGTAAAACGACGCCTCGACTTCAACGCGTGCCAGCAGTGCCTGCAAGCCGGCGACGTAGGCGGGCAAATCCTGCGGGCGCACGGCGGTGTCCTCCACGAAGCACGCGGGCTTGGCGGCACCCTTGCGGCTGGTGAGCAGCGAGAGGCCGGCCTTGCGTAGCGCCCAAACAAGGTCGCGCTCGCGATTATTTTTGAGGAGCAACCGGCGGCGGCCGATTTTCATTTTGACCAGTTGCGAAAGTTTGTCCTGCGCGCCGTCAAAAAATTCCACGAGCAAAATCGATTCGCACGGCGACGTGTCGAGGCCGAGCAAATCGCGGACGGCCTGAAATTCCCGCTGCCCGCGCGTTTGGTCGAACAGCGGCCGGTCAAGGTGTTCGATGGCCGCCGGCGCGAGCGCGAATAATTCCTGCGTGGCCGCCATGGCCTCGGCAATGGAGTCGAAGAATATCAGGCCGACGCCGCGTTCCGCCGGCAGCGGGACGAGGTTGAGTTCCGCCGAGAAAATGCCGGCAAGCGTGCCTTCGCTGCCGCAGAGAATGGGAATGAGATTGCCCGGCTGCTCGGCGGCGAGCGCGAGGCCGTAGCCGGGCCAGCGCTTCAACAGACCGGCGGGAAAGCGTTCGGTGATGAGCAGTTCATTCAGGATTACCAAATCCTCCACGATGGTGCGCTGGCGGTGCAGTGAATCGAGATGCGCGCCGACGCGGGTGATTTTGCCATCGGCCATGACGATTTCAATTTCGCGAACGTGCCGGCAAGTCGTGCCGTAAACCGGGGTGTAAGCGCCGGAAGAATTATTCGCAATCATCCCGCCGAGGGTGGCGCGCGAACTCGTGGCGACGTCGGGGCCGAAACAAAAACCGAGCGGCTTGAGAAAGGTGTTGAGCTGGTCGAGCACCACGCCCGCGCCGACGCGCACGGTGGCGGCGTCTTTGTTAAAATCCCAGATGACGCGGTTGTGCCGCGCGAAGTCCACGATGAGACCATCGCCGAGCGCGCCGCCGGCAAGGCCGGTGCCGCCACCGCGCGGGGTCACGGAAATACCGGCGGACAGCGCGGCCAGAATGAGGTTGGCCGCCTCGCCGGTATTTTTGGGAAAGGCCACGGCGGCGGGAACAATCTGGTAAGGCGAGGCGTCCGTCGCAAACAGTTGGCGCGTGCGGTTGTCGAAGGCGACGTCGCCGTTCGCCGCGTTGAGCGCCGCCATTTGTTGCGTGGAAAGCACGGCCACAAACTAACGGCGGACGGGGCGGTTGACAATTTCATTAAGTTAGCCATTATGAATCCCGCTTGGCAGGGTCGTTCATCAAATAAAACTATAACTAATAAATGGTATGAGACTGAACAAAACACTAATCGGCAAACTCACGCTCGCGGCAACGTGTTCCGTCGCGCTCGCCCTAGTGACGGGCTGCGCCTCGACAAAATTCGAGGCCAGCAACAACGGCACGCTCACGGTGGCTTCAGTCGCCGGCAAAAATTACAAGTTGGTCGAGGGTGAGGCGGTCGGAACGAGTTATGGCTTCAAATTCCTGGGCATCATTCCATTTGCCAACCCTCATTATGGAATGGCAAGAAAAGATATGCTTTCGTCGGTTCAAACGGCTGTGGGCGGCAAGGGGGCGTCGCTGTCCCACGAAACGAGTGACACCTCCACCGTTTATGTTATTCTTTTTTCCATACCCAAAGTCACCGTGACGGCCGATGTCATTGAATTCGTTGATACAGCGGCGCCGGCGGTTGCCCCGCCAGTTACGCCTGAGAAATAAAACTGGTCATTGACTTTCAAGCGCCAAGTGGCTAAAACCAACTTCGTTCCACTGGACTTCATGGCTTACCCGTCCAGTATTTAACCGCACAACACACAACAAAAAATAAAAGGTATTATGAAAAAAATCATAGTCTGCACATTAGGTCTGACCGCGTTGGTTTTCCTTAACGGCTGTGCCTCGGCGTGGCCATCGGCGAATACTGGTGGCGTGAACGGAGTTGTCTACGCCAACGTCACGGGTCCGCTGTGGGTGTCACCCAATGCCGGCGGCAGCAAAGTGGGCACCGCCTCCGCCGAGTCCATTCTGGGCATCGTTGGAACTGGTGATGCCAGTGTTCAAGCCGCCGCCAGCAAAGCGGGGATCACCAAGGTCAATCACGTTGACCAAAACTATCAACACTTCTTGGGGATTTGGGCCGAATATACCGTGACGGTTTACGGAGAATAAACTTCCGATCAATCTCAAACCGCGCCCTCACCGGCGCGGTTTTTTTATGGTCAGTCAAATGCCGCCTGACAATTTTATTCGACCCATTGCCAAATCATTGTTAGGCTCAAAACCCTATGACACTCGACGACATTCTTTTGGAGGCGGAAGAAAAAATGCTCAAGACCGAGCAGGTGGTCGCGAATGAGTTTGCCGGCGTCCGCACCGGCAAGGCGTCCGCCAGCCTCGTGGAAAACATTCAGGCGGAAGTTTACGGCTCGCTGATGCGCATCCGCGAACTCGCCAATATCTCCACGCCGGAGCCGCGCATGCTGGTCATCACGCCGTGGGACGTGGCCGCGCTCCAGCCGATTGAGAAAGCCATCCAGAAGGCGAACATCGGCTTGTCGCCGGTGATTCAGGGGAAACTGCTGCGGCTGTCGTTCCCGGAATTAAGCACGGAGCGCCGGCAGGAATTTGTGAAGCTCATCAAAAAGATGGCCGAGGACGGGCGCGTGGCCGTGCGCCACGTCCGCCGCGACGCGATGGATTTGTTCAAGAAACACGCGCATGACAGCGGCATCACCGAGGACGCGAAGAAACAGGCCGAAAAAGATTTGCAGAAATTGACGGACGATTACACCGCCAAGATTGACGCGCACGTGATCCACAAGGAAAAAGAAATCATGACGGTGTGAGGCAATTTACGATTGGAAAAGCCGCTCCGAAATCCGGGGCGGCTTTTTTTATTTGGGCGTGGCGGCCAGCGAGTTGGTCTCGAAGTGAATCACCGTTTCATCCGCCTTGGCGTAGCCGAGTTTTTCGCGGGCGAGCCGCGTGACGGTGGCGGCGTCGTTGCGGAGCGCGTCAATGTCGGCGCGCAGTTGATGGGAGACGGCGTCCTGCTTCTGCACCTCGGTGTCGAGCCGGAGGATTTCCCGGCGCATCCGTTCGTTCTGATGGATGAGCGGCAGATACGTCATGCCGATCAAAATCAACACCGCCACCACCACCAGCGCGACGACCGCTTGGGTGAGCTTGCTCCAGATGCCGAGATCAACTTTCACGCCGCCAAGTTTAACGGCGCACGACCGGGAAGTGAAAGCGGATTTTACTGACAATCGGCAGGGGCCGGTTTAGAGTCTGCGCTCCATGATCAAGGTGTTCTTCTTGATATTCGAGCCGAGCGCGACCTGGGATCGGATTGCGCGGGCGCGGCGCGGCTTTGCCTTTATCCTGTGCCTGTATCTGATGCCGCTGATTGTTTTGGCGACAGCCGCCGAAGGCTGGGGGCTGAACCGCTGGGGGAAATGGCAGCCGAGGTTTGAAAAGTTCAAGGAATTTTCCCTGCCCGACATCATCAGCTTTGAAGCGATTCAGGCAACACTGTTGCTGCTGATGGTTTTGTTGAGCGCCTTGCTGCTCCTGAAAATCAGCCAGACTTTTCACAACCGGGGCAAGTATCTGGACGCGTTTACCACCATGGCCTATGGCTACAGTCCGGTGCTGCTCGCGCGCTGGCTGGATGCCGGGCCGATGGTCAACCCGTGGACGTCTTGGGCCATCGGCATCCTGCTGACCGTGTGGATTCTTTACCAAGGCATCCCGTGCCTGATGCAACCGGAGCCGTCCCATTCCTTCGGCCTTTATTTGTCCGGCGTGTTTGTGGTGGTCCTGACTTCCGGCATGGCGCGGCTGCTAACCGCCTTGTATCTGTTGGGCGAAGTGGACTTCCACCATTCCTGGCTGACGCACAAATTTCCCCACTTGTTCCAATGAATTTATCCGTTGAACGGCAAATCCTCGCCGCCCTGATACAACTGGACGCGACCGTGCATACGCTTGCCACGGCGAATCCCAAACCCAGCCTCCTGCCGCTCTTTGCGCGCATTGACGAACTCGGCGCGCTGTTGCCGCACGACACCGACCCGACGCTCGTGCATTATTTGCACAAGAAAAGCTACACCAAGGCGCGGCTGCATTTGCAGGGCCGCGACGCGGAAAACCCAAGCGGCAACTGCCGGCACGTGTGATTTACGATCGGCGATTTACGATTTACGCGCGCCAAAACCTGCGATGCGTCAATCGTAAATCGTAAATCCAATATGTTTCCCGACGACACCATTGCTGCCATCGCGACGCCGCTCGGCGAAGGTGGCCTCGCCGTCATCCGCCTGTCCGGTGCGCACGCCTTTGCCATCGCGGATAAAGCTTTTCTGCCCGTCGGCAAAAGTTCGTTCAAACCTTCCACTGCGCCCACGCACACGATTCAATTCGGCAAAATCATCCGCGCCGAAAAGGTGATTGATGAAGTTCTCCTCGCCGTCCTGCGCGCGCCGCGCACCTTCACGCGCGAGGACACCGTGGAGATTTCCTGTCACGGCGGCCTCCTGCCCGCGAAGCTCGTGCTGGACACATTGCTCGCCGGCGGCGCGCGCATGGCCGAGCCGGGCGAATTCACCAAACGCGCCTTTCTCAATGGCCGCCTTGACCTCGCGCAGGCCGAGGCTGTCGCGGATTTGATTCACGCACGCACCGAACTCGCGCACGCCGCCGCCAACGAGCAGCTTACCGGCAAACTTTCCCAGCGCATCAACCAACTGCGCGACGACTTGATGCTCACGCTCGCGCACGTCGAGGCGCACATTGATTTTCCCGACGAAGACATTTCGCCCGACACCAAGGAAAAATTGTTGCAGCGTCTCACCGCCGGCATTGCCTTCATGGATGAATTGCTGCGCACGGCGAACGAAGGGCAAATCCTGCGGCGCGGCATTCGCGCGGCCATCATTGGGCGGCCCAACGCGGGCAAATCCAGTCTGCTCAATCAACTGCTCGGCCACGACCGCGCCATCGTCTCGCATATCGCCGGCACCACGCGCGACACGATTGAGGAAACGGCAAACATTCGAGGTTTGCCGGTCATCTTCATTGACACCGCCGGTTTGCGGGAGGCACGCGACGCGATTGAAGTCGAAGGCATCCGCCGCAGTCGCGCCTCGCTCGCGGCGGCGGAAGTGATTTTGCACGTCCTCGATGCCAGTGAACCGTTGACGGACGCGGATAAAAATTATTTAACTGAGTTCGCCGGCAAAAAGAGAATTCTCGTTCTGAATAAAACCGACCTGCCGGTGAAACTGGTTTTGCCGGCGGCAACCAGCAGCGTGCAACTCGCAACGTGCAACGTGTGCTGCGTGAGCGGGCAGGGGATTGAGGCGTTGAAGGACGCCCTCAAGTCGCTCGTCTGGGCCGGCGAAATCAAGGCCGAGATGTTGCAGGTCGCCATCAACGCGCGGCATCAGGATGCACTGAACCGCGCCCGTTTCTCCGCGCAAGCCGCCACGGACGCGCTCGCGGCGAACGCCACGCTGGAACTGGTGGCGCTGGATTTGCGGATTGCCGCGAACGCCGTCGGCGAGATTGTGGGCAAGACCACCACGGAAGATTTGCTCGATTCCATCTTCGGCGCGTTCTGCATTGGGAAATAAGTTAGGGGGCAGGGCCGAAAGGCAACCCCGTTGCTAAACGCCGAGCCGGCACTGACCAGATCGTTCTTCCCAGCCATCTACACCTGCCAGCCACTGTCGGGCCGCCGCAAACCAACGCTTGGCCCCAAGGCACCGGCCCCAATTGGATTCACTTACAACGGACGTTACGCCTTTGCCAAAAAAGGGTAAGTCGCCCCCGGCGGCGACGGGTAATTTGTTCCCGCAATGACGGTGCCGGACAAACCGGACAAACATTCAAGCTAACCAACCACCAACGACATTTTTATGGCCAAAAAATTCAAAACAATTGACGGCTGCGAGGCCGCCGCTTACGTCGCCTACCGCGTCAATGAGACGATGGCGATTTATCCCATCACGCCGTCTTCCCCCATCGCCGAGTGGTGCGATCAGTGGGCTTCGGAAGGCAAAAAAAATCTCTGGAACACCCAGCCGGCCATCGTGGAAATGCAGAGCGAAGGCGGCGCGGTGGCCGCCGTCCACGGCATGCTGCAAACCGGCACCATGAGCACCACGTTTACGGCGTCGCAGGGTTTGCTGCTGATGATTCCGAATATGTTCAAGATCGCCGGCGAACTGCTGCCGACGGTGTTCCACGTCACTGCCCGCACAGTGGCGACGCACGCGCTCTCCATTTTTGGCGATCACAGCGACATCATGGCCTGCCGTTCGACGGGCTGGGGTATGCTCGGCGCCAACTCGGTGCAGGAGACGATGGATTTCGCTTTGATTTCGCAGACGGCCACGCTGCGGTCGCGGTTGCCGTTTATTCATTTCTTCGACGGCTTCCGCACGTCGCATGAAGTTTCCAAGATTGAGTTGCTCGACGACGCGGTGATGCGGGCGTTGATTGACGACAAGATTATCGCCGAACATCGCGCGAACTCGATGACGCCGGACAAGCCGGTGCTGCGCGGCACGGCGCAGAATCCCGATGTGTTTTTCCAGGGCCGCGAAGCCGCGAACGCCTTGTATTCCGCCTGCCCCGACATCGTGCAGGGCGTGATGGACGAGTTCGCGAAGCTGACGGGCCGCAGTTACAATTTGTTCGATTACGTCGGCGCGAAAGACGCGGAGCGCGTCGTCGTGCTGATGGGTTCCGGTGCCGAAGCCGCGCATGAAG
>Ga0208507_1001623_pt1 | contig 12367 bp, 12 predicted proteins | sample CryBogCBH12Aug01_FD_184626 | JGI IMG/M metagenome (GOLD analysis project Ga0208507, IMG submission 184626) | Freshwater microbial communities from Crystal Bog, Wisconsin, USA - CBH12Aug09.1 (SPAdes) (version 2) | ecosystem: Environmental > Aquatic > Freshwater > Lake | place: Crystal Bog... | reverse complement strand
GGGCCGCGCCAACGAGCCGCTCGCAGTCCAAATGTTTCGCGCGCCCCGGATGCGCAAGGACAACGCGAAGCGTCTGGACTGCGGTGGCTTGAGCCCCGCTTTCCAGCTCGACAACCGGAAAAGCCGAGCTAAGTTCGGAAAAATGAAGCGGCGGAAAAATCTAAAGGATAGGCTACATAGTCCGACATCTATTATCTTTTAGGCGGCTTCGCGCGTATGGACAAAACATATCGAGATTGTTGCAGCCGACTTGCCATCGGTTTGTTGCTCACGATTGCTCTGGTTCTGCCAGCGACCAGCGCGATTAGCTTTGACGGTTTCATTTGGTTTGCGAGTGATGTTGGAGACTCGAATGTTTGGATTGCATTGATTGGCGGCGTTGCATCTGTGATTACGTTGATTTTAGTATTTCGAGTTTTGCGGCGAGGCGTTTCATGGCAGCAGCTTGCCAGTGCGTTCTTGGTTCCGCTTCCTGCTTATTCGCTGTTCACCGTTGCGCGGATATGTTTTCGCTATTGGACGAGAGGTTATTGATAACCCAGCCGCCTAACAGCAAGATAGGCTTCAATTAAACTTCACGCGGCGGCTGGCAACGATTTCATAATCTTAATCGGTTTCCCGGCGATTAAGATTAGGATTAAGGATTACGATTACGAACCGATGAACGGTCAGTTGAACTTCACGCGGCGGCGGCGGTGAGCGACAGAAAAATTTCCTCCAGTTCGCCGGTGGAACCGCTTTGCCGGCGCAATTCCTCGCGTGTGCCGACCGCAATGAGTTTGCCGCCGTTGATGATGCCGATGCGGTCGCACATCTCCTCGGCGATGCTCAACTGGTGCGTCGAGACCAGCACCGTCATGCCGGCCAGCGAGCGCTCCTTCAAAACATCCTTCACCACGCGGGCGTGCTGCGGATCCAGCCCGACCATCGGCTCGTCAATCACGAACACTTCCGGGTCGTGCAGCAGCGCGGACACGATGGCGACGCGCTGGCGCGTGCCGTGGGAAAGCCCTTCCAGCGGGCGATCCACAAATTCCGTGAGGTGAAACCGCGCGACGAGTTCGCGGGAATTTTTCTCAATGCGCGCGGCGTCGAGCTGGAACAACTGGCCGGTGAACCGGAAAAATTCCCACGCCGTCAGCTTGTCGTAGAGAAACGGAAAATCCGGCACATACGCCAGCCGCCGGCGCGCTTCGAGCGGCTGCGTTTGAATGTCAAACCCACAGATGCGCGCGGAGCCGGAGGTGGGCTTGATGAGGCCAGCCAGCAGCTTGATGGCGGTGGTCTTGCCGGCGGCGTTCGGCCCCAGCAGCGCGAAAAACTCGCCGCGCGCAAGCCGGAGCGAAACGTGGTTGACGGCGATAAGGTCGCCGAATTTTTTTACGAGCTGGTCGAGTTCAATCATGGTTTGGTCCACTCATCAATGCGGGCGCTGAAGTTGCCGGGCAGTTCCACGCGCAGGATTTCGCCGAGCGTGCTGACGTCCACCAACACATCGTGGCCGAGGATGCTCGTTTGGATGCGATAGACCGGCACGGCTTCCGTGCCGATTTTGACGCGCGTGCGGCTGGCGCGCCAGACCAATTTTTGCGTGGCCGCCGGGGCGGAAAGCTCCGACAAATCCATCACGCCCAACAGCGAGTCGGCAACATTCCCCACCAGCGCACGCACCAAGGCGTTTGGATTTTGCAATTCCGCGAAGGTTAAATCTTTTTCCAAGAGGCCGCCGTCGCTGTTGATTTTCAGATGCACCGTCTGGTTGGTCGCCACCGAATGAATTTCCACCACCGTCAGGTGCGAGCTGATTTTCAAGTTCACCTCGCGCCACTCATGCGCGGTGGAAAACTGCAGCCGCCCGTCAAATTTCAAGCGGTTGGTGAAATCGCCGAGCGCCACGTTGCCGGCCAGATGAATCTGGTAGCCGGCCCGCTTGACGAGGCCTTCCGGCGGCGGACGATCCGCGTCCAGCGTGGACATTTCCTGGCCGACGCTGGTGGAAAATTCGCAGTAGCCCATGCGATCGCTGTTCTGATAAACGCTCAAAGAAGAAGCGTCGGGCGCGGTTAAAATTTTTCGCCACACCAGTCCGACCGGCACCGGCGTCTCGCCGCCGTGGGAGCCGAACTCCGACTGCCACAGCAGCCCGTTCATCGTCAGCCAAAAGGCTGCGATGGCGATAAAAACCAAGCGGGCGCGCATGAAAATTACTGCGGCAGGTTCAGCACCTGGCCCACATGAAGTTTTTTGGGCGTGATGCCGGGATTGGCGGCTTGCAGCGCGGTGAGGCTGACACCGGATTTGCGCGCGATGGCGGCCAGCGTCTCGCCGGCGGCAACGGTGTGCGTGCGCGGCTTCGCCGGTTTGACGGCGGCGGGCTTCACCGCAACCGGCGTTGGGGCTGGCGTCGGATTGACCGCCGGCGCCGTGGAAATATCATCCGGCGTCGGACTACCAGCGGGCGCGGGCGTGTTCGCGGCGGGCGTGGGTGAATTTTTTTGCGCGGCCAACTGCGCGGTGTAATAGGCCCGCCATTTTTCAACTTCATCCTGCAGCCGGTGATTTTTTTCGGCGAGATCTTCGAGTTGCTTTTGCGCGGCGGGCGCGCTCGGCAGCGGCAACACGTCGGCAGCCAACTGCTGTTTGCAACTGTAAATGCGCTGCTTGATGACCTCGGCATTGTCCGCCTTGGGATTGAGCCGGAGAAATTCCTGATAATGATAAACCGCCGCAGCGGGGTCGGATTCCTTCTGGTCGAACAGGCAGGCGAGCTGGAAATGCGCCGCCGCCGAATGCGGGTTGGCCTCCAGCGCCTCGGTGAAAGCCTCGACGGCACCGGCATAATCCATCGCGTTGACACGGCTTTTGCCGAGGACGAAATGCGGCTCCTTTTCCTCGTCCAGCGGACTGGAATCGGACGGCAGACAGCCGTTGACCGTGACCAGCAATAGCGCCAGCAAAGTGACCAAACTTAACTTGCCCAAAAATGACATCCCGCGAAACTAAACGAACTTGCCGGCGCGTGCAATGGTAGGCTGCAACTCAAGTCCCGAACAGCCGGTCGCCCGCGTCGCCGAGGCCGGGCAGAATGTAGCCAATGGCGTTCAACTGCCGGTCAATGGACGCCGTGAAGATGGGCAGCGTCGGGTGACTTTTGCGGACGCGCGCAATGCCTTCTGGCGCGGCCACGAGGCTCACGAGGCGAATACTTTTCGCGCCTTGCTCGCGGAGAAAATCAATCGCCGCCACGGCGCTGCCACCGGTGGCGAGCATCGGGTCAATGAGGATGACTTCGCAACGCGCGAGATTCTTCGGCAAACTTTTCTGATAAAAATGCGCCGCCAGCGTGGCTTCGTCGCGCTTGAGACCGATGAAGCCGACGCGGGCGTGCGGGACGAGTTCCAGAATTTTGTCCAGCATCCCCAGCCCGGCGCGCAGGACGGGCACGAGGACAATTTCCTTTTGCAGTTGCGCACCGGAAGTTTTTTCCAAGGGTGTGCGGACGGAAATATTTTTCACCCCGAGCGAGCGCGTGGCCTCGTAGGTCATCAACGCGGCGATTTCGCCGAGCAGCCGGCGGAATTCCTGCGGCTGCGTCCGCGCATCGCGCAACCGCGTGAGGTTGTGCTGGACGAGCGGGTGGTTGACGACCGTAATGGCTTTCACGGCTGGTAGAGAAAATACATCAAGCCGGTGCGCAGTTTCGGGGCCTCGACGCCAAGATCGAGCTTGATATCATGCGCCTTGCCGCTCTCGCCGAACATCGAAAGAAAATTTGAGAGGTCATAATGCTCGCGGTATTCAATGAGGTTGGCGGACTTGAGCTTCGCAATGGTCAGGGCGCGATCCACGGTGTCGTCGAAATCACCGAGTTCATCCACGAGGCCGAGATCGAGCGCCTGCGAACCGGACACCACGCGGCCATCCGCGTAATCCAGCCAGTTGTCCGCCAGCGCGGCACCGTCTTTTTTGTTCAGCGCATGAGCCTGACTGCGGCCGTCGGCCACGACGTTGGTGAACTTTGCGTAAGTCTCGTCAATCAAACCCTGCACCATTGCGCGTTCCTCCGGCGGAATCTCGCTCGGTGCCCGTTCGCCGCTCAACATATCCTTGAACTTGCCGCTCTTGAAAGTCATCGGCGCAATGCCCACCTTGTCCATCAAGCCGCGATAATTCCAGCCGTGCATGATTACGCCGATGCTGCCGGTGATGGTCAGTTCATTCGCCACAATCCAGCGGCAGCCGGACGAAATATAATAGCCACCGCTCGCGGCGAGGCTGCCCATCGAGCAAATCACCGGCTTGCCCTTGCGCCCCGGCTTGCCGTAGTCGTCCGCCTCGTCCTCCTGAAACGCGCAAAGGGCGTTGTAAATTTCATCTGACGCCAACACCTCGCCGCCGGGGGAATCCACTTTGAGGATGACGGCTTTGACGTGCTTATCATCGCGCGCCCGGTCGAGCTGCGCCTGAATGACATCCACCATGCTGTTGCCGCTGCCGTCAAATTCGTGTTCCGTGATAATGCCGTCCACGGTGATGACGGCGATTTTATTTTGCGAATCATTGTCCTCCAACAAACATTCCTCCAGCTTCGGGCCGGCCTCGCGGGCGCGGGCCAGCTTGGAACCGTGGCCGAGGTTCAGCGAATGGAGCGCAAACTGGCTCACGATAACGACCCCAGCCAAGCCCAGCATGACGGCGAGGATGAGCGCCGTAATCATCCAGCCCACGCTTTTGCGCGGCTTGGGTGCGGGCGGGGTGATGACCGGCGGCGCGGGCGACAACGGCGGTGGCGGGGTTGGGGAAAAAGGCATGGCATCCATAATGCGCGCAAGCTAAACCAAACCAGGGCGGGCAGCAAGTTGGTTTGAAGATTCCTCATCTGAATCCGCTGATTCAGTATTTTTCTAGGCCGCCATTGAAATTGCCATCGCTGACCCATTTTGGTATTTAGCGTCAGCATCAGTTTAATTGACCATGCCCGCCATCGCCGAAAATTTTCCGCAAGTCAGCATCATCATGCCCACGCTGAACGTCGAGGCGTTGCTGGACAACACGCTCGCCGCCATCGCGCGCCAAACTTATCCGCGCGAAAAAATTCAAATCATTTTAGCCGACGCGCACTCCACTGACCGCACCCGCGAAATCGCCGCGAAATACGGCGCGCTGATCCTCGACGATAACGGCAAAAACATGGAGGAAGGCAAACGCCTCGCGCTCCAGCACGCGACCGGCGAATACATCGTCTTCGTAGATGCCGACAATGAAATCACTCACGCCGACTATCTGGAACTGGCGGTGTCGGCGCTCGCGGCCAATCCGCAGGCGCTCGGCGTCGAAGGCTATTATTTGCCGTCGCCACAGATGAGTTCGTTTTGCGCCTATATCACGCACTTGCTGCACATCAGCGATCCGATTTGCTGGCTGATGAGCGCGAATCCCCGACTCGTCGCGCGCGCCGGCGAAATCGAGCGCTGGACGCTGCCGGAAAATTCCTTTGCGTATCCGCTCGGGGCCAACGGCTTTGTCTATCGCCACGCGGATTTGCAATCCGTGCAGGCGAATGAAAAATTCCAGGACACGCACGTTGCGCTGTTCCTGATGAAAGCCGGCAAACGCGAATGGCTGCGGCTGCGCGGACGCGGCGTGCATCATTACTACATCCAGACGCTCGGAAAATTTGTGCAGAAACGCCGCCGCGCCATCGTTCATTTTTTGCGCGTGCAGGAAGAAATGCCGGTGAACTGGATGAAAGAAAAACCGCCCGTGCCGCTGTGGCTGGCGACGGTTTATTGTGTCACGTTCGTCGGCCCGATTTATCACACGCTGCGCGGCCTCGTCCGCGACGGGGATTTCCGTTGGCTCTGGCATCTGCCCGCCTGTCTCGGCAGTGTCTTGGGCAGCGCTTGGGGTGTGCTGACCTACAAGCGGCGAGGCCAGGATAAGAAACTCATCGCCGATTTGCTGGTGAAGCAAGAATTGAAAAAATAAGCGACGACATCTAACTTGCACACAGATTTTGGTGTTTGCGCTCGTTGCTGGATGAAATCGCCATTTACAATCGCGCCCTTTCACCAACAGAAATTCAAGCCACTTGTCAGTCTGATAATCATGGGCATGACTCTTCGCGACTTGGGAAACAACTGATTAACCAAAGTTTTTCAATTGATAACCTGCTATCGGTTCAACAAACTGTATTCTTTAATGAATCCCATCGTAAAAATAGTTAGGACACTGCACTTTGTAGCCAAACACCCACTCAATCGCAACCGGAAACTCCGGGCGGTGTTGGAGTATGGTTTCATCCAAGTGGCTGCGCGATTGGTGCCGGGCGAAGTGTGCATGGAATTCCCCAACCGCACCTGGCTGTTAGTTTCACCACAGATGAAAGGGGCCGCCCATTTTATCACCCCCCGGTTGTGCGAATTTAATGATATGGCTTTCGTGATGCACTTTCTGCGACCGGGCGAAATGTTCGCCGATGTTGGTGCCAATGTGGGTGCCTTCACTGTTCTCGCCGCAGGCGTAGCGGGGGCCAATGCCATTTCGTTTGAACCAAGCCCAGAGACGTTTGAAATACTCACAAAAAACGTCCGGCTCAACGGACTCTCCGATCGTGTGCGCCGCGTAAATACGGTGGTCGGCAGAACGTTGGGAACTGTCCAGTTTAGCGCGGGGCTAGGCACAGAAAACCATGTGGCAGCGACATCCGAAAAAGCCCATTCTGTTATCGTGCCCATGACTACTTTAGATCACGAATTGGCGGCCACCCCGGCATTGTTGTTAAAGGTTGACGTGGAAGGCTTTGAGACCGAGGTTTTTGGTGGCGCGGGAAAAGTCCTAAATAACCCAGTTCTACAGGCAATCATTGTTGAACGCAACGGGTCTGGCAACCGCTACGGTTATGACGAGGAAAAACTGCACATCCAAATCCGCAACGCCGGCTTTAGTCCGTGTATCTATGAACCTTTTGAACGTAAGATGCGGTCACTGGGCAATGAGGTTGGCGGAAACATAATTTACATCCGCGATCTTCAAATTGCTAACGAACGTCTCCGCACTGCGCCAATGTTTGAACTGGGTGGCCTAAAAGTCTAAACAAACTAGTTGCGCCAAACACGCCCGTCCGCAAAAAACACGACTGTCACGGTGATTTCACTTTTCCCGCGCCGCTAATTCCGCTTGCACCATTTCGGCGATGGTGGCTTCAAAGCTGATTTCCGGCTCCCAGCCCAAAAGTTTTTTCGCCTTGGCCGGATTGCCCACCACCTGACGCGGATCGGCGGGGCGGAAAAATTGTTGTTCCTGCCGCACAAATTTCTGCCACTGCAAACCGGCGGCGCGAAAAGCAATTTCTACAATGTCCTGCACGCGATGCAATTTGCCGGTGGCGAAAACAAAATCCTCCGGCGTTTCATGCTGCAAAGCCAGCCACATTCCACGCACATAATCACGGGCGTGGCCCCAGTCGCGCTGCGCACTGGTGTCGCCGAGCGTGAGTTCTTTTTGCCGGCCGGTCTTGATGGCGGCGACGGCGCGGCAGATTTTCCGCGTTACAAAATTTTCGCCCCGGCGCGGCGATTCATGGTTGAACAAGATGCCGTTGACGGCAAACAAGCTGAAATTTTTCCGGTAAATCCGCGTCATCTGGGTGCCGAACGCCTTGGCGCTACCGTAAGGCGTGACGGGATTGACGGGCGTGGTTTCATCCTGCGGCGAGGTTTCCGGGCTGCCGAAAATCTCGCTGGAGCTGGCGTGGAAAAATCGCGGGGCTCTCGGAAGTTTGCGCGCCAACTCCAAAAGCCGTAACGCGCCCAAGCCGGTGATGCGGCAGGTTTCCTCGACGGCTTCAAAGCTTGCGCCGACGTGGCTCTGGCTGGCGAGATGATACACTTCATCGGGAGCCGATTTTTCCATAGGAACGCGGAGAGAATCCAAGTCGTCCAAATCCGCCGGATACAAAAACAGGGACTTCTGAAAAACCTGCGCGTCGGCTTTCAGATGTTTCAAATTTATCGCGCCGCCATTGGTGGACGGACGGAAAGTTCCGTGAACTTCGTAATTTTTCGCCAGCAACAGCTCTGCCAAATAAGAGCCATCCTGACCTTCGATGCCGGTGATGAAGGCGCGTTTCATTTGCCGGACAAAATTATTTTTTTCCAGCGGCCAGCAATTCCAAGTCCGCATCCACCATGAGACGCACGAGGTCGGCAAATTTAGTTTTCGGCATCCAGTTCAATTTTTTGTGCGCCTTTTCCGCGTTGCCGATGAGCTGTTCCACCTCGGCGGGCCGGTAAAATTTTGGGTCAATCTCGACGTGTTTCTGCCAGTCCAAACCGGCGCGGTCGAAAGCGAGTTCCAAAAATTCGCGAACGCTGTGCGTCTCGCCAGTGGCGACGACGTAATCATCACCGGCGGGCTGCTGCAACATGAGCCACATTGCCTCGACGTATTCTTTCGCGTAACCCCAATCGCGCTTGGCCTCGATGTTGCCCATGAATAATTTGTCCTGCAAACCGGCCTTGATTCGCGCGACCGCCGTGGTGATTTTGCGCGTCACAAAATTTTCACCACGCCGGGGTGATTCGTGGTTGAACAAAATGCCGTTGCTCGTGTGCAGGCCGTAGGATTCGCGGTAATTCACCGTGATCCAGTAGCCATAGACCTTGGCGACCGCGTAGGGACTGCGCGGATGAAACGGCGTGAGTTCGCTCTGCGGAATTTCGCGGACCTTGCCGAACATCTCGCTGGAGGACGCCTGATAAAACCGCGCCGGCAAGCCGAGTTGGTGGATTGCCTCCAGCAGGCGGGCCACACCCGTGGCCGTGACATCGGCCGTGTAGCCGGGAATGTCGAAGCTGATGCGCACGTCGCTCTGCGCGCCAAGATTATAGACTTCATCCGGGCGAATTTTTTCCAGCAACCGGAGCAGCGAGCCGGCATCCGCCAAGTCGCCGTGATGTAGGAAAAGTTGTTTTGACCCAGCCGCCAACGAAGCGCGATCAAGATAACCGCGATACGGCGCGGCGGTGCGCCGGACGATGCCGTGAACTTCGTAGCCTTTGGTTAATAACAACTCCGTAAGATACGAGCCATCCTGTCCGGTGATGCCGGTGATAAGTGCTTTCTTTGCCATATAATTGAGAGAATTGTTTCGTAATTTGCTGCTGTCTGCAAGTCAGGACGGCTAACAAAATCAGCCCGTTGACATCATGGTTTCAGCCACCGTGAACCTGAAACTGATGGTTATTGCTTGAAAAAATCCAGCGCGGTCTGCGACAGCGATCTGGCATCCAACCCCGCCTGCTCGCGCAAATATTCCTGGCTGCCCACCAACGCCGCGTTTATTTGGGGAATCGCGCGAATTTGGATTTCGACGTTTGCGGGGCAGATTTCTTTCAAAAAACTCCCGAAGCCACCAGCGAATCCGTGTTCCTCCACCGAAATAATTTTTTGGTGCCGCCACAGTTTTTTGAAAGACTCGCGTGTATCATCGGACAAAACCGGACAGGAATAAACTGCGGTTTCGATGCCGTGCGCGGCCAGAATCTGTGCCGCCGCCAGCACCGGCTTCAAGATTGACCCAGTTACTGCAAACGCAAAAGCTGCCGTCCCGGCGCGCACGAGCAGCGGCTCGGGCGTGAGTTTATGCGGCGCGTGCAATTTTGTCTCACCTGCTTTTCCAAGACGCAAATACGACGGCCGGCCACGCATCAAGGCCAGCCGCACACAGCCCGTCGCTTCGTCTGGATCGGCGGGGCTAAATACCGTCATGTTCGGCAGCGTGCGAAGGGCTGCGATATCCTGCACGGCGTGATGAGAGTAACCAAGATTGCCATAAGCCACGCCGCCACCAACGGCGACAACGGTCACCGGTAAATTATGATAGCAGATGTCGTTGCGAATCTGCTCGAAACAGCGCAGCGTCGGAAAGTTTGCGATGGAATAAGTAAAAACATGATAACCTTCGGACGCAAGACCGGCGGCCACGGAAGTCATATTCTGCTCGGCCACGCCCGCATTCAAATACCGGTCGGGAAACGCCTCTGCGAACGGCTCAACAACGGAAAAACCGAGATCGCCAACGACGAGAAAAACGTTTAGATTTTCCCGCGCCTGAACCATCAGTTCATTGATAAATGCGGTTCTCATGGTTTACAGCCCAGTTGTTCCAAGGCCGATTTGACCTGTTCTGCGCTGGGGGTGCGGTAATGCCAAAGCAGTTGGTTTTCCATGTAATCCACACCCTTGCCCTTGACTGTATGCGCAATTAGACAACTGGGCTTGCCCGGTTCAAACGGCAGGGCTTTGAGTGCGGTGGAAATCATGGCGTGGTCGTGTCCATCAATTTCCCTCACCGCCCAGTTAAACGCGCGGAATTTTTCTCCCAGCGGATGCAGGTCGAGAACTTCTTTCACGGCGCCTAGGCTTTGAATTTCATTGTAATCCACAATCGCGACGAGATTATCAAGACGATGGTGCGGCGCGAACAAGATCGCTTCCCAATTGGAACCTTCATCCAGTTCGCCATCACTCAACATCGTGAACACACGCCAGTTTTTATTCTGGCGTTTTGCCGCTAGTGCCTTGCCACAGGCGAAGCCGAGTCCGTGGCCGAGCGAACCGGTGGAAAATTCCACACCGGGAACTTTGTGGCTGATATGGGTCATCAACCGCGAACCATCCTGACCAAATTGCTGTAATTCTTCGACGGGAAAAAAGCCTTTTAACGCCAGCGTCGCATAGAGCGCGGCGCAGGTGTGGCCTTTGCTCAAAACAAAGCGGTCGCGCTCGGAAAATTGGGGTTCCGACGCGTTTACTTTCAAAATTTCGCCATACAACACCGCGAGCAAATCCGCCATGCTCAAACCACCGCCAACGTGCGAGGCGTTGACGCGATGCACCATCTGAACGGTCTGCGCGCGAATTTCGCGGGCAAATTGTCTTGTGTTGATGTTCACGGCGAACATTCTTTTACCAGACCTATGCCGGTTTCCAAAAGCTTCTTTTCGTGAGCGACTGTTTCGCACAGGCCAGCTTCAATGCTCATTTGCGGAAGCCAGCCTGTCGCCGAGCGCAGTTTTTCGATGTTGGCTTGCAAATGCATGACCTGATCGGGCCGGTATGGAATCGCACCATAGACTGGTTGCACGGCGGAATTGGCTTCCCTGCGGATGATCTCAATAATTTTTTTTAACGGCCAAGCCGCTCCTGATCCAAGGTTGAACACCCCGGAAATCTTCCCGTCCGCCACGCTCGCAATGGCGCGGGCGGCATCGGCCACGAAAAGATAATCCCATAACTGCTCGCATTTAGTGACCTGCGGCGCACGTGCATTAAGAAATTCGCGAATAACGTGCGGAATCATCCAATGCGGATGATCGCCCGGACCGTAAGTTGAAAACACACGCAACCACGCGGTCGCCAGATTCTTTTTCGCGCATAACGCCAGGGCTTCACTACCGGCGATGAGTTTGGCCTGACCATAAAGCGTGGTCGGCTGCGTCGGCGCGCTTTCGTCTAGTATGCAATTGGCGTTGCCGTATTCCGCCTGTGAACCAAGACCGACCCATTGGCGGCAGCCAGTTGCCGACGCAAGTTCCACCGAAGCGCGTGTGAACGGAAGGTTTTCCGTGAGTTGAAATTCTGCGTTGCGTTCCTGCCCGCCGACGCCGCGCCACGCGCAATGGATGAAAACGTCCGGTTTGTGTGCGGACAATTTTTCCGCAAGTCCCGCTTCGTCGAGCTTGGAAAAAAGAAAAATATTTTCTGCCGCGAGATACGGCAGCCGCGAACGGTTGGATTCCGCCCGGAGCAGAACCAGCGGGCGGATTTTCCGGCGCAGCAATTCCATGTGAACCGCCGCGCCGATGAAGCCGGACGCGCCGGTGAGAATGACGGTGGAGACGGGATTTTTCACGCGACCGCTTTACCCGCAAGCACATCAAGCAGCGAATGGAATTGTTCCGGACGGTAGCCAAACGCCGCGAGTTCCGCCTGAATTTCCTTCATGTAGCCGAAGCTGAAGACGAGGATTTTATCCACGGGGTTTTCCTTGAGCGCGGAAATTCCGACGAGCGGAAGGCCAGACTTGGGCACGACCAGACCGTCGCGCTTGGGTTTTTTGTCCACCAGATAACGCAGCTTCGCCGCGGACTTCATTGCCGCCAACGTCATCACGCCACGCCCGCCAGCACCGTAGCCAGCGATGGTTTTTTCCGAATCCGTCACGCGAGAAACGAACGCATCCAGATTTGCGATGCCTCGCTGAATTAATTGCGCCTGTTTTTCGTAAAACGCAAAATCGTTGAACTCCACCGAGACCGATGGTTTCGCGGCCGGAAATTTTTTTGTATTGAGGGGGTTCACT
>Ga0208507_1001619_pt1 | contig 12383 bp, 12 predicted proteins | sample CryBogCBH12Aug01_FD_184626 | JGI IMG/M metagenome (GOLD analysis project Ga0208507, IMG submission 184626) | Freshwater microbial communities from Crystal Bog, Wisconsin, USA - CBH12Aug09.1 (SPAdes) (version 2) | ecosystem: Environmental > Aquatic > Freshwater > Lake | place: Crystal Bog... | reverse complement strand
TGCTGGTGTGGACCCGGCTCATTTTGCCTAACGGCAAATCCATCCCGCTGGACCGCCAGCCGGGCGCCGACACCGCCGGCAATTCCGGACTTGAGGACGGAGTCGACAACCACTGGGGGGCGCTGTTCAAGGCGGCGCTTTTGTCGACCCTGCTCAGCGTCGGATCCGAAGCCGGTACCAGCGGCGATGGCAACGACCTGACCCAGGCGATCCGCCGCGGCGCCTCCCAGAGTTTCAACCAGACCGGCCAGCAGATCGTCGGCCGCAATCTCAACATCCAGCCGACGCTGACGGTCCGGCCGGGGTTCAAGGTCACGGTGATCGTCAACCGCGACCTGCTGCTCGAACCTTATCAGGGATGAGGAGGACAGAATGGCCAAGCTGAAGCTCGGTGCACTGATTGACGACAAGCCGGTGAAACTCACCGTCGAATTGCCGGCCGCCGTTCATCGTGATCTCGTCGCCTATGCCGCCGCCTTGGCCAAGGAAAGCGGGCAAAAGGTTCCTGACCCGGCCAAACTGATCGCGCCGATGGTGGCGCGCTTCATTCAAACCGACCGTGCTTTCGCCAAGCTGCGCAATTCCGAGCTGGCGGTATCATCATGACCGTGCGGCGTCCGCCGGACACCGATGCTTCGCCAGGGTGGCGGTAAAATGCGCCCCCTCCCCATTGTCCTGAGCGGCTTGACCATCCCGGCGATGATCCTCGCGGGTCGGCTGATTTGCCGCGACATCTCGGCGCACCTTGATCGTGGCCACATTCGGCTTTCAGCGGCGGACTATGCCTCTAACTCGCCATGGATCGAGGGTGGGACGGGTCTTTTCGGCGCGGCAGCCATCCTGTCGGCATCGACCGACCACATGGCCCTAATCACGGCTGTTTTGGTCGGATGGTTCGGGCTGATCGCCATTATCGATCACCGCCATGGCGTCGTCCCCGACCGCCTGGTTCGGCCCGCCTTGTGGGTGGGCCTCATCCTTGCCGCCTGCGGCCAGGCAATTTTAACGCCGGCCGCTGCCATTCTCGGAGCCGCCGGCGCCTGGACCGGTATCACCGCTTTGCGAGGTTTTGCCGCGAGGTATCTCCCGAACCGTCGCCCGCCGCAGCTTGGGGACGGCGACGTCAAGCTTGCCGCCGCCCTCGGGGCCTGGCTGGGGCTTTGGCCCGCTCTCGCGGCATTCGCCATCGCCGCCGCCTTGTTGGCCATCTTCGCGGCCGTTCGCGGCACCTCCCGGACGCAAGCTTTCGCTCCGGCGTTCTGCCTCACGGCGCTCTGCCTGTTCGTCCTGCAGCCTTTCAGTTCTTTCGATTTGGGGACACGCTTATGACCTTCCTCCGGTTCGTTCTTCCGCTCCGCCGCAAAGCGGGCATCGCCCTGTCGCTGTCAGTCCTCGCCCTCGGGTGCATTGGCACGAACGCCGCCGCAGAGGTGCCGGCGCCCTGGGAACGCCCCGACCAGTGGCGGGCCGATCCCGGTGTCGAGCTGGCCGACATTGCCCGCGACTGGGGACGTCGTGTTGGCATCACCCCGGTGATCAAGGGCGATTACCGCTACCCCCTCGAATCGCCCGTCGCCTTCGACGGCAACTATCGCGACGCCATGGACAATCTGGTGCGCAGCTTTTCCACGGCATCGCCGCCGCCGCTGATTCATTTCTGGAGTGATGGACCGAATTTCGCGGTGCAGCTCCTCTTGGGGAGTCCATGACCATGCCCGTGACTGGCCGCACCCTGCCGGCGCTCGCCGTGATCCTTCCCCTCGTTCTCGGCGGCTGTGCCTTCGATGCCTTCTCGGTGACAAAGGAAGGTGTTGGCGCCAGCCACGACGACGCCGCCCAAAGCGTCACCGACGCCCAGGCGGGCGATACCGTCGTCGCCGGCCAGGTCTACACCCATCACCGGGCGTTCGGAGGTGGTCTGGCCATTGCCAACATCCACGGCGACCCACTGCCGCCAAAGGCTCAGCGGTTCAGCCTCAACAGCATGGGCGCCGATTTGCAGCTTCGCGACATCGCCACCGAAATCACCGTGCAGACACTAATCCCGGTCGATTTGGTCGATGATCTCCTCGCCGCCGGGGCGACCAAGGGGACCGAGGCCGGCAGATGTCACATGGCGCCGGATACCGGAAAGGACAGTCTGCCGGTGTTTCTCGATGCTTTGGCGACCTGGTGCGATCTGACCTGGAGCTATCGCCAGGGGCGCCTGAAGATCCAGCAATACGAGACGGCGACCTATTCGTTTTACGCCCAGCCGACTGAAACCAATCTCAAGACGGCAATGAGCTCCACCGGCATGGCGCCGACCACCATCAGCGGCTCGGCCGGCTCCGGCCAGGGCGGCGGTGCCAGCGCCGCCTCCGGCCAGTCCTTAGAGCAGACCAGCAATTCCGAAACGCGCATCAACATCTGGAAGGAGGTTCAAACCATCCTGGCCGGAATCGCCCAACCCGGCCGCGTCGAAATATCTCCCGCCACCCACACCATCCTGGTGGTGGCGAAGCATTCGGCCCAGGTGCAGATCAAGGCCCTGGTCGACGAACTCAACCGCCGCCAACTCCGGCAAGTCACCTTCACCGTTCGCGTCCTCGACGTGAACAGCTCGAACAATCTCGACCTCGGTCTCAGTCTGAGCGCGCTTTACAACAATCTGCAGGGGCAATACCGGCTTTCCGGCGCCAGCCCCGCCAATCTCGCCGGTCAGGTTGCCGGGGTTGGGTCGTTCTCGCTGACCGTGCAAAACAACACTCTGACCGGAAAAACCAACAACTGGAACGCGTCCGGCGCCGTCATCGATGCGCTGCAGAATGTCGGCAACGTCGCTACCCGCGACACCATCACCGCCAACACCCTGGACGCCCGGCCGGTGGTGGTCACCGTGGCGCGTCAGCTCGCCTATTTCTCCGGCTCGCAGACATCGCAGGCCACCTCGACAACCGTATCGACGGTTCAGGAATCGACACTGACCGTCGGTCTGTCGATCCAGCTGCTGCCGACCATCCTCGACGATGGTGAAATCATCCTGCAATACGACTTCGGCCTGTCGTCCCTGAACGGTCTCAATCCGACGCAACAGGGCAACGTCGTGTTGAATGCGCCCGATATCAACGTGCGCTCGTCGATGCAGCATGCCCTTGTTTCATCGGGCGATGCGCTGGTGCTGTTGGGCTATCAGCAAAACGCCCTCAATGAGACCGAACAGGGCTTGCCCGGACTTGCCGAGGGACTGTTCGGCTTTTTTGCCGGCGGCAAGACCATGACCAACAGCCGCGCCGCCCTGGTCATTATCATCACCCCGCAACTGCGCCAGAACGGAATCTCCGGCCAATGACGACCATCGTCATCGGCAAGCGTCATCTCGCCGTCGGCTTGTTCTGGCAGGTTGGCGCCGCCAGGGCGACCGAGGCACGGCAACGCGCCTTGGCGTTGGCCGAGCAGCAGCGGACGAATACGGCGCCGAGCATCGATTTTCTCTGCCTGCGCGCTACCTGCCCGGTTCAATACGGCGTCAGCGGTCTCGAAGATGGCCACCGGCCGGGCATGACCGCCGCCGCGGCCGCTCTCGCTGACGCCTTGCCGGGCAGCTGGGCCGGCATCTTCGCCGTCGCCGAGGGCTGGTATTACGTTGAAACGAGGCGCGGCTTCATAGCGCCGACCGGCGACCGTCTCTTCCCAATCGTCGATAAAGTCGCGGCCTCTGCAATGGTCAGGAAGGCCGCCGCCGATGGCCGTTTCGACAAAATCTATGCTCCGGCCGGGTTCGACATAGCCAATGCCGAAGACCGCCCACTCTCCGACATCATCACGGCGCCGCGACTGTCCCTGTTCGCCGCCAATCGTCTGCGCAGTCTGTCGCCGCTGACGGCCGCCAGGCGGCCCGTTCTCACCTGGAAAATCGGCGCGCCGATCTGCGCCGCGATCGTCGGTCTGTTCTATGCATGGTATGCCTATATCGACTGGTCGAGCACCGAGCCGCTGAAGCCGGCACTGATCGCCGTCTGGGAAAGCGCGCCGGCCGCCGCGCCAACGGCGCTGGCTTGCACCACCGGCATCCTGTCCTATCCCACTTTGCCGGGTTACGCCTTTCGCCATGCCGAATGCGGTTCCGCCGGCGTTTCCTATCATTATGAAGGCTACGCCCGGCAATCGAAGCGTCTTTACGCCGAGACGACACCGCCGGATGGCTGCCGGTTGACGTTACTGGAAAATGGCGACCTTACGGCGGCTTGTCCGATTGCCCGCTCATCACGCCTCGGCCGGCAAGCCCGGCTCACCGCCGACGAGGCCCGCCGCGCCATCTGGCGGCGGATGTCCGGGCTCGGTCTGGAGATCAAGGTCTCCGCGGCAAGCGAACAACCGTCCCCACCACCCGGCGCCGAGGATCAGCAGCCACCCGCCGCGCTGCCGATTCTTAAAGTCGATCTCACCGGCAATCTGCCGCCGGCCGATCTTGCCGCCGACTTCGCCCAGCTGCCCGCCATGACCATCGAGAGCATCGGATTCGTTGCCCCCCGCTCCTGGACCATCAAGGGGAAACTCTATGTACAGTGATCTTAAATCACGTCTTGCGTCGTTTGCCGCCGCTACACTGCTTCTCGCTTTACCGCTCGGACCGATCAATGCCGGTGAGCCGGTGGCTGAGATGCCGGCGGTAAATCTTGGCCCGTCCGTTGACTCGCCGATTCCCCTGCCGACCAATTTCTGGAGCCTGCCCAAGGCGGAGCGCTACCGTTATCTGCAGGAGCAGCTGGATCTGCTCGACCTGTTGGCCCAGGCCGCCCAGAAACGCAACGGCATCCGCCAGGCCGAAGGCCGTGCCTCCGCCGGTTCTCCCAGCGTCCCGGCGGTTGCCGGGCAACCCGTCGTTGCCGTCCCGAATGCACCGCTGCGGCCTGAGCCGTCTTTGCCGATCGTCCAGCGCATTCATGTCCGCAACCGGGCTCTGGTTGCCGAAGCGATGATCCCGGGGCAGGGACCGCGTACGCTTCACCAGGGTGACGAGATCGGCGGCTTCTGGACGGTCGCCGAGATCGCCACCGACAGAGTCGTCGTCACCGCTGTGGACGGCCAAACGCAGACGTCCCTGCCGACCCCGATGGCCGCGCCCTTCATCAATCCGCTGCCGGGAGCCCCACATTGACTCCCCGTGCCGATCAGATCCCCGCCGACGAACTGCTGACCGCCCCAGATGGGCGTCTCGGTCCGCATTCTTCACCCGAGGTTCGCAGTCGCATCGCCCTGTTCGCCTCCGGCGCCTATTTCATGGTGCCCGATGGCGACAATCACATCGAGGTGCAGTCCGTCCTGGCGGTCGCCCGGCGCTACCATATCGACCCACAGGAGCCGGTCGTCGTCGACAAGGGGGTACTGACAGGCATCTATCACAAGCGTCAGGTCTTGCCGCTGAACGACAAGACGGCCGATACCGGGGACGGCGCTCAAAGCAAGCGGAAGGACGCCTACGATCTTCTGGTCAAGGCCAGGAAGCTGCACGGCACCAGCGATATCATCATCAAATGCGACCGTGATGAGGCGGGCGTCTACGCCATTCTCGACGGCGTTCAGGTTTCCTTCAACAAGCGTCCCTGGTCGCCGGACTATGCCGCCCTGTTCCAGAAAGCGATTTATACCTGGGCCGGCCTGGAAGGTGCTGCCGAGCGCGGCTGGAAGCAGGGCGCCCACCAGGTCGGCGCCATCACCAGCGGTCTTCCCGAAGGCCTCGATTCCGTCCGCCTGCAACTTCTCGCCTCGGCCTTCGACGGCCGCGAACTGATCATCCGCCTGATGCCTAAGCCTAAAGGCGGGCGCATCGAGCTGCGTGACCTTGGGTTCAATGCCGAGCAGATCAGCCGGTTCGCCGGCATCATGCAAAACAGCGGCGGCATCGTCATCGTCACCGGCCCGACCGGCGGCGGAAAAACCACCACCCTGCACGGCCTGCTGTCCCTGTCCCTCGACCTGTTCACCGGCGACCGCTGGATCACCGTCGAGGACCCGGTGGAAATCCGCCGCCGCCATCCGAACGTCACCCAAATAGACGTCGTGCGCACGGCGGTCGACGACGACACCGACCACGCCTATGACGACTCCCTGACCGCTGCCATGCGTTCGATCCCGCGCCGGCTCCTGTTCGGCGAGATCCGCAGCGAGGCTTCGGCCGCCATCGCCGTCCGTGCCGCCCTTACCGGTCACGGCGTGCTCACCACTCTGCATACCGACGATGCGCCCGGCGCCATTCCGCGACTGCTCGACATGGGCATATCGCCCAACATGCTGCGCAACCCCAAACTGGTGCGTGCCGTCACCGCCCAGAGGCTGTTGCGCCAGCTGTGTTCTTGCCGCATCAGGATCACCCGCCGGGACTGGACGACGTTCTGTCCGCTCTGGCTGGAACGGATCTTCGCCGACATCGGCAACGTCCACATGCCCAATCCGACACCTTGTGCTCATTGTCGCGCCGGCTATCGGATCGGTCGTGTTCCCATCACCGAAATCATGATCCCCGACGAGCGGTTGTTGAGCCTGCTGATCGACGGACAGCGCGACACGGCCACGAATTATTGGAAAGCCGAGTGCGGCGGTCTGCCGATCGTCGACCAGGCCCTGCAGGGCATCGTCGAGGGGACCTTCGATCCGATGGAGGTAATCCGTTGCCTCGACTTCTGAACGCCCTGCCGACAGTGGTTTTTGGGTCCACTGATGCCAGATTGCGCCGCAAGGTCCGTTCGGCCGACCGCTGGCGCCTGAAACTCTATCGCAAGCTGGCCGCCGGTTACCGGGCCGGCACCAGCTTCGTTCAAACAATTCTGCAACTCGCCGGACGTGCCCAACGCCAACGGCCGAATGCGCCACTGACCCGCGTCTTGTCTCATTGGGCCGAACGCATCGAATACGAAGGCGCCCTGATGCCCGACGTGATTCAAGGCTGGGTGCCGCCGATCGAGCAGATGATCATCTCGTCGATGGCAAGCAATGCCGATCGCGGTCCCGATCGGGCGGCCTGGTTCCTGGCCAAAAAAATCGGCATGGCCGGTACCGCCAGGGCCGCCCTGGTTTACCCGATGATCCTGGTTACCGGTCTGTTCGTCATGGTGTTCGTGCTTGGCACCAAGGTGCTGCCGTCGGTGTTCGCCATGCAGGCCGCCCAGGGCGCCCATCCGCCCGTTTTCCTCATTTTCCTCGCCCAATATGCCTGGTGCGCCTTCATTCCAATAGCCGCCGCCGTCGTCGGCCTTCGACGCAGCCTGCCCTTATGGACCGGTGAACGGCGGAGCTGGTGGGACCGTCACATCTGGCCGTGGACCCATTACCGGCGCAACGAAGGCCACGCCTTTCTGTTCGCCTTTTCCGCGCTATGGGGCAGCGGCATCACCGACCTCGCCGCCCTCCAGGCGCTCTGCGCCGACGCCCCGCCCTGGCGGCGCGAACGAATTTCCGCCATCGCCACCTGGTTAGCGGATGGTCATTCCCTGGCCGAGTCGATGGAACTCGCCGGCCATGGTTTTCCCGACCCCGACATCATCGAGGACATCGCCGATCTCAAAGTCGATCCCGCCGAGATGGCCACTCAGATTGCCCAGATCGCCGAGGACGCGGCCAAGGAGCAAGAAGAAAATTATAGGCTGATCATGATGTTCCTCGGCATCGGCATCATGGCCCTCAGCATTCTGTCCGCCATCGCCATCGCGGCGGCCTTGATCAGCGCCTTCGACTTCACCGGGACCGCTAATTTGATGAACGGCGGGAGCCCCATACCACGCTAACATTTCTGGAGACCCCCCATGATCAGGAACCGTAAATATCGCAAACAGCGCGGCATGTTCGGCGGCGCCATCGAGCAACAGATGATCCTTGCCGGCGCCGCCATCATCGTCGTTGGCGCCGTCGGCACAGCCTATGTCCTGCTCGGCAACAGCAAGGCCAAGACCGAATGGAACATGCTCGACTCGCTGGTCACCAATATCCGTGATCTTTACAGCGGCGAGGCCTATCCCGCTTCCGACCTGTCCGTGCCGCTGATCGGTAACAAGCGGATCGGTAACATGAAGACGAGCGGCGGCAACACCCTGATCAACCAATATGGCGGCACGGTGGCCCCGGTCGGCGCCACCACCAATTTTACCGTCACCGATCCCGCCGTCCCGCAACCCGACTGCATCGCCATTCTCAAGAGCGTCCCCGCCAGCGGCTACACCTCAATATCGGTCAATGGCGGCGCGGCGGTGACCAGTTTTCCGATCATCGAGGCCACCGCCCGCACCAATTGCAGCGTGACCTCTGCTGCCGGCAACAGCATCGCTCTCACCACCCAGTAAGTGCCATGCCTTCCGGTTTTTTCCCTCTGCTCCTATTGGCCGCCATGGCTGTCCTGCCGTTGGTCATGGTCAACCATGCTGTCGGCATCCCTGGTTCGGTAAGCCGGCAAAGTCTCTCCGCCCGTCCCCTTGGAGACGCATTGCTGGTGCAACAACAGGCGTTGCTGGCATGGGCCAGGGCCAATCCCGGTGCCTATGGCGCGGTCCCTCAGGCTTCGCTGTCATTTCCCAATCCGTGGAGGGCCCCCTACCAGGTGGCTTCGCTGGTCGGCGGCACAGTCAATGGTCCGGTGGCGGTGACCTGGTACGCCGGCGCCCAGACGTCCACCGCCTCCATGGCCGGCACGCTCGTCCAGCTTCACGCCTATGCCCAGGATGTCGGCCACACCGCCGGCGGCGTTCTGGTGTCCCCGGCGGGTGTCTTCACCACATTGCCGGCCGGCGTTCCGACCGGTGTGGCGGCGGTGGCCGACCTGGTGACCCCATGATCGGCGGTGCTCTCGAACTGATGATGGTCATCGGCGCCGCATCGATGCTGCTGCTGGCCTTCACCCCGCTGCAGCAGACCTTGCAGAACTGGACCTATGGCGCGACCGCGGCCTGGGAACAGCGGATGATCCGGGATGCCGCCAACCGCTACATCGGCGACAACTGGGCGGCCGTCTATGCCGCCGCCGCCGCGCCGACGACGATCCCGCTGTCGACCCTGCAGAGCGCCGGCTATCTCAGCGGCAATCTGGCGACGGCCAAGAACCCGTGGCAGCAAACCTATGCCGTGGTGGTCGCCCAGGCCGGCGTCAATCAGCTTACCGGCTATGTCGCCTCGCTCGGCGGCAACGCTATCCCGGTCAACATTCTGTCGAACGTCGCCTCCTGGTCGGGCGAGTTCGCCGGGTATGTGCCTTACGGCACCGATCCGGCGCCCTGCGCGCCCGCGCCTTGCGCCAAAGGAATAGGCCTGTTCTGGCAGATGCCGTTATCGGCCTTCGCCGGCACCGGCGCCGTTCCCACCGCCGGCCACCTGGTCAACGGCCTGTTCTTTAACGGTGGTCAGGCCATCGCCCCGTATCTCTACCGCATCCCGGAACCCGGTTGCACCGACTGCTACACGATGCATCAGCAGATCAACATGAATGCCAATGACATCAACGCGGCGGCCAATGTCAACGCGACGGTGCGCATGACGGCGCCGGTCTTCGCCGATTCCGGCAATCCCGGCAGCTACTACCTGCAGCCGGCAGGCATATCGGTCATCAAGGATCTGCAACTGCGCAACCTGACCGGCAGCGGCAATGCCGCGGTCACCGGCTCGGTGACCGCCGGTGCCTTTCTTTATCCCCCGTGAGAGTGAGAGTGCCGGAGCATGTGGGGGAAGCTTTTCGGTTTAGTGGTTTTTCTGGCGGCGGCGCCGGCTGTGGCCCAGGTCACGCCGCCCGCTCCGCAGTCGCCGACCTCAAGCGACGGTGTCGATGCCCCGGGATTTGTGCGCGTGACATCCTCCGCCCGGGGCGGCACGGGCGGCTTTGTCGATGTGCCGGCCTATGGTGCCTGCCGCTACGTCACCGTGACCGATCCGCAGGCCGGAGGCGAAGCGATCGCATTGCAGAGCGCGGCGAGCTGGAAGAGTTGGCGCAGCCATCCCTGGGCGGGTGATACGCAAGCCGTCTGCTGCCGTCCGTCCACAGACACCCTATGCCAGGGCGCCTCGGGCGGGCTAGTGACCGCCTCGGTCCAGGGAACCGGGGTCAACGGCTATGGCGTTCTCGGCGGCATCGGAACGGCGGTGGCCACCTGTAACGACCCGCCTTATGGAACCTATGTCGACCAACGGAATTACACCTGCGGGCAGGCCGGTAGCGGCGTCGATGCCGACGGCCGATGGAGCCAGTCCGGCGGCGATATCGACCGCTGTAAGGCAAACAGCTACGTCACCACTGGCGCCTGCTCGACAGCCGGCGGCGGCGGTTGGGGCAGTTTGTGGGAAACCGTCTACAACAGTTGCGGACAGGTCACCGGCCAGGGCTATTTCGGTCCGGCCTGTTACACCCAGCCACCCTGCACCACCAACTGGCAGCCGTCCTACGGGGCCTGTTCGGGTGCCTGCGGCGGCGGGTCCGGCACGCAGACGGTCACCTGGACCGATTACGGCAGCTGCAGCGGCGGCAGCTACAGTTACCCGCAAGGTTGCGTGAACAATGGCGCCTGCATGCCGCAACTGGTCGGCGGCGGCTCCTGCGTGCCATTTCCGGTCGGCGGCACGGACTGTGCGGGCGCCTATGGCCCCTGCTATGGCGGTCCCGGCTGCGGCTACGGCTGTGGCGATACGCCGCCCCAGGGGCCTGGTGGCTGCTTCGGCCCGTCAAGCTGGTCCGCCTGGGGTGAGATTACCGGTACGCCGACCTACCCAACCGGCTGCGCTGCCGGCTTGAACATTGTCTACACCCAAACCAACGCTGATTGGAATTTGGCCAACGACGCCGATCCTGGTGCCATCACTGCCTTCCAATGCTGGACCAATCCATGACCCCGCCGCGGCCTCGTCGGTGGCGGATCAATGCGAGCACCGCCATCGCTTTCTTGGGCTGCGCCGTCGCGGGATTCTTCATCTTTTTCTTTCCACACCTAACGGCCCTTCCTGTGGGAGCGCTCACCATGTCCACCGATCCCAACATCACCGCTTTCGTTACCTATCAGAATGGCATCCGCTCGACCGGGAATGCTCCCTTTCTGGTCGATACGGCCGAGCCTTCCGGTTTTGGCCAAGGAGCGACGGCGGTATCGTTAACCAATGCGGTGATCGGCTGGCAAAGCGGGGTTACGGCATTGCCCACCACCGCCACCGCCAGCACCACACCGCTTTACAATGCATTGCTGTTGGACGGAGCCCACGCCGCCGGCAGCTATCAGTTCAATGTCGATGGTACCGGCAAGCTGACCCTTACCGACGCCTCCGCCGGCCAAAGCATGACGGTCACCGGCGCCAGCTATATCGTCTTCAATGGCGGCTCGGCTTCGACGACGCCCGGCGTCTATGACAGCCTGTTCATCATCGCCTCCAATGAGACCAACGCCCAGATCGCCCGCTTCTACCAGTCGACCTTTGGTCGCATTCCCGACCTGCCCGGCTACGAAGCCTGGACCCTCGCCGTCGCCAACGGCACGGTGACCCTGCAGCAGGCCGCCCAGGGCTTCATCACCTCTGCCGAGTTCACCTCTCGCTATGGCGCGCAGACCGGAATGAGCGATCTGCAGTTCGTCACGCAGATGTACTCCAATGTCCTCGGCCGCGCTCCCGATCCGTCGGGACTGAGCGCCTGGACCACCTATCTCACCGGCCTGGAAACGGCCAACGGCAACACCGCCGCCGGCAATCTGGCCGCCCGTGCCACTGTGTTGCAGGGATTTGCCACCAGCCAGGAGGAAATCAGCCATTCCTCGGCCTGGCTGGTTGATATCGGCAATGGCGGCTATGCCGATACCACCACGCCGGTCAGCACAGCCACCGCCTTGAGCCAGATCGGCACCACCAATGTTCTCAATGGCAGTCTGCTGGCGCCGCTTTCAGCGACGGTCACATCGCCTGACTACAGCCTGTCGGCAAACGGCACCGCGACGGGGTCCGCGGCATTTGTCCAAGGGGCGTATGTCACGGCCTTCACCGCCGTTTCAAACACCACGATTATCCTTGGAACGAACGGCACCGCCAACAGCGGGTACCTCAACGCCTTCACTCTCTCCGGAGACAGTGACACCGTTTACATGAATGCACCCGGACAAGGTGGCACCGTCGACAGCAACAACGATATTGTCCATGTCGGTCCTCATCCAGCGGCAACAGGTGGCTATAATATTTCCATGGGAGGCATTGGTGCCGGCATCTCGCCCACCTTATCGAACCCGACCAATCTGACGATTACCGGGTTTGTTGCCGGACAGGATGTCTTCAAATCCCCATTGATTTACGGCGATGCTTCGCTCTCCCCGAGCACGCCCACCGTTACCCTGTTGAATGCGGCGACCTCCCCCGTGGCCGGTTCCAGCCTAAATTTTGCCACGCATATTTATGTG
>Ga0208507_1001618_pt1 | contig 12385 bp, 14 predicted proteins | sample CryBogCBH12Aug01_FD_184626 | JGI IMG/M metagenome (GOLD analysis project Ga0208507, IMG submission 184626) | Freshwater microbial communities from Crystal Bog, Wisconsin, USA - CBH12Aug09.1 (SPAdes) (version 2) | ecosystem: Environmental > Aquatic > Freshwater > Lake | place: Crystal Bog... | reverse complement strand
AGGCTCCTTCAGCCACGCCCGAAGCGTATGTTGCACCGTCTTTGTCAGCGGCGTGCATCGCTCCTTGCGTCCCTTCCCGACGCATCGTACGTGGGCACCGCGGCCCAGAGTCACCGCGTCGCGATCCAGGCTGACCAATTCCGAAAGCCGCAACCCCGTTTGCACCGCCAGCAGCAGCAATGCGTGGTCGCGCCTTCCGATCCAGGTGGACTGGTCGGGGCAAGAGAGGATGGCGTCGATCTCGTGGCGCGTCAGGAAATTGAGCTGTCGCTTGTCGGATCGCTTGGACGGAATCGCCAGCACACGCTGAATATGGGCACTGTGCGCCGGCACCTCGAAAGAGGCATATCGGAAGAAAGACCGGATCGCCGTCAGCCGAAGGTTGCGCGTCCGCGCTGTCGCCGATCTGCGCGCCTCGAGGTCGTCCAGGAACGCGCAGATGAAGGGGGCGTCGAGGTCGGTCAGATCGAGCTTTGATGGCGGTCGTCGGAGGCGTTCCTGCGCGAAGGAAAAAAGCAGCCGAAATGTGTCGCGATAGGAGGCGATGGTGTTCGCGCTCGCACCGCGGTGCCGCATGAGCCGATCGGTGAACCACCGTTCGATCAGGATGGGGAGATCACTGGTGGCGCTCATGACCGTGCCTCCCAACGCTTGTCCAGCCGCCGTGCGGCGTGGCTCATCAACTCCGGCGTGGCCGACAGGTACCAATAGGTGTCCCGGACACAGGTGTGCCCGAGAAATGTTGAAAGCACGGGCAGTTCTCGCTCAATGTCTTCTCCCGCTCGATACCAGCCGATCAGCGTCTGCACCGCGAAACGATGACGGAGATCATGGACGCGCGGTCCATTGCGCTGTCCCTTCTGCCGAAGGCCGATCTGCCGTGACAACCGCCAGAAAACACGGTGGACGTACTGATGCAGCAGGCGGCCGCCCTCTTCGGCGACGAAAAAATAATAGCTTCGTGGCGGGTCCAGATGCATATCGCGGCGCGCCGCATAGTCCCTAAGTACGGCGATGGTGGTGGGGTGGAGCGGGACCAATCGCGACTTGCCGAACTTGCTCTGACGGATGGTGAGTACGCCTTGGGCAAGATCAACGTCATCGCGGCACAGGTTGAGCGCTTCGGAATGGCGCAGTCCGGCCACCGCGATCAGTCCGAACAGGCCGTGATAGGTCCAGCGGCGCAAGCCATTCGCTGGCGGCAGCGCCAGGGCCGCAGCCAGCAGCGCCTCGATCTCGGCATCGCTGTAAATGTATGGCTTGGCCCGTCGGACCCCTGGTACGGCATCCGCCGGGGGAATCTCCGTCAAGGGGTCGAAATGTGCGGCATGTTGCGCGAAGCAGCGCACATCGGTCAGACGAATGGCCCAGGTTGGCTGTCTTCCTGTCTGCGTAACCCATTCCATCGCCAATGCCGCGGTGATGGTCTCCGCGCCCCGAGCTTCCATGAAGCCGACGAAATCCGAGAGCCGGCGGGCCGGACCCTCATATTTATAGCCCAGGCCCTGTCGCATATGGACATAGCGTTCGAGCGTGCTCCGAAGCCGGCTCATTGTGCACCGCCCGGCCAGGGCAGGCTCAACATGCGGAGCTTCTCGATATCGAGCTTGGCGTAAATCCTGGTGCTGTCCGTTCTCTCGTGGCGGAGCAGTTGCCCGATCTCGTCAAAGCTTGCCCCCGAACGCAAGAGATCGGTTGCCAGGCTATGGCGAAACAGATGGGCGCCCCGAGTTCTGGCAAAGCGCAGATAGAGTTGACCCGCCTCCAGAGACTCGCGGACCAGGCGGCCATAAACAGTGTCGCCGATTTGCGCGTGGAGGCAATGAAGCCCCAGGGCGATGTTAAGACCGCCGATTTGGCTCAGGCTGCCGCTGCAGCAAAGGCACCGAATTGGGAGTGTGGGGTTCTGGTCCTGCCGGCGAAAGTGGAGTTGGGCGGTAAGGAAGAAGTGTTGGCGGCACCCACGGGCGCTTTATATTTTGGTCGCCGCCTTGGGTGGGAGGGAGAGGGTTCTACTCTTCGGGATATTTTTGGGGATGCTACTTATATCATCGGCTTTGTCGGGTATACCTCCAACTTTACGAACACAAAGACGGCTAGCGGTAGTACGTCCACGACCTCCAACACAGGTATTACTTACGGCGGTGGGTTTTCTTTCGGTATTCACCAGAACGATGCGCGGATCGGGGTGGTGGTTGGCTTCGATCATGTCGCTACCAGTAATGGATATGCATACAACGACAAGCCGTGGATCTCGTTGGCGCTCGGATCCAACTTCTGATCGTTGACAACTATTTACTGACTTGGGTTGGCGACGTTCGATTAATTTTCTCGTTGCCAACCCCTATTTTGCAGCCCTATCCGCCCAAGACTGGCACTTACCGGACCGCTGCCCTTGTCGAGAATAGTGTCCCCTTACCTCCGGAGGGCGTACCCGCCGCCACGAGGTCAAAAAGACGACATTATCGCCCCGGCGACCACCAGTTGGCGTGGGCCCCCGTCGAGAATGGGGCGTGGCGCGGGGTAGATTCCGGGCAAGAGGTCAATCTGCGCAACACCTTTTCCTCGATGACCGGTTTCGACGTCGCACTGTCGCAGATCTCCCGTCCTCTTGGTTGGCCATCGCTTTCTTTGTCGTTCGGCACCAGAAACGCGAAAAGGCCGGGGAGATCGCTCTCGCCCGGCCTTTCGGTGGCTTGTGTGGTGGGCCATTAGACCTTTGCCACGCGCCCCTTGCTGCAATGCCCATGATGAGCATGGACATATTGTTTGCCAACCTGGATGGCGGCCTTGAACGGGCCGGTCAGGATGGCTTCAAAAAGCCCGAGGAACAGACTGACGTCTTCCTTCGTTCTCTTGGCCAAATATCCCAGCGCTGCGCTCATTTGTAGAACTCCTTCACGGCACCAATGCCGACTGCAACACTGTAGGCGATGAAGGCCACCACATCAATGGTTTCGATGATGTAGTGGAGCCCCGCCAGCAGGAGGAGGGTATACTTGGACACCCCCAATCCTTCCATATGGTGTACCGCCAATTCCAACGCAATGGCGGCGGCGTAGATGACGGCTGTGACCGCCAAACCGACCACAATGTCGAAGGCGAATTCAGCGGCGGACAGCCATTTCTGTTTTCTGTGCACTTATGTCTCCTTGGGAGAAGGATAGCCCTAATGGCGAGGCCTGGCCACCCCAGGGGGGTGGCGTGCTTTCCGATGGGTCTCCATGGGTTTCGTGAAACGGCCTTTACGGGTGTGTCAGTGGATGGTTGGCGACACCGTGTTGATTCGAAGCAGATCGCGCCCCCCGATACCGTGGCATTCGACCAGTTCGGCGGTGAACGGGACCGTCACTTGCGTCGCGAGTGACGCTATGACGTCGTCGGCAGCCTCGATGCTCGCGCAATCGAATGACAACCGGCTGGGCGTTCCGTTGAGACCGGAAATATACAATGCGTATTTCATCTGTCTCTCCTTCGGGTGGGTCCCGACCAGAGAGGCACGGCCCCCCTTTTGGGGAGACATGCTCCCCAGCGGGGCCGGGTATTGGTCGCGGCGTCAGACGTCGCGCTGTGCGCCGTAATCGCGGCAGGTTATTAACGCGAGGCCAATGAGACTGCGATTGCGAGCGGCGAACTCGACCTGTTTCTTCAGGGTGCCAATCGACTCATCCTTGGTTCGGATGTAGGGGTCGAGATTTCGGCTATGCGTGATGTCCCGTGCCAAGGCCGCGGAGCGGATGGCCGGCGGAATTAAAATGGTCATCGGGGTGTCCTTTCATTGAAAACGCCCCTCCCCCAAGGGGAAGGGCGTGCCTTCCCCAAACGGGGTGATTTTGACGAGTTTTTCTGTTGAGGCCTAATTCGGCGCCATACGCCGGTTCGGATGGTTATCCTGGCGGGATCTTCGCTAGTTCAATGGCGACGTGACCATCATTCCAGCCGTGGACGAGTGCCTCATTCTACAGGTTGGAAGAAAATGGCGATTTAGCAATCTGGTCATCCCAAGCCAAATCGCCATCCCACGGCCGTCTACTGGCGGCCTCCCGCATGGCTGGAGAACGGTGCAATGGGACAATTCTGAGCCCGTAACCGACGATTACGCGCAACACTTCATCAGCTTGCGCCGGAGTTATCCCAGCGTGGAACATCAACTGTTGTTCAAGTTCTTCGCGGGTCTGAACCTTGGGCCGAAGTGCCTGAAGAGTGGCCTCAGTTGCCTTTACGACGTCCAATGTTAACGCCGTTCTAACGCGTTCATTCATTTCTTTCTCCTTCCCCTACGGGGTGGTTTTCCCGGCGGTCTTTCCGCCTCTGTTGGTGGGTCAGTCGATACGGAGCGCGTAGAATGCGTCGCGATTTTCGATCACTGAAATAGTGCGGCCTGGCTGGTTGCCGAGTTGGGCCGGAGTGAAATCGACGGCCGACCACTGATGGCGGCCACTCCAATGCGACCCTTCTTCTTCTAAACCACAGTCGAGACAAAGGCGAAGAGGGCTCAAAGACCCGCTGTCGCTGTATGGCCCGAGTTTCTCCCATGGCGCTTCGGCGATGTGGAGGTGTTGACATTTCGCTTGTTCGGCGGACAGAACCGCCTCAAGAGTGGCTTCAGCTGCCTTTACGACAGCCAACGCCGTTTCAATGCGTTCATTCATTTCTTTCTCCTTATCTGTTGGAGTACCCGTCTCGTGGTATTGCCAGTCGCGGGCGTGCATTACCTCTCATAGCGGTAAACGGCCGCAATCGAATGCCAACCGGCTGGGCGTTCCGTTGAGACCGGAAATATACAATGCGTATTTCATCTGTCTCTCCTTCGGGTGGGTCCCGACCAGAGAGGCACGTCACCCCTTTTGGGGAGACATGCTCCCCAGCGGGACAAGATAACGGGGGACAAGCCCCCGCCACCTCTTAGAATATTGCGGCTTCAAGTCGAGCCAAGGAAATGGCTCGACGCGAAGCGTCGGATGGACCTGCCTCCAAAATGGAGAGAAGGTCCTTGTGGTCCTCGAGGGCAAGGCCCGCAAATTGCGGGTACAACCGGACGAACCGGGTGTGGCGAAGCCGCCAAATGGCGACGAGGACTTCGTGGACGACTCTTTTCATAACGTGTCTCCTGGTTTTGGCCTTGGGCCAAGTGGAAGCACGCCACTCCCATACCGGGAGGACGTGCCAAACCCCGGCAGGGGATTCTGAATGGATTTCGGGTGTAGGGAACAGGCGCTTGGCGCTGTTGCTGGAAAACGAGGAAGCACTCCCGCGTTTCCCTAAAACACTGTATTTCGGCCAGTTGCCTACCGCCGTGGCGGGGACTGAGGGTTCAACCGCTCAGCCGTCAAAGTGAGTTCCGAAGAACAACACCATAGATTTCTCCAAGATATGCAAATTTTGCTTGCGCTTCAAGGAAAATCATTTGCCGGCGGTTTGCAGCGTGAGGCAACAGGTGAAGGTGGGGCGGTCGATTTGCATCGGTCTCGATGTTTGGTAAGTTTCAAATAAGGCAACGCGGCAAACTCCCGGTGCCCCCGGGAACATCTTAAGCGAGGCACTATGTTTCAGCGACATACCGATAGTTTGACTGACAAAGAGATCCTCCAGCATCTCGTCAACGGGTGGGCGCCCGAACGCATCATCAACACCCCGATTGCCGGCAATTTCTGGGTCTCTCCTGCCTCCATTGTATCCGGTTTTGTGTGCTGCATGAGCTTTGCTTTATGCGGCTCACCCGGCGACCTAGCTGTTTTGTGGCGAGGCGCTGCCGGCGTTGTTGGGCTTATTGGCCTTTTTGGTATGTTACTCTTGTTGACGGCGGGGCAGCGGCGGCCGAGCGACCAGGAACGCGCCGCGCGGCGTCAACGCATCGCCAGACTCAATTCCATCCTGCGCGATGATGCCATGCGGACTGTCCGTCTCGCCGATGCCAATACGGTGGCCTGATATGGCGCAATTGCTGCACCCGATGGTTCGAGCCTCAGGGGCGACACTAGTCGCTATTCTCATGGTGATTGGCGCTCTGCTTTCCCACAGCGCCCTTCCGCTTGCCATTCGGGCGCTTGCTTCCGTCGCCTGGGCTATCGCGGCAGGTCTCCGATATTCAGCCGCCCGCCGCGGCAGGGAAGCGCTGGAACCGCAAAGAGTCATCCTTGAAGTTATGGGGCTTGGCGCTTTTCTTACTAGTTATTTGTTGTGACCCATAAGGAGTTAAATAGGCGATGACCACGACTATCACTGCGACTTTTTTAATCTTAGTGGTGTTACTGGTGATAAGCCGACACCGCCGAGGCTGAAGATGATTATGTGGTCGGGAAATCTGGCGACGTCGTGACCAAGCCACATGGCCCAACTGGCCAACATGCCACCATCCTCACAACGGCGGACTGGCAGAGCCTTCAGTCCGCACACCCCGAATGGCGAGCGATGATGACGAATACCGCAGACGTCGGTGAGTCTTGGAAAATATGGATCAGCGCCTATAGCCCTAACTTGGTATCCGGGGATCTCGATTGGCCGATGTCCTATCGCACCACCTGCGAACTTAACCACTGAATACAAACGGAGCGCCTGAGGCGGCATGTGCCCTGGCCGATAGGCCTTCCATCCAGGTCCCGGTGATCACCGAGAAATGTTGTTGTATGGATCTCCTACAGTTTCTCGGCGGAGGACATGGGGGCGCCCACCGATGTTCTTTTCCTCGTACCGTTCACCCTTTGTCCTTTTTTGTTGCTAATTAATTATTCCTATTGTACAGGTACGTCTCTGCTTGTCTGATACCTGATTTAACCCGCCACCGGAGTCGCCATGCTCTATCTCGTCGAGATTTCAGTGCCGCTCGCCGTGGTTCGCCAGACCACGCTCAGCCATGATCCGCTCATCGCCGGTGATCCCGCCTATTCCGCCAAGACCTGGTTGCATACCGTGCCCGGTATCGCGCCGCGTCCCTGGGCCGCTACCCGTCAGAACAACATCCTGCGCATCGTTGGCTGGTGCCGGTCGGTGCCGGTGACCACCGCCATGCCCTCAGGCGTCAAGGTCGGCTGGCGGACCTTTGCCGCAGACAGCGGTTCCGTCCACACCTTCTGCGGCACCTTCGCAGCCTTGCGGAACCTGGGCAAAAAACCCAACCGTCCGGCCATGGAAATCGATGCCGCCCGCAACCGGCCCGACGCCCGCGCCGCATATACCGCCTGGCTGCTCGAGCGACTGGCTCCGGCCATCGCCGGCGGCGACATCACCGCGCTGGAGGTCACCGGCCATCATCACCGCCGGGCCCTTTACAAGACCGCGCGCCATCCCGACAAGACCATCACCACCGGGCTGGTTCCCGAGGTCAGCGCCACGCTGACCTTCGAAGTTCACGACACCGAGGCCACCGAGGCCTGGCTGTTGAACGGCATCGGCCCGCAGAAAGCTTTCGGCTATGGAGCCCTGCTGCCATGCTGAAGTCAGAAGCGAAAGCCGCATCGAAGGTCTGCGGCGAAGCCGGCCGAGCCCTGTTTCATCAGGAGATTGGGCAATATTTTATCGGTGAGACGAAGTTCAAACCGATGCCGGCCGGCACCGCCTGTCCCAATTGCGGCGCCACCGATGTGCCGCTTTGGAAAAATGCCAGCAACAACATCGTCTGCGCCCCGCAGATCGCCATTACCAGCAAGCGCCCGGGAAGAGAAAAGGCCGACCAGCCCTGTCTGCCGCCGCCCGCCGGCACCGATGGCATGGTCAGTTTCGCCGAGGGCGCCATCGCCATCGCTGGTCCTGGCTGGGGCAAGGCGATCACCAGGCTACTGCCGCAGGTCCCGGTACCGCCGTCGCTGCAGGTGATCTTTCCCGAAGGCGGTGATCGCAACAAGGTCCTGGCCCAATTGCTGCGCGATCCGCCGGCGCCGCCCTTCGTCGTTATCATCTTCGGCAAGAAGGGCGAGTTCGTCGCCGAACTCACCGTCGATGTCGGCAGTTTGGTCATCAACGGTCCCGAGGGTGCTGGCGGCTATCGTATCGATCGCAATGCCGCCCTGGCCTTGCTGGCGCTTTGCGGTCAACTGAAATGGGAGGAGCTGGAAAAGATCAGCGCCGCCCGGCTGCGAATGCTGGCCAACGCCAATACCGAGGCCGACAGAAAAATCATTGACGGCCTGCCCGGCCGCCTACCCACCGGGGTGACGGTGTCAACCCTATTCCGCCTGCTGCCCTCACCTGGAACCCCGCAATACACAGCGCTCAGGATCCTTCTTACCAGTGAAACAAGTACCACCAGCAAGCCCACCTTTTAAGTAAGCCGCAGGAGACTAAACCTATGCATATCCGCTTTATCGGCCATATCACCAGCGAAACCCCGATCCTCATCACCCGGCCGCTGCCTAAGGGCAAGAAACCGGCCCTCCTGACCATGAACATCATCCGCACCAACAGCAACAGCGCGGTGCCGGTGCCAGTCATTCCCGGCGAAACCATCAAGGGCGCGTTGCGCGGGCTGGCGCAACTCCGCGCCATAACTGCGGCGCGGAAAATCAATCCGGCCATCCAGTCGAGCGTCGAAAAGATCCATGAGCAGGGCTGCGGCGGCGTCGCCTTCGCCGCCGATGACCGCACTTTGGGCGGCGAGAACGTGCTTCGCGCCCGCCAGCCGATCCTGTCACTGTTCGGGTCGGCCAATCCCAAGCTGACCGGACGCCTAATCGTCGAGCCGGCTCTGGCTCTGGGCGCCATCCATGCCGCGCCCGGAAGCGCCGCCTGGGACAACCCGGCCGAGGCCGGATTGTTGCCGGGAACCCGGCGCGATCCGCTGGAGGTCAATCCGGAAATGGCCGATCTGTTGCCGGAAAGCGAAAAGAAACTGTGGCTTTTGCAAAAGGAACTCAACTCGGCGGCCGGTCCGGCCAGGCGTCATCTGAAAGACTGCCAGAACGCGCTGCGCCTCGCCGAGCGCCAGGCCGCCAAGGACGGCCGCGGTGATGATCTGACAGTCTTCCGCAAGGCCGTCGAGGACGCCGAAAAGTCCCTGGCGGCGTTCGAGGACAAGGACGAGTACAAGAACGCCGTCACCCGCCCGCTCGATCACCGTCCGGCCGCCGCCCCGGGTTTGCTGTTCGTCCATCGCATCGAACTCAGGAACGCCAGCCCCGAGGAGACCGGCCTGTTCCTCGCCATCTTCCGCGAATGGAACCTCAATCCGCGCATCGGCGGCGGGCGCACCCCCGGTTATGGCCGCATCACCGGCTATTGGGACATCACCTTGCTGGAAGACGACAAATGGGTTCCCGCCGGCACGCTCTGTCTCGGTGACGACAGCCAGCAGACGACGCTGACTCACGCAGACCTGACCGCCGCCGTCACCGCCTGGAAAAACGCCGAGGCCGATTTGCTAAACCGCTTCGACATCTTTCCGGCCAGCGCCGCTTAAGGAAAACAAAATGAACTTCGACGAACTCCTCGAAATCCCGGCTTACCCACCCCTAAACACCGCCCTCTGGGGCAATACCGGGCCGGTGGCCACCGCCTGCCGGCGCCATGGACTGCCCTACCGCTATCGCGCGGAACAGGCTGAAATGGCCGCCGTCGTCGAAGAAACCCTCGCCCTCGCCGATCCGGCGAAGTTTTCCATGACCATGGTCGATGCCGCAACCGGCATCGGCAAGACCCTCGCCTATCTGGTCCCCGCCTGTCTGGCCGCCGCCCGCGGCCGGGGGCGGATCCTCATCGGCACCCATACCCTCCATCTGATGCAGCAGATCCTCGGCCGCAAGACCGAGGCGACGCTGGACATCACTGCCCCCACCCTGCCCGGCCAGGCCCGGACCAGCAAAATCGAGAAGAAGATCCCCGACGGCTATCTGGCTATGGATGTTGTCACCCTGGAAACCGGACAGAGGGTGAGAATCGCACAATTGCGCGGATTGCGGAATTTCATATCGCCGCTGCGCTGCCGGGATTACGCCAACCAGCTTGAGGCCGAAGGCAATCCCGAGGCGCCGCTTTACCATGGGCTGGCGCAGAAGGCCTCGATGGCGCTGCTCGATGCCGCTGCTATGAAAAAGAGGATCGCCACCGGATCCGGCGATCTCTATCGCGATGCCAACGAGGTGATCCTTAATTCGTTGTGGTCGACATTCTCCGAAGACACCGGGATCGACGTAGCCGCCGACGACATCGCCCTGTTGCCGACCTCGGTCGAGGAAGAAAAACACGCCTATCAGTTGGCCGCGTTGCTGGCCAGCCAGGCCGAGGTGGTGGTTACCACCCATGCCCGCATCGCCATCTCGCTGGCCCGCAGCACCTTGCCCGGCTATGACTCCTCGGAAGACGACGATCTCGGGCAATATGCCCTGGTCATTCTCGACGAGGCCGATCAATGGAACACCGCCGCCATGGCCGCCACCTCGATCAATCTGTCGTTCGGCGCCATCCAGCGCAGTCTCGAGCGCCTCGCCGTCTGCGCCCGCCATCTGCCGCAAAGCGAGGATATCGCTTGCCACAGCGCCGGGCTCAGCCGCTCTATCGAAACGCTGTGCAATGACATCAGACAAGGCAGCGAACCGAACACTCTGTCCTGCCGCAACCAGTCCAATCAGTTGCTGGCCGAGTTCGACGCCCTGCTCGCCGGCCTTCCTGCGCATGACGATCTCGAGGCGCCGCACCAGACCCTCAGGCATTACCGCCAGACGCTCGATATCGCCTGCCGGCGGATGAACACCAACAACACCTACTGGCAATCGGAATGGAGCCGCTCGCCGGTGCAAGGCCGTATCGGCCTGACCATCCACGGTCAGGTGCCGGGCCGCATGCTGGCAAAGATCTGGCGCAGCGACGAGGACCAGGCTCCGTTGGCCCAGGCGGTGCTGATGACATCAGCCACGCTGGCCACCCCCGGGTTCTCCGAGGAACACCGCTGGACCTCGATCAAGCTGCAGACTGGCGTCAACCGCGAAAACGCGTCGTTTCTCAACAGCAGACTGTCGCGCATCATTCAACCGGCGAAATTCGGCGAGATGCGGTTGCGGGTTGCCCATCCGGCAGCGCCGCGGTTCCTCGCCGCCGATGATCCCAACGCCATGAATGGCGCCAATATCAACCCCGATGCGCCGGGTCTGCGGCATCTGCTGGCGGTGATCGATAATGCCCGCAGCAGCGGTGAGCGGGTCATGGTGCTGACCCCGGCCTACTCCGATATCGAACAGATGGCCGCCTATCTGCCAGACTGCCTGATGCATAAGCGGGGCACGGCGCTACGTCCATTACTGGCCAGATACATAGCCGATCCCACCGCCTGTCTGGTCACCCCGGCCGGCTGGGCCGGGCTCGATCTGCCCGGCATGGTGCCCAATCTGGTAATCACCCGCCTGCCCTATCCGCCGCGCGAGCAGGATTACGTGGCCGAACAGACCGCCCTCATGCTGAAGAAACTTCTGCAGGGCATCGGCCGCTGTATCCGTCGGGCCGACGACCAGGCCACCGTCTGGTGCGCCGATCCGCGTCTGCCGCCGCCGTCGCCGCTGCTCCAGACCCTGCTCGACCAGGGCATCATTCTGCCGGCAAATCCACAGGCAACCCAGTTATCACTGGCGGCGTTCGCCGAACGGTTCCATCGCTCCTGGCAGCTCGATCCGACCAAACTCGGGTTCTGCCTGCCGTTCGACAGCTATCCGTTCCTCGACGGCAAAACCGCCACCAAACCCTCCCGCAAATCCACAAAAGGACATTCCTGATGCGCCCGTTCGCCATCCGGTTCGGCATCAACCGGCCGATCCTGCTCAATCATCTGCTGCATCTCGACGGCCTGTTGGGCCGCATCATCACCGACGCCGGCGGCGCCATGGCCGATATCCCGCTGGCGCGGCGCGGCCGGGTGCTGATGGGCTCGGCCGCCATCTTCGAAACCGGTCCGTTCGGACTGATCGAGCAATCAGTAACCCGGACCAAGGGCCTGCGCAACATCATCGACGACACCGGCATTCTCGACGCCCTGCCGCCCCGCCAGCGCAAGATCGACGCGATGAGCGAATACCGCACCCAGATGTACTCCCGTCCGGCCTATAGCGGTGTGCTGGCGGTATGGTTCACCGCCACCGGCGATGCCAGAGAGACTGCGCGCCTGCTTTTCCATATCCCCGGACTGGGGGCTCATACCACGGTCGGGTACGGCCATATCACATCCCGTGACATCTTCTTCCTCGACGAGAAACCGGCTAATCCCGGGTTTGAGCAAGCGGCGGCGGGCTATGCGTTCGCTAATGGCGGCCCGGCCCGCAGCATTCCGCTGGACGACTGGCTGGGCGAACAGCGCCCTCGCCACGCACCAAACGCAGCCATTGCGCTCGGCCGCTGCCATGGGCCCTATTATGCCGGCGGCGCCGAAAAATGCATTGCGCCAAACCAGCCGGCGGCGCCGGCCGAGGAG
>Ga0208507_1001616_pt1 | contig 12391 bp, 17 predicted proteins | sample CryBogCBH12Aug01_FD_184626 | JGI IMG/M metagenome (GOLD analysis project Ga0208507, IMG submission 184626) | Freshwater microbial communities from Crystal Bog, Wisconsin, USA - CBH12Aug09.1 (SPAdes) (version 2) | ecosystem: Environmental > Aquatic > Freshwater > Lake | place: Crystal Bog... | reverse complement strand
GATCTTATCATGCGGACTAGGCAGTGCGACTCGAGCTCAGGCGCCATCGCATAGCAGAAAAAATTACCTGGGATAAGCATGTAGTCGCGGCTGGTAGGTCTGCTTGGGACGCGGGTTCAATTCCCGCCGCCTCCACCATTTCGAACAGCGTGAGTTGTCGTCCGGCAAATTGCGGACGGCCTGCCATGAGATTACCTGTCGGTTTTACTTTTCTGGTCCGTAATTTTACCTCGACTGCCAATATGCTGTTTCCGACGGAAACAGTAGGGTTATACCCCATAGCAAGCGCAGGTCTATCAGGTGATACTTCTGGCATGAAAAATAAAATATTGTTCGTCACTTTCCTTGCCGCCGCCACCTTTGTAGTCAGCTGCGAGAAGGAAAAAACCACCGCTCAGCAAATTGAGACGATTAAAGCTGAAACCAAGCAAGCTGCTCAGGATATGAAGGATTACACCTTCGCGCAGAAGGCTGAGTTCGTTAAATCCATGCAAGCCCAGTTGACCACGCTGAATCAGGATTTGGATAAACTCGCGGCCAAAATCGACAGCTCCAGTGATGCCATCAAGGCGGAAGCCAAACCCAAGCTGCAGGCGTTGCGCGAGCAGGCAGCGAAGTTGAGTCAACAACTGGCCGATGCCCAGAACGCCACGGAATCCACTTGGGACAGCGTCAAAGCTTCGTGCAAGAAGGCCTATGAAGCGACGAAGGACGGATTCAACCAGGCCCGTCAGTGGGTGAGTGACAAGATCGCGCCTTGAACCGGTAGGGTTACACCCCATGGCTAAAACACGCCGCGCCGCTTAGCCTGCTTCCAGTGTTAAAAACCAACAACAAACAATCCGACGAAAGAAATTAAATGAAATCGATATTCCCCCTAACGCTCGCTGCCATGGCGAGCACCCTGTTAATCAGCAGTTCACCATTGCGTGCCGCCGACACGGACGACCGCATTGAGTCATCCGCCGCGAAGTCCTATGTGTTCAAAACCACGCTCAAGGATGATTCCATCAAGACAGAATCCAAAAACGGGATTGTCACCCTGACCGGCACGGTCGCCGAAGCGTCCCACAAATCCCTGGCTGAAAATACCGTGGAGAGTTTGCCGGGCGTCAAAAGCGTGAACAACCAACTCGTTGTCAGCGGCGAACAGCCGGCGGAACATTCCGACACCTGGATCACCACGAAAGTGAAAACTGCGCTCTTGTTCCATCGCAACGTGAGCGCCACCGGCACCACTGTTTCCACGAAAGACGGCGTCGTCACCCTGCAGGGAGTGGCCGACAGCACGGCGCAGAAGGAACTCACCACTGAATATGCCAAGGACATTGACCATGTGAAATCGGTCAACAATGAGATGACAATCACCACGACGCCTGCCACACCGTTTGCGACCCTTGGCGATAAAATTGACGACGCGTCCATCACGGCGCAGGTCAAGTCGTCCTTGCTGTCGCATCATTCGACCAGCGCCCTGCACACCTCGGTTTCCACGACGGACGGCGTTGTGACCCTGGGCGGCATTGCCAAAAATGATGCGGAAAGAAGTCTCGTCACTAAACTCGTCACCGACATCAACGGTGTGACCAACGTGATCAATAATATGACCATCGCTGTGCCGTTGGCCGACAAATGATTCATTGATTCAACGCTGGCTGGCGCGAAGGTGCCAGCCAGCAAATTGACCGAAAGAAACCTTATGTTATACACGCTTGCGGTAATCCTGCTCGTTATGTGGCTGCTGGTCACGACCTGCACGTCGCGCTCACCGAGATTGATCGTCGCTTGACCAAACTCTATCCGCATCGGCTGGGCAACAAGGCCTTGATGGGTTATTCCATGGGCGCTCTCGAAACTTTGTTCGTCGCAGCCACCGGACCGACGAATCAGTATTGGGTCACGACCGAGGAGTCGGTTCAGCGCTTTCATGAAGGGAAACGCGGCGTGAAAGAAGTTAGGATTGCCGCCGCTACTAATCGGTTGCCGCTGATTCAATTTGACCGCTACGTCGCCATCAACACGCCGGTCCGGATGCTCCACGGGATTTCCAAGTTGGATGAATATTACCGCGCGCCGTTGGGTTGGCCGCTGGCGGAACGCGCCGATAACCTTGAAAACACCTTTTTGAAAGTGGCTGACTTGAGCAAAAGCACCCTTACGCCCCAAACCACGCTGCCTTTCGACGCCATCGAATCCAAGTTTCTCGTCGGCATGACCTTTCGCTTCATCCTGCGGGATGTCATTTACAGCAGTCAGCGGCGGAACAGCCAGGGCGTTCTGCAACATCCAATCCACAATTTTCGGCGCGAGCCGGTGTATCAGGAAATCCTCCAGTATTCTTATCAAGATTACTTTGAGAAATTTGCCACCCCTTATTACTCGGACCGGGGCCTAGGCGCACCGACGGCGGCAGCAATGGAAAAAGCCGGCGACCTGCGAAGCTATGACACCGGCCTGCGTGCAAACCCCGACATCCGCATCATCGTCAATCAAAACGATTTTCTTTTGGAGGATGAAGACTTAACTTGGCTCCACGCCACCTTTGCTCCGGAACGTTTAACTGTCTTCCCACAAGGCGGTCATTTGGGAAACCTTTTTAATCCAACGGTGCAAAAGTCCATTTTGGGAGCACTGACCCCGATGCGGCCACCTGAAGTTAAATCTCCATAGGGACCATTGATGGGAAGTAGGGTTAGACCCCATGGCGAGGATGCGGCTCAGCCTATAGTGTCTTCCAGAAAGAAATATAATTATGAAAAAAATTCTGTTGTTGGCCGGTTTCGTCACCCTCCTTACCACCACGGGGTGTCTGGTTTCCGAAGGCGAGTGGCACGGTCATTCTCGCGAGCACGCGAGATACTACGAACATCGTGACGAAGTCATCGTCGGACCTCCGGTGATTGTAGTGCGGCCCCCGGAAATCATCGTGCGCTAGATCGTGTCGGTAATACGCCGGGCGATTTAAAAATATCCCGCAACCAGATTCCACTGACCGCCAAGCTGGCAGGCACTGAATTCATGACGCCAAGGTAGGGTTATACCCCATGGCGGTCGTCCTGCCAGCGGATTAGATTGAAGCATGAATGATAAAATGCTCATCCGGATCGGGGGCTGCCTATGTCACTAATTTCTCTCATCGTCACCCTGATTGTCATCGGCGTGTTGCTCTGGCTGGTCAACACTTACATTCCGATGGATGGGAAGATTAAAAAGATCCTCAACGTCGTCGTTGTAATCTGTGTGGTCATGTGGCTGTTGTATGCCTTCGGCATTCTCCACCACTCTGGCGACATCAGTGTCCCGCAACTCCGGTAGCCCGCCACGCCAAACCCGACCAATGTATGAATCCCAATCACGCGCGGTTCCTCTGGCCCATCCCGGAAAAGAAGAAGGTGGCCGTGGGTTTTTATTTCACCGCGGGGGAGCGTGTCTGTGTGACGGTGAATCATGATCCGATAGAATTTACCACCAAGCCGTTACAGGTGTCGGTTCTTCCGACCGGTGGTTTGCCTGCCGCAACCGCTTTTTCCTCCGGCGGTGCGGCAGGTCTTAAGTTATGAACCCGCTTCTTAAAATTGCCGGCAACAAACCCCGACCACATCAACCCGAGGTCAGGCAGGTTCGTTACCAGGTGTTTTCGTGGTCAACGGCCTTGAAGTTGTGAACGCTCAATCAAACTCGTTTTCGGATAGGCAGCTGCGGCTGGGGTGCTTTGTGGATGGACACACAACCATGAAAGCCAATGTTTTTGAAGGAATGTTTCACAACCTGGTTGCGATGCAGGCAAAATGAAAAGGGAAATTAACAAAACCGGCGCGACGGGTGGCCGGACGCGGATTAGACAGGCAGAAGCCCGCGCCGAGCGGGCGGAAACGCGAACAGAACAAGCCAAAACCCGGACGGAAGCTGCGGAGACGCGCACGGAACAGGCCGAGACCCGGACGGATCTGGCGAAAACACGGACCGAACAAGCCGAAAGTCGGACCGAGCAGGCAGAGACAATCCTGCAAAATGTGATTCATAAGAAAGCAGTTCAGCCTCCTGAAATGTTTGTTAAACCGTTCAGGAATATTTCCGTGAAAGGAAGCACCGACTGGAAAGGCCCGCTCCAAAGGCTCACCATCCGGCAGTATGAGATTCTTCAACTCATCGCCGAGGGTCAGAATACCAAACAGATCGCCGGCATCCTGAAAATCAGCCCCAAGACTGTCGAATACCACCGCATGAAACTGATGGCTAGCCTGAAACTGCATGATGTCCCGGGGTTGGTGCGATTCGCCGTCCGGGCGGGACTGATTCCCTAGACAAAGGGAATTTCCAATAGGATTAGCGACTGCGGTTCTTCGGGTGGGTTGGATGAAAAGCCCGGCGAACCTCGGTCTTCAGAATCAAATCATTCATGATCGCCTGTTTACATATAAAGCCGTGAGCGCCATGCGCCCGCGCTTTGGATTCGGCCGTGTCTTCCAGCGTCATGATGATAATCCGCAGGTTGGGCATGCATTGACGCAATACCACCGTTGTTTTCAAGCCGTCCATAACCGGCATGTTCAGATCCATCAAAACCAGATCTGGTTTGTGTATTAGGGCCATGCGCAATGCCTCGCTGCCGTCCGCTGCGGTGGCGAACACTTCAAACAACGGATTCGATTTCAAGTAAAGGCACAGGCTCTCCAAAAACACGGTGGAATCATCCACCACCAACGTGCGCAGCGGCACGGGGAAGTTGTCCGGCAACTCGCCGCCGGCGTGAAGATTGTTCATGCTCATTGTTACCTGTTGCCGGGCCCGACCGCGACTAGGGTATTCCCTGCCACGCCAGGAAAATCCTTGGTCAGTGTACAAGCTTGATTAACTTCGAGTAGGGATATAACCCATGGCGCCATCAATACTGGCATGGGGAGAACACCCCATGGCGTCTGCCGGCGCTCCAGTTTAGGTTCGTAGAAGAACCAAAAATCCATCAACCCGTTAAGTTATGAGCCCGCTCCTTAAAATTACCGGCAACAAACCCCGACCACATCAACCTGAGGTCAGGCAAGTTCGTTACCAGGTGTTTTCGTGGTCAATGGCCTTGAAGTTGCCAACGCTCAATCAAACTCGTTTTCGGATAGGCAGCCGCGGCTGGGGTGATTTGTGGATAGACACACAACCGTGAAAGCCAAGGTATTTGAAGTCATTCTGCACAAGCTGCCCTCCGGGCAGTCGCCGGCGAGCGAGCTGGAGGAGCAGCTCAACGATTTTCTCGCGCAATCCCCGGATATTCAAGTGGTGGCGACACACATGAACACCATCGTAGCCCCGGCCGAGCCGAATGCCATGCCCAGTTCGGAAGAATCCTCCATCATTATTTTTTGCACCGTATTTTACAAATAATAGAAAATGGAACAAACCACAGATTCAGCCAATCACACTCTGCCCGGTCGGTTTTTTTAAGGTTTAGGCAGATGGGGTGAACACCCCATGGCGACAACATTACGGTTGCGGGATAATGACGTTGTAAAATACAAAGCTTTTCAAAAACAAATTCAACTGCCCCGACAATCTCCATGAAACACAATCACAAACACGACAATGCCACCAGTGCCGAACCGCAATTGGTGCCGGTCCGCTTTGAGTTCACGCACTCCACGGCCAAGACCGTTTGCATTGCGGGAACTTTTAACCAGTGGAAACCGGAAGCCAAGACGCTGCATTCCTCCGGAGCCGGCAACTGGTGGAAGGAAACCAAGCTGGCTCCCGGCACCTATGAATATTGTTTCGTGGTGGATGGCCAATGGATGCCGGATCCGCGCGCCCAGAAATCCGTGCCGAATCCGTTCGGCGGGAGAAATTCAATTTTGACGGTGGCGGCTTCAACGGAAGCCCAGCATCTCACCGATGCGGAAAATTTGCCGTTAAAAAACACCAACAAACAAAAACAGAAAATATGAACATAGAAACCCAAGCAGTCACCAATGACATCGGACAACTGGCCGAAGACGCCCGCGCGTTGATGGCCGCCACCGCGGATGTGGCCGGAGAAAAAGTCGGGGACGCCCGCAAGCGTCTTGCCGCCGCGCTGGAACGCGCCAAGGAAATCGGCGGCTGTGTCCGCGACAAGGCGGTTGCCGGCGCAAAAGTAGTGGACCATACCGTGCGAGAAAATCCCTATCAAGCCATCGCCATCGGCGTCGGCGTCGGGGCGATCCTCGGGTTTCTGCTCGCCCGCCGCTGTTCCCGCAACTGCGATTGATTCATATGGAAACCTCCACCGTCAGCCTGGGGCAGCTGGGCACGACTTCCAAAACCTTTGCCCGGCGGCTGCTGACCATCGGGGAAAACCGGCTGGAATTATTGGCGGTGGAAGTGCAGGAGGAACGCGAACGTCTCCTGCACGCTTTTCTGCTGGCCCTCGGCGTGGCGGCGTTTGGCCTGCTCGCCGGGATGACGCTGACCGCGCTCATCATTGTTTGGGGATGGGCCTGGTCGCCGGTGGGGGTGCTGCTCATTTTGACCGGCCTCTATGGTGCGGTCGGGGTTTTTCTTTACCGGCGGCTCACCGGCGTGATGCGCGACTGGCAGACGCTGGCCGCCTCGCTCGACCAACTCCGAAAGGATCGCGTATGTCTGGAAAATATCCTCGCTTGAACCGGCTCGCCGCCCAGAAACAGCTGCTGCTGGCGGAAAGCGAACTCAACCGCGCGCAACTGGCGCAGGAATGGCGGGCGCTGGCGGACGATGCGCACGCGCTGGCCGACCAGGCCAAAACCATCCGCTCTCTGGCCACGGCCGCGGCCACGCTGGTGGCCGGAGTGACGTCCTTCCGACAAAAACCAACCGCCCCGGGCGCGGAAAAACCGTCCTGGTGGCAGACCCTGTTGAAAGGCGCGGGCGTGGTGGGCACCTTCTGGCAGACGTTCCGCGCGCCGCCGACCGAACCGAATGACCCCTAGCGAATGGGAGCGGTGAATGACTGAACGGCTCGCGAATTGTGCCTGAAGAAACTACCGTTTGCAGTCTATCTCCGGATCGAACCCACGCTGACCGGCGGTAGGGTTTCACCCCATGGCGGCGGATGGGCGGGGGAATTATCCTTGCGCAGGAATCGCCCGATTAATAACCGGCGAAACTCGTAGGTGAATTCACCCGCGCCGTCCCATACTGTTTTATGCAGCCCGTCTCGGCCATCCGCAAGGTCGCGTTCCTCGGCGATTATCTGCCGAGGAAATGCGGCATCGCCACGTTCACGACCGATCTGCGCTGCGCCATCGCAAAGGAATTTTCCGCCATCCAATGTCCGGTGGTGCCGGTCAATGACCGGGCCGAGGGCTATGATTATCCGGCCGAGGTGCGTTTCGAGATTGCGGAGCAGGATTTGCCGTCGTATCTGCGGGCGGCGGATTTTCTGAACATCACGGATGTGGACGTGGTCTGCGTGGAGCATGAGTTTGGCATCTTCGGCGGGCCGGCGGGCAGCCATGTGCTGGCGCTGCTGCGCGAGCTGCAGATGCCCATCGTCACCACGCTGCACACGATTCTCCGTGAACCGAACGAGGAGCAGCGCCGCGTGATGCGCGAGCTGATCCGCCGCTCGACCCGGCTGGTCGTGATGACGGAACGCGGTCGGGAATTTTTGCGCGATGTTTATCACGCGCCGGAAAACAAGATTGATCTCATTCCGCACGGCATTCCGGACATGCCATTCGCCGACCCGAATTATTTCAAGGACGAATTTGGCGTGGCGGGCAAGCAGGTGCTGCTGACGTTTGGATTGCTGTCGCCGAACAAGGGCATTGAATATGCGCTGCGAGCCTTGCCGGACATCATCCGCGAATTTCCCAACGTCGTTTACATCGTGCTGGGCCAGACGCATCCCAACCTGCTGCGCCACGAGGGCGAGGCCTACCGCCTGGGATTGGAGCGGCTCGCGAAAGATCTCGGCGTGCAAAAAAACGTCGTGTTCTTCAACCGCTTCGTCGAGCTGGAGGAATTGATGCGGTTCATCGGCGCGGCGGACATTTATCTCACGCCGTATCTCACGGAATCGCAGATCACCTCCGGCACGCTGGCCTACGCTTTCGGCAACGGGAATGCCGTGATCTCCACGCCTTACTGGCACGCGGCGGAACTGTTGACGGCCGAGCGCGGCAAGCTGGTGCCGTTCCGCGACGCGCAGGCCATCGCCGTGGCGACCATCGAGCTGTTGCGGGACGACCCGCTCCGGCACTCGCTGCGCAAGAACGCCTACAAGATCGGGCGCGACATGGTCTGGAGCCGCGTGGCGCAGCTTTACGCGAAGTCGTTCGAGCAGGCGCGGCAGGACCACAGTTTCGTCGGGCGAAAATCCTCGCCCATCAAGACGCTGGACGAATCGCCCGGCCAGCTGCCGGAGCTGAAGCTGGACCATCTGTTTCGCATGAGCGATTCGACGGGCATCTTCCAGCACGCGAGCTTCACCGTGCCGAACTTTTCCGAAGGCTATTGCACGGACGACAATGCCCGCGCGCTGGTGCTGAGCGTGATGCTGCAAAAACTGGGGCACGGTTCGTCGCAACTGTGCGCGCACGCCGCGACCTACGCGGCGTTTCTCAACCACGCCTTCGACCGCAAGCTCGGGCGCTTTCGCAACTTCATGAGTTTCGACCGGCGCTGGCTGGAGGAAGTCGGCTCGGAAGATTGCCAGGGTCACGCGCTCTGGGCGCTGGGCTTGTGTGTGTCGCAGGCGGGACAGGGGAGTTATCAGATGCTCGCGGCGCAGCTCTTCGAGCAGGCGCTGCCGTTGGCCGCCGAATTTTCCTCGCCGCGCGCGTGGGCGTTCACCCTCATCGGCATTGACGAATACCTGCGGCGCTTCGGCGGCGACCGCCGCGCGAACCACATCCGCGACACCCTGACCACGCGGCTGATGCAGAGCTACGGCGACACCGCCAACGACGAATGGTATTGGTTCGAGGAGGTCGCCTCCTATGCGAACGCCAAACTGCCCCACGCGTTAATTCTCAGTGGACGCTGCATGAACAACGCCACGTTGCTGGAAACCGGCCTCAAGTCGCTGCGCTGGCTGGTGAAAGTGCAAACCTCCGGCGTGGGCGCGTTCCGTCCCGTCGGCTCGAACGGGTTTTTCCGGCGCGGTCAGGAGCGCGCGGTCTTTGATCAGCAACCCATCGAGGCGCAGGCCACGATTTCCGCGTGCATCGAGGCGTATCACGCCACCGGCGACATGGCCTGGGTCGCGGAAGCGCGGCGCGCGTTCGAGTGGTTTCTCGGTCGCAACGACCTTGGCCTGGCGCTCTATGATGCCGGCACTGGGGGCTGTCGCGACGGTCTGCATGTGGACCGGTTGAGCCAGAACCAGGGCGCGGAATCCACGCTGGCGTTTCTGCTGTCGCTGGCGGAAATGCAGGCGTTGCAAAACACGCTCACCAGCTTCAAGGAAACGTTGGCGGGATAAAAACCGGAATCATTGCTCGCTATCCTGGCCAAGCAGGCGAGACTTTAATTGATTGCAAACCACCACTCTCCACGCCAAGCGCATCGGGCCGACTTTGGTCCCCGACCGTTCGCGCGTGCTGCTGCGTCCGTTCCGCCCCACCACCGATGACATCTCGCGTCGCGTCGTGGCCCGCGTCATGGCGCTGCCGGAAGCGGAAGTCGTCCGGCTGGTGAACCAGGTCCTCGGCGAGTTTTCCGACCGGCACGAACATGTCGAAGAATTCTTTCTCAAGCGTTTCACGCAAGTGAAACATCATCTGGAGCCCGCCGGCCAGCCGCTGCCATCCAACGAACGGCAGCTGCTCCTCGGGGCCTTCTTTACAAATGAGTATTCGCCGGAGTCGGCAGCGCTGTTCAATCCCTCCATTGTGCCGCACCCCGACCAGTCCGGCGTGCCGAAGGGCGCGCTGCGTTTCATCCTGAGTTTGCGGGCCACGGGCGAAGGCCACATTTCCTCCATCACATTCCGCGAGGGTAAAATCCGCGCCCAAAACCGGATCGCCATGCTGCCGCCGGTGCCGTTTGTCATCGAGCCGGAGCGCGTGCCGAATGTGGCTTATACCAAGGGGCTGTTCACGCACAAGCTGGAGGAGGCCGGCGTGCAAAATGATTTTTGCAAGCGCGTGCTGGCCCAGTTGCACGACGATTTCACGCTGAAGGAACTGCACGCGGTGCTCGCGGCGTCCGGGCTGACGGACACTTCCGACGCCACGGCGGCGTGGGCGGCGCGCGGCATCCTGCTGCTGGCGGAATCGAATTACGAAGTGGACTTTGCGACGGACAGCAAAATTTCGCAGCGCGTGCTGTTTCCGTCCGCGCCCAGCCAGAGCAACGGCATCGAGGACGCGCGCTTCGTGCGGTTCCAGAAGGATGACGGCACGTTCACCCACTACGCGACCTACACCGCCTACGACGGCAAGATCACGCTGCCGCAATTGCTGGAGACGCCGGATTTCGTGCATTTCAAGTTCAGCACGCTCAACGGTCCCGCCGTACAGAACAAAGGCATGGCGTTGTTCCCGCGCAAGATCAACGGGCAATTTGCCATGCTCTCGCGGCAGGATGATGAAAACATTCTGCTCATGTTCTCGCCCAACATCCATTTTTGGGCCGATCCGAAAATCCTGCTTGCGCCCGCGCAGCCATGGGAATTCATCAAACTGGGCAACTGCGGCTCCCCGATTGAAACCGAGGCTGGCTGGCTGGTACTGACCCACGGCGTGGGCGCGATGCGGAAATATTGCATCAGCGCCATCCTGCTCGACTTGAATGATCCATCCCGTGTCATTCGCCGGTTGCGCGAACCGTTTCTGTGTCCGAACGAAGCCGAGCGCGAAGGCTATGTGCCGAATGTAGTCTATACCTGCGGTGCGCTGTTGCATGGCCGTGAGCTCATCATCCCCTACGCGATGAGCGATTCCGCCACCAGCTTCGCCACCGTATCGCTGGATGAATTGCTGGCGGGGATGGAGTGAATTATTTAGGTGAGTCGCCCAAGTCCTGCGACAAGGAATACGCCGGTAGGGTTACACCCCATGGCGAAATTGCATTGTGTTGGATTAACCTGACTTCATGAAAAAACGAAAGTCATTCTTCAAAACTCATCAAATTGAACTCGTATTATGCGTTACTTTGCTGGGCACGTTGACCGGATGTGTCGGTTATTATGACGGCCCGCGCGCCGCAGTTTACGCGGAGCCGCCCGTGTTCGTGGTGCAAGATGACTACGTATATTATCCCGATTATCAGGTCTATTACAGCGTCAGCCGCCATCAATATGCCTACCGGGATGGCCGTAACTGGGTTTCCCGGCCGGCGCCGCGCGGCGTCTCGGTGAACGTGCTGCAGGCTTCGCCGTCAGTCAGGATGGACTTTCATGATTCCCCAGCCCAACACCATGCAACCGTGGCCAAGCAGTATCCGAAAAACTGGAAGCCGACGGGCTCAAACCAGGGTCAAAACCGGAAGGGCGACCAGCGCGACGAGCGTGGAGACAATCGCGGAAAATAACTGACCAAATCACAACCGCGCATTGAAAGGAATATGATGATGGGAACTATTTTATTGGTGCTGCTCATTCTCATGCTGCTCGGTGCCTGGCCGACGTGGCCGCATAGCAAAAGTTGGGGTTACTACCCGAGCGGCGGTTTGGGCTTGGTGGCGGTGATTTTTCTTATTTTGATTTTACTCGGCAGAATCTAAATCATAAACCTTACAACCTAAACAAAATATAAAGTATGTTCCAATTAAACACGTTGAAGTTGTCGGGCCACATCTGCACCAGCAACATGAGGTGGATAAAAATGTCCTTTTACTAAATTGTTGCGCGCATAAATCGTTCTGGATAACCCTCCCCGTTCATCGCAAGCATCCCGCCAGGCGCCCTTCGCCGAGGATGTGACAAGAAGGGACAAGCCATTGGATTAAATGGCTCGATTTTCGGACAGCAGGTCATATGTTGAAGCCTGAAACCCGAGAATATAAATCAGAAATGCGAAGAGATTGTCTAATTCCGACCTTTTCGAATATTGGATTGGCGACACTGGCCGTCTGGGCAGGATGGTTAATGCAATGCGCCGTTCCGACCCCCGCTGGAGCGGTGATGACGGACTCCAATTTGTTTGCGGCGCTGAACTTGAATTATCCGGGGCTTGATCAGGTGCGGACCAATGTTGCCCAAACCAACTATGTTGCCGCGGTGACCAATCTCGCCGCCTACCTCCGCACCCGCACCAACGTCACCTGGTATTTTGATCCGCACGCGGTCACCAACACCATCTCTTACAGTAAAACATCCGCCGACCAGAGCACCAATGGTTACGTTAACAACATTGGCATTGGCTACACATTCACTAACGGCGTCATTAACTGGTATTATAACGTCACCACGAATCCGGCCAATGGCTATGCTCCAAAC
>Ga0208507_1001611_pt1 | contig 12426 bp, 8 predicted proteins | sample CryBogCBH12Aug01_FD_184626 | JGI IMG/M metagenome (GOLD analysis project Ga0208507, IMG submission 184626) | Freshwater microbial communities from Crystal Bog, Wisconsin, USA - CBH12Aug09.1 (SPAdes) (version 2) | ecosystem: Environmental > Aquatic > Freshwater > Lake | place: Crystal Bog... | reverse complement strand
TATTGATGAGGCGATGGCTTACACCATCGCGAATCTGCAAGCGGTGCGAAACGCCCTGCCGCAAAGCCGCATCGTCATCACCGAGGCCGGCTGGGCGACGGTGGCGAAGGAATTTGGCGCCCGCGCCGACGAGGCGAAGCAGCAGCAATATTATCACGATCTGTTTGCCTGGACCGGCCAGATGAACATCACGACCTTTTTCTTTGAGGCATTTGACGAAGACTGGAAGGGCGATGCCGGCGACCCGCTGGGCGCGGAAAAGCATTGGGGATTGTTCAGGGTGGACCGGAAGGTAAAACTGGCTATGCAGAAGTTGTATCCCGATTTGAAAAACTAAAACCTAGATATGCTATGAAAAAACTAAACGTGACATTAATGGTGCTCGTTTCGCTGTGTGGTATTGGTCGTGGGTTGCCTTTGCTGGCGGCGGACGGTCAGGTTTTGACCACGGTGGCCGAGGTTCGTAGTCTGTCCGCCGTGGAGGCGGAAAAGCATTATCCGGTCAAGTTGCGCGGCGTGATGACGTTTTATGATGATGGGCTGTTTTCACGTTTTCTGCAGGACGCCACGGCTGGTATCTATTTGCAGGTGACCAACACGCTCGCAGTGCAAGCGGGACAGTTGGTCGAGGTGGATGGCGTGACCGGTCCCGGTGAGTTCGCGCCGGTCGTGGTGCCGACCTCGGTGAAAGTCATCGGCGAGGGGAAAATTCCGGACGCCAAACCGTCCACTCTTGATCGGCTTTTGAGTGGCGCGGAAGACAGCCAAATGGTGGAAATCAACGGGAATGTCCGGGCGGCGCGGTTTGAGAAGTCAACAGGGAATTACTTTGTTGACATTGTTGTGGATGGCGAGCGTTTCACCGTCGTCACGAAACAATTGCCGGTGGCCAAGCCCGATGCGCTTTTGGGGGCTACAGTTCGGGTGCGCGGCGTCTGCTCGACGCTGTTCAACCACCAGCGCCAGTTGTTTGGGTTCCGACTGCTTGTCCCCAACGCGGACGGATTGGTCGTCGAGCAGGCGGGCCCGGCGAATCCCTATGATACCCCCATGCAGCCGATTGATGGCCTGCTGCAATTCACGCCGCAGGGAAGCTTGGGACATCGGGTCAAGGTGTCCGGCACGGTGGTTTATTTTCAACCGGGCAATGCCTTGTTTATTCAGGACGGAAGCCACGGACTACATTGCCAGACATTGCTGCGCGAACCCCTCCAGCCGGGGGATCAGGTAGAGGTCCTCGGCTCGCCTGCCAAGGGTGAATACACGCCCATTCTGGAAGACGCCATCTATCGGAAAATTGGCACCGGCACCGAGCCGAAGGCTGACGTAGTGGACCTCAACAAGACATTGAAAGGCGCGCATGACGTCCTAGATCTTAACGATATGCTGACGGGCGGGCATGACTGCCGCCTCGTGCAGATTTCGGCCAAGGTGCTGGAGCGGGTGGATCGCGGGGTCAACCAATTTCTCCTGCTCGAGGCTGGTGATTTTATTTTTCAAGCCTACCTGCCGCAGGGTGCCATTGCCGACCAACTCACGGGCTTGGTCAACGGCAGCGAAGTCATGGTTACCGGCATTTGCCTGATCGAGCGCGGCAACAACTGGCAGGCCGGCAAGGACTGGCGCGCGAAATCCTTCCGCCTGCTCCTGCGTTCGCCCAAAGACATCGTGCTGGTGCAAACGCCGTCTCAATGGTCGTATGAAATGCTGTTGGGAATTGTGGGCGCGATTGAAGTGGTCATCTTGATAGTGATTCTTGGTGTCTGGCGAAAAAGATCGCTGGCCTAGGAAAGCTGGTGATCTTGCAAGACTATGAGAATCGTGACCCGCTGCTGGATGAATCGGGTCATTAGGATGGGTTGCCCAGCCGCTTAGACTGCAAATAACCATGTCACAGAACCATTCCTCAACAAACTGGGGTGCGGCCTATTTCACTTTCGCCCTGACAGCACTTAACCTCGTCACGTTGCCCAACATCGGCCATGCAACATTAAATGCTTACGAGCCGTTTAATTACACCACCTCGATTTCCAATGCTACGGCTAGCACCGCCACTGGATTCACGGGCAAATGGACGTGCGGGACAACGCCTTCGATTATCACCGGTCTGACCTACGCTGGGCTCCCGGTGGCCAACAACGCTTTAAGTTCAAGTAGTAGTCGGCAATTCGTGAGCCTCTCCAGCTCGCTCTCCAGTGGCACGAAGTGGATCAGCTTTCTGTTTAAGACCAGCGCCGCTGATCCCGGCGCAAACATCAATGGTGTTTACTTCCCTAATGGTGGCACAGGTCTCTGGTTTGGCTTTGGGTTGAATCCCAACTCTCCCACCCAGGGACAGTTTGGCGTCGGCTCCATGAACACCGCTGGCACCGCCGCTCTGGGCGCCACCAGCCTCGCTCAATTGGGCCTTGGAACCTATGGCACTACTTATCTAGTGGCGCTGCAAATTCAATTCAACACCTCGGGCAACAACGATACGGTCACGGTTTATTTGAACCCGGTGGCCAATCAAGCCACGCCCGGAGTGACCGCCGCTGGGACATATAGTGCCTTCGATGTCGGAACCATTTTTGGGGTGGGTCTGAATGTTCAAGGTGCCGGGAGTATCATGGTGGATGAGATTCGCGTCGGTGACACTTACGGTGATGTTGTCGGCTATGTCAGTGTTCCACCGAACGCTCCCACTGGACTGAATGCCGCGTCCGGGACAAACCTGGTTTCCTTGAGTTGGACTGCCGCCACCGGCAGTCCGACTAGCTACAATGTGAAGCGGTCCACCGTTTCCAGTGGTCCTTACACCAACATTGGCACGACAACGTCTCCGACGTTGAACTACAACGATTCCGTCCTGGGCGGCCAGACTTATTATTATGTGGTTTCCGCGGTGAATGGAGCCGGCGAGAGCACCAACAGTTTGCAGGTTTCTGCCGCGCCTACCCTCGGAGCACCGGTCGTCCCCACCGGTTTGGTGGCAATTGCCACCAACGCGCAGGTAACCTTAACCTGGACTGCCAGTTCCTTTGCGACCAGCTACACTGTGAAGCGAGCCGCTGTCTCCGGCGGGCCATACAATTCCGTTGGCACCACGACCGCTCCCACGGTGACCTACGCCGATTCCAGCGGACTCAACAACGGCACCACTTACTACTATGTCGTGTCGGCGACGGGCGCGGGAGGCACCAGTTCCGACAGTTTGCCAGTGAGTGCTATTCCCGTCGGTCCCATGCCTTTTCCGATCAGCATTACGCCGGGGGTGAACATTACTTGGTTTGCCAGCAACAGTGTCACCTATAAGGTTCAATGGGCCAGCGCACTGTCCGGCACCAACGCTATCTGGAACAACTTGGGTAGTGCCGTCACCGGCAACGGCAGCACGAACTTGGTGTTCGATCCCGCTGGGCCGCCGCATAACTTCTTTCGCGTTCTATCGATCCAATGATCGGAAGTAATTATTTTATGAAAATCCTTGTCTGTATCCTGGCCGTAATCCTAGGGGTGGAATGGGCTTCCGCTCAATCGGTTGTCTCCGTCGGTGCCGGTTCGTATGCGTCGTATCCCCCGTCCCAGGCCAACGCCGGGTCCCTGCCGACGACGCCGCCCACTTACGTGGTTACTAATAATGGTGCGCCGATGCCAAGTAATAAATGGTGGACTGACCTGATCAACAGCCAATACGCCGGCAACATGTGGGCCCAGCCGCTGACCATTTCTGCGGATGCCCAGGGTGTCAACATTTACAATCCCAATAGCTGGGTGCCCTCCGGAACCAATCCGCAAATGCCCCTGGACAGTCCCATCACGATTCACGGCCAGGGCTTTTCTCCTGCTGATGCGCGTGCTTTGAAATGGGGCGATTGGACCGTTTCGTTTCGCATGCAGCAATCGGTCAACCAGTTCATGGATGTGACCATCGGTCATGGATTGCCTTCGGTGTGGGTCGAATTCACCGGCGTGCAGCCGCAAGTTGCGTTTCCTTCTGGGGGGTCAACTTTCTTCGACGACAACGGGAGCAGCGTATCTTTTCCCCTGACTGGAAATCATTTTGGCGTAGCCTACGGATCTGGTCGCTTTTGGGGCGTGTTTGCGCCGGACGGGACGCAGTTCACCCTGAGCAACGGGGTGGTAAATGTAAACTTTACCAGCACGAATACATTCCTCGTCGTGAGCGCTCTGCCGGCCAAGTCCAATCTCGCCTACTTCGCTCAATACGCCTACGCCGTGCCTCGGGACAGCCAGATGAACTGGACCTACGATCCCGCGGCGGGCGCGGTGACGACGAGTTGGCATCTGGCGACGCAAATTTTGAAAGGTTCCGAGCCGCGCGTCATCCAAGGCTGGCTGGCGCACCATTGGCGCAGCACGACAAATAATTTGGTGTTCAACGGAATGAATTATTCGAGTGCGCGCGGCCCCCTGAAATGCGCCACCGGCACGGACTTCCAATTCACTTACCCGTTCAGCGGCTTCCCGCCCACCTTGCCCCCGCCAGTGCCGACCGGACGGTCGAACGATTATGTCCCGGCGCGCATGAATGCCTATCTTACCAGCGTGGCGGCCAACACCAGCATTGCGATTGATACTTACTGGGGTGGCAAAGACCTCCTGCGCTACGCCCAACACATGGCCATGGCCCATGACATGGGAAGACCCGAGTTCACCACGCTGCATAACACGCTGGCGTCGGGGTTTCAGAACTGGTTCACCTATACCCCCGGCGAATCCAGCTACTATTTTGCCGCATATCCGGCCTGGAAGGCGCTTGTGGGTTTCCAAGCTAGCTATGGCTCCCAACAATTCAACGACCAGCATTTTCACTACGGCTATTTCACCCATGCCGCCGCCCTGCTGGGTTTGTATGACACCAATTTCCTGACTAATTACGGAGCGATGGCCAAACTGGTGGCCAAGGATTATGCGAACTGGGATAGGAGCGACACAAACTTTGCATTTTTTCGGACGTTCGATATTTGGGCTGGGCACTCCCAGGCGAGCGGCTATCCCGACTCCAACCGGGGCGGCAACCAGGAATCCAGCAGCGAAGCCATGAACTCCTGGGTGGGTCTCTTCTTACTGGGGGCCGCGCTGGGCGATGACCCGATGCGGGCAGCCGGGGCGATGGGTTATGTGATGGAATCGGCGGCCGTGCGGGAATACTGGTTCAACGAGCACGCCGATGTCTGGCCCGCAGTTTACACCCGTTCCTGCGTCGGCATCATGTGGGATAACGGCCAAGACTTTCAGACATACTTCGGCCTTAATCCGATTTATGTTCACGGAATCCAGTGGTTGCCCATTTCCCCGGGCATGAGCTATCTCGCGCAAAACCCGGTTTTTGCCCAGCAACAATATAACAACATGCTCACCGAACAGTTATCCGTCGTGGGAAATAATTCTATCAGTTCGATGGGCTCGCAGTGGGGCAATTACGCGCTTTGGTATGCGCTTCAGTTCAATCCTGACTATGTGGCCGCGCAGATGGACCAGTTATACGCCAGCAACGATCCCGTCGCGACCGATCCGATTTACGCGGGCGCGACTTACTACTTCACTCATGCCTACCGGAACCTAGGCTCGATTCAATGGCAGTTTCACCTGAGCGTGCCCACCAGTGCCGTCTATTACAACACCAACACCGCGCAGTTTACCTTGGTTGCTTACAACCCGCTGAACACTTCCCAGCTTGCGACTATTTATAGCAACAACGTCGCCATCGGCAGCCTGACTCTGGCGCCCAGTGCGCTGACCACCCAAACATTGGCGTCCATCAATCCTGTGACCCTAGTGACAAATGTCGTTCCGGCTTTGGTGGAGCATGGCGTTGCCATTGGCTGGCCCACGCTTCTCAATAGCAATTATACCGTTCAAGCGGCCACTGATCTGACACGGTCTCCGGCTTGGACAAATCTGGCCGCTCCCATTATCGGTGATGGGACGACCAACCATTTATTTGATCCGTCGGGCAGTAATGGGCACAAGTTTTACCGCGTCCAACAGACGCCATAAGTGGCGGGCCAAGCGGGTGCCTTGATTCAAGAAATCTTGTGCTGCTACGGAATTGTTGCCAATTGACAAAGCCAGCGCCCGCCGCCCCGCTACAATCGTTGGCCTGGCTTAAAATTTGGAATATGCCGGGGATTCCATGGCAACCAAAGCCGCGGCATTTAGCTGAAACATAAATGAGCGACGCGGTTTCAAGTTTTCGTCGGGTGACGAAAGGATGTCCTTCCGCGATGAAATGATGTCCTTCCGCGACGAAATGATGTCCTTCCACGACGAAATGATGTCCTTCTAAGACAGAATGGCTCTAGTATCTGTCAAACAAATGGACGCTTTTAGGCGTTGGTGATTGAAAAACCCGTGAAAATGATGATTTTTTGTCATTTTTTAGGGAAACGGACGCCTTGGCGAGCCAAATCCAAATTTGAGAGGTCAAAGGTGGGCGATTTGACGAAACTGGCATCCGTTGCCTTCGACAATAGCCCAGCCTTTCAAGGCTGGGTGGAAGCGCTCCCAAGAAATTATCCAGTCCCGAAAGGGACGGCAGACGATTTCTATCGTCCCTTTGGGACTAGTGATGTTTCCGCACGGTGAACCCAGCCATAAATGGCTGGGCTATTTTCAAAATCACGGAGCCAGGCATTCGCATGGGGCAGGTGGTTGGTGGCCGTCTGCAAAGACTTCCAGCGGCAGAGGGCGGCGTCGCTGGTGTCGGCAAACGGAAAGGACAAGGAGCTAGGACTTTGGTTTACGTCGCAGAGTTCTACGTTCTTTAGCTAATCGCAATCTTTCAGGTTCAGAATATAAACGCTCAAGAAATGCGTGTGTAAATTCAAGAAGATCTTCAGCGTCTTCCTTTTTCAAAGTTCCGGCATGAGCTCCATCGTTGCCATCCTCTTTTACGCAGGATGATAATTCCTGAAGGTCAACCGGGAGATATTTGTTGTTGAAGAGCCAAGGCAGACGAAGGCCAAGGTCACGCCTAATTTTAGAATTCAGTCCATTCTCGTCTGTTTCAGGGAGCAAGGGTCTGGTGGCAAGATCGAGACATAATCTGAACATTGTTGCAGCAGCGTTAAAACACTCAACGGCTATACAAGTAGCACCTTCTCGGAATGCTTCCGCTATCGGTTCTGGTAAAAACTCCGGAGGCTCTGATGGCGAAGCGTGTTTTAGGTTAATAAAACCTTCAATGTCCATGTAATTGTTGACCGAATCAAACAAGCGTATTAAGCCATTTTTTGCTATTTCATCTTTGCTCTCAATGCGGTTAAGACTTAAGACGAATACGGTGGATTTTTTACAATTTCTACAGATGCAAAAAGCTTCATACCAGAGCTGCCAATTATATTTCTTCCCGATAAAATGTTCTGCTTCGAGATTGAAGGTCATTTTTACAGAACCACATCGAGGACAATTGGCGACAAGTTCTGACATGATATAAATCGTTAAATTGTTTACGCCCCGCCCACCAGCTTCGTCGCGGACGTCGTGTCGCCGAAATGTGTTTTCACCTTGGCCACGGTGTTCGCGACGGACAGGCCGTATTTGTTGCGGAGTTCGTCCTGCGTGGTGGCGTGTTCGATGAATTGATCCGGCCAGCCGATGCGCACGACGGACGTCTTCACGGCCTGCTCGCTGAACAGTTCCAGCACCGCCGAGCCGTAGCCGCCGATGAGCACATGGTCTTCCAACGTCACGACTAAATCCGCCTCGCGTCCGAACGACTCATGCACCGCCGTGTCAATCGGCTTGGTGAAGCGCGGGTTGATGACCGCGACATCATATCCGTCCGCCGTGAGCTGCACGGCGGCCTTCTTGGCGATGGCGTTCATCGGCCCCAGACCGAACAGCGCGACCTTGCGCCCGCCGTTGTTGGCGAAATTCTGCTGCACGACCGCCTTGCCGACTTCGATGAGCGCGGGTTCGTCCTTCACCGGCACGCCTTCCGCCGCGCCGCGCGGATAGCGGATGAACGTGGGATGATTGATGGTCGTGGCCGTGAACATCATGTCCGCCAGTTCGTCCTCGTTCGCCGGGGCCATCGCAATGACGTTCGGGAAACAGCGCAGATAGGAGATGTCGAAAATGCCGTGATGCGTCGGGCCGTCGTTGGCGGAAAGGCCGGCGCGATCCATGCAAAAAATCACCGGCAAATCCTGCAAACAAACGTCGTGATGAATGCAGTCGTAGGCGCGCTGGAGAAAGCTGGAATAAATCGCCACGATCGGACGCAAGCCCATCGTCGCCATGCCGGCGGCGAAGATGACGCCGTGTTCCTCGGCGATGCCGACATCGTAGTAACGCTCGGGCATCGCTTTTTCCAGATGCTTCATGCCCGTGCCGCTGGGCATCGCGGCGGTGAGGCCGACGACAGACTGGTTTTTCTTCGCGAGCTTGACGCAGGTCTGGCCCATCACGTCCTGATACATCGGCGGGGTCCCGGGCTTGGTGGCGGGCGTTTCACCGGTGGCGGCGTTGTAAGGTCCAAGGCCGTGGAATTTTTCCGGCTGCTTCAGCGCCGCTTCGTAACCCTTGCCCTTCTGCGTGAGAATGTGGATGACAATCGGATGATCACAGGTCTTGGCAAATTCCAGCGTGCTGATGAGCAGCGGCAAATCATGTCCGTCAATCGGGCCGAGATAGCGCATGCCCATTTCCTCGAACAACACCGGCGAGCCTTGGCCGCCGCGTCCGTCGGATTCGACGAGGCTGGTGGTTGGCTTCAAACCGACGCCGGTGAGTGCGCCCTTGAAACCACCCTCGGCGCGATGCGCCAGCTTGAGCGCGAGTTCGCCTTTCGGGAAACGGCGGACGAAATTCTCAAAATCCTTCGCGAGCTGGTTGTAGCGTGGATTGGTGATGAGCTTGTTGAGGTAGCCGGAAATCGCACCGACGTTCTTGGCAATGCTCCATTCGTTGTCGTTGAGGATGCCGATGAATTTCTTGGTCGTGTGCGCGACGTTGTTCATCGCCTCAAACGAAATGCCGTTGGTTAGTGCCGCGTCGCCGAAGATGGCGACGACGTTCTCATCCGTGCCGCGCTTGTCGCGGGCCGCCGCCATGCCGAGCGCAGCGGAGAGCGCCGTGCCCGCGTGACCCGCGCCGAAGCTGTCATGCTCGCTTTCCGTGCGGAGCGCAAAGCCGTTCAGGCCGTCCGTCTGGCGGATGGTGCGGAAGCGGTTTTTCCGCCCGGTCAAAAGCTTGTGAACATAAACCTGATGGCTCACGTCCCAGACGAATTTGTCCTTCGGCGTGGTGAAAACCTTGTGCAGCGCGATGGACAGCTCCACGACGCCGAGATTCGGACCGAGATGGCCGCCGCCTTTGGCAAGGCCCTCGATCAGCTCGGTGCGGATTTCGCCAGCAAGTTCCTGCAATTGCGGCACCGTGAGTTTTTTGACGTGCTCCGGTCCATCCACCATGTCCAAGTATCGGCTCATATTTTGGTAAAATCGTTAAATGACAGAATCGCTAAATTGTGAATCGTTACCTCGTGCTTCCGATCTAACGATTCAACCAATCACGCTGCAACGTCGGTCTCAAATGGCTTCAGCTTCAATTCGCCCGCAGCGTTCTTTTCGAGCTGCTGGATTTTGACTTCCGCCTCGGCGAGTTTTTCCTGACACAGCTTCACCAACCGCGCGCCTTCTTCATAACGCGCGAGCAGCGTTTCCAGCGGCAAATCATCCGCCTCCATGGTCTCGACGATGCCCTCAAGTTTTTTGAGAGCCTCTTCAAACGGCACGCTGCCCTTGGCCGCGTCTCCGGCCTTGGCTGATTTTGACATGGAGAAAAAATAAGAAAAAACCCTATCCGCGTCCAGCGTGGACACAAACGAATCACTTATCAACGCGGCTGAAAATTTCTCCATTCGCCAGCCGCGTTGTTAATAGCTGGCCGGCGGACACCTGCGCCGCGTCGCGCAAAACTTTGCCGCTCGCCGCGTCCGTCGTGATGGAATAGCCGCGTGCCAAAACCTGCTCCGGGCCGAGCGCAGTCAAGCGTTTTTCCAGTTGCCGCAAAGTCTCGCGCCGCCCTTTCAAAGCCAGCGCCAGCTTCGCGCGCAAAAATCTTCCCGCCAGATTTTCCAAAACCAAATTTCGCGAACGCGCCGCCGTCTTCAATCCGCGCAACAGGCCGGACTGCAAATCGTCCAGCCGCTGCAACGAATCATTCAGCTTCCGGCGCGGATGCAATCGCGCCAGCCGTCCACCAAACTGCGAAAAACTTTCCGTCGCCGAAACGAAACCGCGTCGCGCCGCGCGCTGCAACAAAACCGGCGCGTCGTTCACAAACTCGCGGCTCGCAAACACGCCTTCCGTGATGATTTCCGCCGCCGCGCTTGGCGTGGCCGCGCGCACGTCCGCCACGAAATCCGCGATAGTGAAATCAATCTCATGCCCGACCGCTGACACGACGGGAATCTGCGATTCAAAAATCGCCCGCGCCACTGATTCCTCGTTAAACGCCCACAAATCTTCCAGCGACCCGCCGCCACGCGTGACCAAGATAAGTTGCAAGTTGCCGGTTGCTGGTTGCTGGTTGAATTCGTTCAACGAGCGAATAGCCTCGGCAATTTCCCACGCCGCGCCGTCACCTTGCACACGGCAGGGCGCGAGAATAATTTCCAGACCCGGATGACGCCGCTGAATAACATGCAGCACGTCGCGAATGGCCGCGCCGGTGGGCGAAGTGACGAGGCCGATGCGCTGCGGAAATTTTGGCAGCGGACGTTTCCGTTCCGCTGCGAACAAACCTTCCGCCGCGAGTTTCTGTTTCAGCTTTTCAAACGCGATTTGCAGCGCGCCGACGCCTTGCAATTCCACTTCGCGGACGATGAGTTGATACTGACCACGCGCCTCGTAAACCGTCACGTCGCCTTGCAGCAAAACTTTCTGTCCATCCGCGAGCAGATTTTTCTGCGCCATCGCCGTGCCGCGAAACAGCACGCAGCTCAACTGCGCGGCGACATCCTTGAGCGTGAAATAAACATGGCCGGAACTTTGCGCGCGAAGGTTGGTGATCTCGCCGCTGACCCAGACGGCGCCAACTTGTTTTTCGAGCAGCCGTTTGATGTCTGACGTGAGTTCCCAGACAGACAAAACTTTGCGTCCCGATTTTGCGGGAAACAGTTCGCCGAAGTCCCATTGTGATTTGGCTGGTTTGCTCATGCGGGAGAATTAAACCAAGGATACGCAAAGATGAAACACAGATTTTAGGCGTGGGCCGCGCGCCGACCGCGCTGGCGGCGGCGTAAAAAACTTCCCGCCTTTACTTGCGGCGAAAATGAAGTAGTTATTTCGGCATGAAAAATTCAATCATTCCGTATCCGACCGTCATCGAGCAGACGGCGCGCGGTGAGCGCCAGTTTGACATATTTTCGCGGTTGCTCGTTGACCGCATTATTTTTCTCGGCACGCCGGTGGACGACGGCATTGCCAACGTGATTGTCGCGCAGCTTTTATTTTTGCAGATGAACGATCCGAAGAAGGACATTCATTTCTACATCAATTCGCCTGGCGGCAGCGTGTCGGCGGGACTCGCGATTTATGACACGATGCAATACACGACGTGTGATATTAATACCTATTGCATCGGCCAGGCGGCGAGCATGGGCGCGGTGTTGTTGTCCGGCGGCACGAAGGGCAAACGCTTCGCGCTGCCGAACTCGAACATCATGATCCATCAGGTGCTCGGCGGCGCGGAAGGCCAAGCGAGCGACGTGGAAATCCGCGTGAAATATATGCTCAAACTCAAGCAGCGCCTGAACACGATTCTTTCCAAGCACAGCGGCCAGACTTACGACGTGGTGGAAAAAGCCTGCGACCGCGACAATTTTATGAGCGCAGAAGAGGCAAAAGCTTTTGGCCTCGTGGATCACGTCGTGCAGTCGCGCAAGGATCTGCCGGTCGCGGAAAAGGTTTAAATCCTAATCGTAATCCTACTCTTAATCTTAATCACCAATGCCGATTAGGATTAAGATGATGATTAGGATTACGAGCGCCTGAATTCAAGGCCGCGAGACGAACGGGTTGTCTTTGATGTAAAATCGGAGCAATCGTTCCGCCCAGTGTTTTGCGTAGTCCACACCGATGCGCGGGCGTTTGATGATGGACAGTTTTTCCGCCGTTTCCGGCGCGGCGATGAAAAAATTATCGCTCAACAAATCGTGTCCATTCAGCCGCCGGTCAATTTCCATGGCGCGACAGAGCAAGCCCGGCCCGTTTGTTTTGCCCGCGATATTTTTCACCGACTCGACGGCGCGGAGCAAAACCGCAGCGCCATTGCCGGTGCGTTCGGTCACGACGTTCACGCAATGGTGCATTCCGTAAATCAAATAAACGTAAGCATGGCCGGGCGGGCCGAACATGATTTTGGTGCGTTCGGTCAGACCTTTTGACGAATGGGCGGCGAGGTCGTGCGCGC
>Ga0208507_1001610_pt1 | contig 12427 bp, 9 predicted proteins | sample CryBogCBH12Aug01_FD_184626 | JGI IMG/M metagenome (GOLD analysis project Ga0208507, IMG submission 184626) | Freshwater microbial communities from Crystal Bog, Wisconsin, USA - CBH12Aug09.1 (SPAdes) (version 2) | ecosystem: Environmental > Aquatic > Freshwater > Lake | place: Crystal Bog... | reverse complement strand
CTCCTGCTGCTTATACCTCGAAGCGAAATCAACAGCTTGACGAAAACCCGAAAAACCAGTCTTCTTTGCCCGGAAGGTGCAGCACTTTTCGAGCGCCCCCCGCCGCACTTTTCAACCGCCGTTTACATCCCGTCACCAAGACCGGTTCATGGGTTCCGGTTTGGGATGGGTGGCGGTGCTTCTGGGGTGGCACCGCCACCCAAATATTATCGCAGTGAACCTTGTGCTGTGAAATATGAAAACCCCTGTGTTAAACTAACAATATATGAAGAAACTCTGCATTAAATTATTAATCAGGGATCACATCCGCTGACAATATGACAAGCCATTTTTCCCCTTTCCGCATTTTGCGCACGAACCTCCGCTGTCAGCCGCAGATTACAAAGTCACGGTTTCAACGGGTGACGATAACAATCCCGACAATACTTCCAGCCCTATTGGCGCTTTTTTTGGTGGCTTCAATGATGCAGGCCGCCGTGATTCCAAATTCATTGTTTTCGGATAATGCCATTTTACAGCGCGACAGAAAAATCCCGGTCTGGGGCACGGCAATTGAGGGCGAGCATGTGCAGGTCGAATTCGCCGGACAGAAAGTAGAAACCGTGGCAAAAGATGGCCAGTGGATAGTCTGGCTCAAGCCGTTAAAGGCTTCAAAAAACTCTGACTCCATGATTATCACCGGCAATAACGTGGTAATAATCCACAATGTTCTGGTTGGCGACGTTTGGCTTTGTTCCGGGCAATCGAACATGGAGTGGTGCCTTGCCAATTGCACCAATGGCGTCGCGGCGATGGCCACCTGCGCCGACAATCAACTCCGCCTGATCGTGGTGCCTCACCGCGCCAGTGACGAGCCGGTGACCGATGCCGGGATTGCCTGGAAAGAATGTTCCCCCGCGACCGTGAAAAACTTCTCCGGCGCGGCCTACTTTTTTGGCCGGGACCTGCGGAAGTCCTTGGATGTGCCCGTCGGACTTATCGGAAGCTATTGGGGAGGCACGCCGGCGCGGGCGTGGACGGATCGCAAGGCGCTCGCGGAAAATCCTGACCTTAATGGAATCCTCAACCAACAAGCCAAGGCAGAGGCCGATTTTGACCCGGCAAAACTGGCGGCGGAAAACCAGAAGATTCAAACTGATTATGATGCGGCCGTGGCCCAGGCCTTGGCGGAAGGAAAGCCGAAACCGAGTGGTCCCTATCTGAAATCACCTCCCAAGCTGGATCATCGTCGTCCGGGGGCGCTTTTCAACGGCATGGTCGCCCCCCTGCTGCCTTACGCGATTCGGGGCGTCATCTGGTATCAAGGAGAGCAGGACAATGGTTCGGGCGCGATCTATCAAAAGCTCTTCCCTGCCTTGATTGCTTCGTGGCGAACGCATTGGAAGGTGCGCGATTTGCCATTTCTATTTTGCCAGCTTGCCCCCTATAAGGACTTATGTCCCGAGATTCGCGAGGCGCAATTTCTGACCTGGAAAAAAACCGGGAACACGGCGATGGTCGTCACCACCGATGTGGGCAACGCTGAAAACATCCATCCCCGGGACAAGGAGCCGGTGGGGCATCGGCTGGCGCTGGCGGCGCGGGTGCTGGCGTATGGCGAATCATTGGAATATTCCGGTCCGGAATTCACTTCCATGTCCGTCGGAAAAGTCCGCGCAGTGCTTCACTTCAAACACACCGGCAAAGGCCTCATGGCTAAGGGTGGCGACCTCGAAGGGTTCACCATTGCCGGGACAGATAAAGTATTCTGGCCGGCCAAGGCGGTCATCCAGGGCGATACCGTCGAAGTCTCCTGCGAAAAAGTTTCCACCCCCGTGGCCGTGCGCTATGGCTGGGCGAATGTGCCCGAGGTGAATCTTTACAATCAGGAAGGCCTGCCGGCATCGCCGTTTCGCACGGATTCAGAGCGAAATTGAGTTGCCTGGCCATGCGCAATCCATTTATTGGCCCCATTATGAAGACATGCAATAGACTCATTCTGCTGGCCGGTGCGGCCTTGGCCGGCGTCTCGCTGACGGTGGCAAATGCCGCCACTAACATAACAATTGCGACTCATGCATTCGCCCAGACCAACGCCAGCACTCCGCCGTTGATTGACATTGCCCACGCACCGGCTCCGCTGTTCAACGATCCCATTTATCACGGGACCTCGGATTGCTTCATCATCTGGAATCCGGCGAAGCATCTTTGGTTCATGTATTACACACAGCGCCGGTCCTCGATTGCCAATCCCAGAGGCAACGAGTGGATTTATGGCTCGGCTATCGGCATCGCGACTTCGAAGGACGGCCTTGATTGGAAATATCAAGGCGTCTGCCAAGGCGACCTCGATTTGTCTAATCCAATCCAGGCGAAGGACGGGCGGGGGCCGACGCCCGGCGTGACATGGTGGGCGCCCGCCTATATCTATGAAGGGAAAACCCTCCACATGTTCGTCGCCCATCTTGATGGCGTTTACTTCAACTGGGACGGGAAGCGCAACATCTTGCACTTTACCAGCGAGGACGGCGTGAATTTCAAATACATCAATACCTGCGACCTCAAGTCCGACCACGTCATTGATCCGACAGTCTATAAAATCGGCGACACCTTCTACATGGTTTACAAAGAGGAAGCCGACCACTCCAGCACCTACGTCGCCGAGAGCAAAGACATGATCACATGGATCAATCGCCGCCGGGCAACCCCCGACGGCATGCACGAGGCGCCATTCGTGTTCCGCTGGAAAGACCGCTACTGGCTCATCGTGGACGCCTTGAACAACAACGGATTGCGCATCTACCAATCGCCAAATGGAATTGATCACTGGACCGTCAACAACACGGTGTTAAGCGGCGCCAAGCCTGGGCGCCGGAACAAGGATAACTCGGGAGCTTATCATCCGGACATCGTGGTGCAAACCCTGCCCGACGGCACCGAGCAATGTCTGGTCTTCTACTTCACGCATTACCAAGGCAAGCTGACCGCGATTCAGGTCGCCGAGCTTGAGCTGGGCACCGACGGAAAGGTCACATGCGACCGCAACAAATACGCCGCAACCACGCCGAAAAACTAAACGCTATTTTTCTGTGAAAGCCACCTCGAAAAATCTTCTCCCGCTATTCATCGCGCTGCTATGCGCTGCCGCTGCGGAAATTAACATAAACACCAAACTCTCTGGCACTGAAAAGCCCGTTGACGGCGCTGTCCACTTTGAAGTGAACAAGAAATGAAATGCAAACGCAACGTATCCATCATCAACTCTCCATGAAAAGACTCAATAAATTGATACTGTTATCCGGTGCGGCCTTGGCTTGTGTCTCGTTGCCGGCTGTAAATGCCGCCACGAACATAGTCGAACAAGCTGTCATTCTCACCCCGCCCTCGCCTCCCACGCCGCGCATCAATGGCGCCGGCGTCTTCGGTGTCCGGCCAGGGGCACCGTTCCTCTACACCATTCCCGCCACCGGCGACCGGCCGATGCGGTTTTTCGCCAAGCAGCTTCCGGGTGGGTTGAACCTTGATCCGCAAACCGGCCGTATCACCGGCATATTGAAGAACAAGGGCGAATTCATCGTCACGCTGGGTGCAACAAATGCCCTCGGCAGCGCGGAAAAGAAGTTCCGCATTGTTTGCGGCGATAAGATCGCGCTCACGCCGCCGATGGGCTGGAATAGCTGGAACTATTACCACTGCAATATCAACGAACAGAAAATTCGCGCCGCAGCGGAAGCCATGGTTTCCATGGGACTTATCAACCACGGGTGGACCTACATCAACATGGACGATTGCTGGCAAGGCACGCGCGATGCCACCGGGAATATCCGCCCGTCCCAAGGCTATTCGGATATGAAAGCCATGGTTGACTTTATCCATGCCAAGGGGCTGAAGGCGGGTATTTATTCGTCACCGGGGCCGCAGACCTGCGCCAACGCCGTCGGCTCGTATGGCCACGAGGAACAGGACGCAGCTACCTACGCATCTTGGGGAATGGACTTTCTGAAATACGACCTTTGCACCTTCAACGAGCTTATTCAGATACTACGCGGCGAACGATACGGAGCCTTGCTCAACGCGGAACAGCAGCAGAAACTGGCTCAAGTGGGCAGTGATTTGGCGGTGCTGAGTTCTCTCCTCTACCAGCATGATCCCAAGACATTTCCCAACTCGGAAGCCGTTGCTGATGCAATTTCCCGCTTCAAAGACTTGGATAAAAATACCATTGCCGAATTATGGGCAAAGACCAAGGATCAGTTTGCAGAACTGATCAACGAGGCGCGAAAATCCGACCCGGCCAAGGCTGCAGTGCTTGATGAAGATTATTTGAAAGAATCCTTCGGGAAAATGCGCGCCGCCCTCGACAAGGTCAACCGGGACATTGTTTACAGTTGTAGCGGAGGCGGAACCGGGGGGCGTAAATTGGGGGGCAATCTCTGGCGCACCACAACAGATATCACTGCCACATGGGAATCGGTCGAGAGCAACGGTTTTTCGCAGAACGGCTTGGAGCGATGGGCTGGCCCGGGTGGCTGGAACGATCCCGACATGCTGGAAATCGGAAACGGGAAATTCACCCCGGATGAATGCTACAGCCACATGACGCTCTGGTGCCTCTTGTCGGCTCCGCTGTTGATCGGCTGCGATATGACAAAGATGAGCCCGCTCACCCTCAGCCTGTTCAGCAACGACGAAGTGCTGGCGGTGGACCAAGACGAGTTGGGGCGCCAAGCCTGGCGCGCAACCAAAGACGGCGCAACCGAAGTGTGGATGAAGCCCTTGGCGGACGGCAGCACGGTCGTGGGGCTTTTCAACCGGGGAGAGGCTGCGGCCAAGGTCTCCGTGCGGTGGTCCGATTTGAAGCTGTCCGATCACCAATTGGTGCGGGACCTGTGGCGGCAAAAGGACTTGGGCCCATTTGAGAACCGCTTTGAAGGCGAGGTGCCCCGGCATGGGGTGATGATGTTGAAACTGCAATCGGCGCCGACCATTCATTCACGCGCACCGGCGGAACGCTGGGCTTTGGACGGCGGAGCGGCTACGGTCTGGAAGGTCGAGAATTCGTCCTTGCCGCATGATGACTTCATTGAACAGGGCGGCCGGCGCGTGGGGCAAAGAGTCTTGTATTCCATTAAGGCCGATGGAACGCTGAGCGTGAAGCGGATTGTCATGTGGCCTTCACTTCGAAGGTATCACGATGGGGGGGACAACACGGACGGTCACTTGATGCAACCATTTGGCGAGTGGGTGGAACCGACCATCACGCTGGGGCCGCGACTGTTGGAGCCGCTCAAGGTCACCGAAGTTCGATTGGATGGAACCTTGACCATCATCGGTCGAGCGGGTGTGCTGGAGATCAAACGGGTGATTTTTCCCGCCTTTGAAAAATACACGGCCGTGGAGCGATGGACCTTGACCAACCGGAAAGACAAGCCGGTTGAGATCGCGGTTGCGAACGTCAGGTATTCGGCCGAGAGGGATGGTCCCCGTGGAAGGAATCTTATTGAGGCTTTTTCGGACGGCCCGGAAAAGGCCACGCTGGAACCGGGCAAATCCCTGTCGTTTTCGATCCTGTTTTCGGCACGCCCGATGAACGCTGCACCGGTGTCCATTGACGGGGAAACCGAAGAGAAGGGACGCCGGGATTTTATTCAGAGCCTCAATGAGTCGCTGATTCTGGAAACGCCGGACCCGATACTCAACACGGCTTTCACCTTTGCCAAGTGGCGGGTGGCCGAAGCGATCAACGATACGCACGGCGGAATGATGCTGTCACCCGGCGGCATGAAATATTTCGCGGCGACCTGGTGCAACGACAATGTGGAGTATGCCGGCCCCTTCTTTCCTTTTCTTGGCGAAGCAGGCGGCAATGCGGGCTCTTTGAATGCCTACCGCCAGTATATCCCGTTCATGAAGCCCACCTATGAGCGCATTCCGTGCTCGATCATCGCGGAAGGAACTGAGACCTGGGGTCCCTTCGACCGCGGGGATGCCGCCATGTATGCCTATGGCTCCTCGCGCTTCTGTCTCGCCCTAGGCGACAAGGTGATTGCCGCGGAACTTTGGAAAGGAATTGAATGGACGCTGGAATACTGCAAACGCAAGCTAACGCCGGAAGGTGTGGTCGCATCGGACCGGGACGAACTCGAAGGACGGCTTCCTACCGGCAAAGCGAATCTGTCCACGGCCAGCCTGTATTACGGCGGCTTGCGCTCCGCCGCAAATCTCGCGCGCTCGCTTGGAAAAACGGCGCAGGCCGCCGATTACGACCACCGCGCGGATGCGCTGGCGGCGGCAATCGAAAAGTATTTCAGTTCCACCGTCGAGGGCTTCAACACTTACCGCTACTATGCCGGAAACGATGTGTTGCGCTCCTGGATTTGCCTGCCGCTTGCCATGGGCATATTCGACCGCAAGCAGGGAACCCTCGATGCCTTGTTCTCATCAAAGATGTGGACGCCCGACGGAGTCGCATCAAAGTCCGGGGACACGATCTTTTGGGATCGGTCGACGCTCTACGCTTTGCGGGCGGCATTTCAGGCCGGGGATACGGTCAGAGCCCTCGACTACCTTGGCCAATACACGCGCCGGCGCCTGCTCGGCGAGCATGCCCCGTATGCCGTCGAAGCCTTCCCCGAGGGCGGACAAAGTCAGCTCGCTGCGGAAAGCGGACTTTACTGCCGGATTTTTGTGGAGGGATTGTTCGGCATCCTCCCCACCGGCTTGGACCGTTTCCAATGCGCCCCGCGCCTGCCGGACGAGTGGCCTGCGATGGCGTTGCGCCATGTGAAAGCCTTCGGCAGGGACTTCGACGTGGTGGTGGAACGAAGTGACCAAAACCTGCGGGTTCGCGTTTCGCAGGGAAACAAGGTCATTCAGGATAAACTGATCGCTCCCGGGGAGACGCTAGAAACCGTATTTAAGTGAGAGGGAAAAACCCTCATCAGCTATGGGGGCACGCTCTCCGAGGCACTGCGGATCGATTGATAATGTTAAAATTAAAATTAAAGAAACGATGACCAAATTGAAATGTATTGGCATCTGCATGCTCTGGATGTTGATTGGCATGGGGGGCACTGATTCTGCCTTGGGGATGGTTCACACCTACCCGGTTCCGCAAGGAGAAACCCTCTCGCCAGACTATGAGGTGTTCATTGATGGCCAGCGGGTGGATGTGGCGACAATCCAAGTCGGCGAGGCATTCGCCAATCCGCCGTATTCATTTGGATCAATGTATTCCTATGTTCAATTTGACCTCAACCAACCTGTAGAAATCATGGTGAAAGCGGCGGGGCTGGCAATGGATCACGTTGCAGTGCTGCCCCAATCGCGGAACATATCGATTCAGAAACTGAGCCCTGATACGATCCGGTTTTCGATCAACGGACCAACGAAGCTTTCCATCGAGCCGGCGGGACGATGCCGTCCATTGCTCTTGTTCGCGAACAGCCTCGAGAATAATGCGCCAAAACCGGGTGACCCCAAGGTGATTTACTTTGCTCCCGGAATTCACCGTCCCCCGGGCGGTTCAATCGAGGTGAAAAGCGGCGAGACGGTATATTTAGCCGGCGGGGCGGTCGTGGAAGCCGGCATTCATGCGGCCAATGCCAACAACATCACCATTCGCGGGCGAGGAGTCCTTTCCGGGGACCGATGGGCGATCCATGAAGGCCCCGTCAAGGGGGTGAAAGGATTTGTCAACTTCGTCAATTGCCGGAACGTCCGAATGGAGGGAATCGTTTTGCGCGGAGCGTATGATTGGACCGTGGTGCCCCAGAACTGCGAAGGGGTTGACATTCAAAACATCAAGATTTGCAACCTGAGGGTCCGGATTAATGATGATGGAATTGACCTTTGCAACTCCCGCCATGTCAAAATTCAGGATGTATTCATTCGGACCGCTGACGACACCATCGCGGTCAAGGGACTCAAAAAGGATTGGGGGCCCGTTGACGATGTGGTTGTCGAAAACAGCATCCTGTGGAGCGATCTTGCCCGCATTGTGCTGCTGGGCCACGAAAGCCGGGCATCGAAAATGGAGAACATCGGTTTTCGCAACATTGACGTCATTCATACTGGGCAATGGCCATTTTTCCTGTTCGAGCCAGGCGACGATATGTTGCTGCGAAACGTGCGGGTTGAAGACGTCCGCATCCATGCCGAGGGAAACCCACCGGGCGCTTGGTATGGTGAACTCACTCCGCCGCAATGGACGGCCGTGATCCGTCCGAACCCGACCCAATATGCCAGCCGGACTTGGGGCCGCATTGAAGATATACGGTTCAAAAACATCACGGTGGAAGGGCCGCCCGGCAAGTATGTCTTTCTGGTGGAAGCGGCGGCGGATCACCGCGATAGACGAATGAAAAACATCACTTTTGAAAACGTGCTAATCAATGGGCGCAGGATGACAATGGATTCACCGGAATTCATCATGGGGCCATGGGTGAATCCAGAAAATGCAATTTCGGTAAAGTAGTTAGGTGAATCACCGGCAAAAACTTCGTAACGGTTTGGGTTTCGTTATAAAGACCTGATCGTGCATTCCGGTTCAGCTTGGGTGACGATGCTTTTGGGTTGGCATCGGTAACTGGCGAGACCTAAGCGAAGTGGTGGCAGTGGCATGATAGCGCTCAAACTAGGCGGATTTTTTTCCAAATTCACTTTACCCGTGCATCCGTTTCAAACTGACACTGGCGCGAATCGCCGTTCCAAGGATATGGCTCAACTGCGCTTGTCAACGATGCTACGGGTCGGCTCGAACACTATCGCTCGCCGCTTCCGTTCCTGCGTTGACAATGCTCGTTGATCCGGAAAAAACGGCTGGTTAGGAATTCGCGCCGGGGTTTCTGACCAGTGGGAGAAATGGGGCATTCAATTTTGAAACAGTGGTTGGGTTTTTAGCCATGCGCCGGCTTCTCGCATTCGAGTTTTGTTAGAACGCCCGCGTTTCTCTGCCGACGTTTTCTCCGTTCGCAAATTTAGCTTCAACTAGCTTTGTCAGCTTTGGTTTTTAACTTTTTGCCACGATACCGCTTGAGCAATTCTTCCGGGTAAAGCGCCTCCAGCGCCACCCCCAACAGCGCGGCCATGACCATCAATTCCTCGTCCGTCACATACCGCAGCCGGGCTTCAATCTGTCCCAGCGTAGAACGGCTGATGTCCAGACCGGCCAACTGGCAGTTGGCGGCCAGTTGTTCCTGCGTCAAGTCCAGCTTTCCGCGCAGCTTGCGGATCTGGGTGCCGACGACATTCGCTGGATAGTGTTTGCGGGGCATGCTCGAAAATCGAACTTGACGCTACCGGCAAAGCCCGTCTTTATTGTTATGCCAGCGTAACAGAAGCCCGGTTTGAAACGGTTCCGGCGAAGGTTGGCGGTGACAATTAAAATGATTTTATGCCTTCCGGAGGGTCGTGGCTGCCGCAGCTACAGTGTGGTTGCTGCCAGGGCGGGCGTTCAGGCAACTGAGTTGAGACGAGAGCGTAATTTTGTGCTGAACACCGGCTACCGGGAACAGAGCCGCATCGGTCGATGCCCGGGTTCCATTCCAAGGCCAGACGGCGGGTCGTTTGGCTGGCCGGATTCAGGCTTCACCGGCCCGGAAAACCCGTTTTCACCGCACAAATATGCGGCTGTTCCACTCCGAATGGTCTGCGTCAGTATGACCGCAGTTCAAATTTATGAAATGGCGACCCTGAAATTTTTTGGTGCTAAACGCTTGCGGGAACCAGCTTTTAAGGTAATAGAGTAATCATAATCCCAAAAACCTGATGAATTCCAAACTGAAATCCGAGGTGCAGCGGACGTATTACCGTCCGGGAATCCTGATGTTGGAAGAACACTTTGCCGGCGGCCAGCCGCATGGTTTCTGGCGCCGATGGCATCGCAATGGCCAGCTCGCCGAAGAACGAATTTACCGGCATGGACTGGTTCACGGCCTTTGCCGGCAGTGGAACGATGCCGGAAAACTGCTCGGCTCATTTCAAATGGTGAACGGGACGGGCGTGCAAAAGAGCTGGCATGACAACGGGCGGTTGCACATGGAATTTTCCATGGTCGAGGGTCAGTTTTGCGGACACGGCCGGACGTGGCTGCGGGACGGAACCTTGGTGGTCGAGGACTTTTCCTTGTTCAACCGGAAGGTCACGCCCGCGCAGTATCGCCGGGCGGCGGTCACCGATGCGCGCCTGCCCAAGCTGCGCGGTCGCATTGGAAAACCACCGGTGGATAATCCGGCAATGGAACAGCACAGCTATCGCGTCGTCGTTGGCTGGATGTTGAAGAAACGCAATCGCGTTGAGGCGCAAAGCTGGCTGAAAGCGGCTGATAAAAAGAAGCGCACGCTCGGTTGGTTCAAACGCGCCAGCGCGGCGGTGAACTTTGTCGAAGAACTTTATCAGGCCGGAGCCGTCAAGGTGATCGCGCCGGAAATTTATCACAACAACCGCGGTGATGAGTTTGCCGACTGCCTGCTCGTGCAGCTCCCCAAAAAGCCTAGTCAACGCCAGGCTATTCGCGCGGTCTGTGCTCGTTTTCTGAAAGGCGGTCTGGGGGCGGTCCAGCCGGATCCAGATTGGGGTGAAACCCACCTTTACGTTTCACTGGCGTGAGCTAACGGATGATCAGACAATCGCGCGTTGCATCCACCGTCAAGGTGCCTCCGGCTGGCTGGCCGGCCAGCAACCGTTCCGTGACCGCATCCCCCGCCAGTTTTTCCACCGCATCACGCATCGGACGTGCGCCCAGTTTCGGATGAAACCCTTTTCGCACGAGGAACGGCAGCACGGACTTGTCCAGTTCGAGCTGGTGGCCGCGTGACGCAAGAAATTCCATTTCGCGCGACAAAAACTTTTCAGCGATCTCCAGCTGATGCTCGTAGCTCAAACGATTGAACACGAGCTTCTCGTTGATCCGCGCGAAAATTTCGGGCCGCAGGGCTTGTTGTGCGCGCGAGAGGACATGGCGTTCCAACGTCGCATCATTGGAATGTTGCAGGCCCATCAATTCCGCCGAGCCGATGTTCGATGTCATCCAAACATAGAAGCCGCTGAAGTCCAAAGTTTGTCCGGTCGCCACGGTGATGCGCGCGGCGTCCAGCAGTTGCAATAAAATATCCAGCACGCGCGGGTGCGCCTTTTCCGCCTCGTCAAACAGCAGCGAGCCTTCGGCTGCGCGTTCGCGCATCGCCCCCAGATAGCCTGTCTCGCCGAGCTTCGCGCCCAGCAGCAGGCCCAGCGATTCCTGCGTTTGAAATTCCGACATGTCGAACCGGAATAATTTTTTCGCGCCGAAAATCTGGTTGGTCAACACGACCACGGTTTCCGTTTTTCCCACGCCCGTCGGGCCGAGCAGCAAAAAACTTCCGCGCGGACGGCCAGGCTTGGTGAGGTTTAATTCGCCGCGTTTCACCGTCGCGATGATGCGGGGCAAAACTTGCGGCTGGCCGCGGATTTCGCGCGGCAGCAGCGAGTCCAGTTCGTTCAGTTGCGTGAGCTTGTTTTCATTTGAGGCAGTATTCATGGGCCTTTTATCTACCAGAAAGGCAGTTTCATTTTGTGTATCACATACACCTTCGCTTCCGGCATTGCTGATAAATTTGTTCGCATGATTCAACGGATGAGCCGTTGGATCAGAAAACAAAACGACAAATTAACAACATGAAAAAAAGCCTCCGATTCCTTAACCGTTACCGCCCGCTCCTCACCGTCGCGGCCTTGCTCGCGTTCAACACCGTGTCCGCCTTCGCGCAAGGGACCGGCTTCAGTTCCACCGACCTCAAGACCGGCATCAGCAACAGTCTCGCCGTGATCATGATGTTCGGCTTCGTCCTCGGCATCTCATCCGTCATCTACGGCGGCTTCGCCATCCGGCGCGGCGACGTGGACCAGGGCAAGATGTCCATCATCGGCGGCGCGATCATCGCGGCGGCCCCGGCGGTGGTCTATGCCTTCTACAAAATCTTCGGCATTGATTCCAACAGTGCCGTCGGCGTCGGCAATTTTTAAGCAGGCGGAGCCTGCACCCAATTATTAAACCGAACTATTCCCGCTGATGAGCACCACCAAAAACGAGCTTCGCCTGACCGACACCAACGCCGCGTCCGATTCCAAAGGCCGGACGTGGGGTTTGGAAGGCGGTCTATTTTGGTGGCTCATCGGCGGCATCGGCGCGGGCATCATCGTGTTCTTCGTCCTGCTCGTCGTCCTCGACGTGTCGCTCGCCATGTCCTTCGTCGCGGCGCTCGTGCCGGTGCTGATTTGCCTCGCCTATATCTTCGCGCTGCGGCAGGGCAAACCGCCCGGTTACGACCGCGACTGTTTTGAATACCTCACCACCGGGCGCGGATTTGGTCCGCATACCGGTTCCTCTGGTCGCCATCCACTTTTATGAGTCACAAGAAAAAGTTGCATCCGCTCGCACACAAGCCATTCGCCGGGTCGGTCGAATTGA
>Ga0208507_1001608_pt1 | contig 12435 bp, 10 predicted proteins | sample CryBogCBH12Aug01_FD_184626 | JGI IMG/M metagenome (GOLD analysis project Ga0208507, IMG submission 184626) | Freshwater microbial communities from Crystal Bog, Wisconsin, USA - CBH12Aug09.1 (SPAdes) (version 2) | ecosystem: Environmental > Aquatic > Freshwater > Lake | place: Crystal Bog... | reverse complement strand
GAGCGGTTTGCTCGGCGACGTGCGCTGGGTGGACAGCTATTACATCCAAGGCTGGCTCGCGACGAAGCTCGAAGCCACCGGCCAGCAGCAGGCCTCGTGGCGCGTGGACCCGAAGCGCGCGGGCGGTTCCGGTTGCGGCGGTGACATCGGCACGCACGCGCTGATGCAGTTGCGCTACGTCACCGGCCTGAATGTCACGGACGTTTCCGCGCAGATGGAAACTTTTGTCGAAGGCCGGCAGCTCGATGATCATTTCACGATCTATTGCAAATTGAGCAACGGCGGCAAGGCGCTGGTGCGCGCATCGCAGATTTGCATCGGCTCCAAAAACGATCTCGGCATCGTCGTGGCCGGCACGAAAGGCACGTTGCGCTGGCGGCAGGAAGAGCCGGAGAGCATCACGATTTGTCTGCCGAATCAGCCGGATCGCGTCTATTGGCGCGGCGCGGTGGCGGGCGGCGACGGTTTTCTGCCGAAAGATTTGCCGGCCGATTTGATGGCCGAACCGACGATTCCGGCGGGTCATCCCGAAGCGTTCCACGACGCGTTCGCGCGCCTGCACCGCTGCTTCGAAGCGGACGTGCGCAAATGGAAAGCTGGCGAGAAATTTAATTGCGACGGCAGCAAATACGCCAACGTGCAGGACGGCTGGACCGGCATCGCATTCATTGAAACCACGGTGAAGTCCGCCGCGTCCAACGGCAAGTGGACCAAGCTCCCGAAGCTTTGAAACGCTTACAAAAAATTAAAATGAACAAACTCCTCATCGCCGCCGCAGTCGCGGCCATTGCCACCAACGTGTCGCTCGCGCAAACCAAGAGGAATGTCGAGGTAACGATTGACGGCGTGGCCGGTTTCCAAGACACGCCGCTCCAGCCGGACGGCAAATGGCACATCCATGATCCCGCGCGGCCGCAGCCGGTGATTGTCACGCCCGGTGCTTCGTTCAGCGAAAATGCCGCGCCGCCGGCGGACGCGATTGTGCTGTTCGACGGCAAGGACGTTTCCGAATGGACGGACAAGAAGGGCAACCCCGCGCCGTGGCGCGTCGAGGACGGCGCGATGGTTTCCGCCAAGAGCGACATCGTCAGCAAAAAAGAATTCGGCGACCTCCAACTGCACCTTGAATTCCGCGAGCCGACGCCGGCGAAGGGCGAAGGCCAGGGCCGCGGCAACAGCGGCGTGTTCTTCATGGATAAATACGAGGTCCAAGTTTTAGACTGCTACGGCAACAAGACTTACGCCGACGGCGCGACCGGCGGACTTTACGGCCAGCATCCGGCGCTCGCGAATGCCTGCCGCCCGCCCGGCGAATGGGAGACTTACGACATTGTCTTCAACGTGCCGCATTTTGACGAAAACGGAAAAGTTGTCACGCCCGCTTACGTCACCGTGATTCTCAACGGCGTGGTGGTGCAGAACCACCAGGCCTATCGCGGCCCGACCGGCTGGAAGAATCCCGGCAAATACACGCCGCACGGCCCGACCGGCCCGCTCGGCTTGCAGTATCACAACAACTCCGTTTCCTTCCGCAACATCTGGGTGCGCCCGGTGCCGGTGGTCAACGAACCGTGAAGCTTTTCGCTGACGTGCCGGTGCCGCCGGGCGTGGTCACAGAGATGGTTCCTGTCGTCGCGCCACCCGGCACGATGACTGTCAGTTTCCCAGCAGCCAGCACAGTGTAAGCCGCGTTGACATTTCCCATCTTCACCGAAGTTGCCGCACCGAGGTTGCTACCGTGGACGGTGACCACGGTCCCAATGGTGCCGCTGGCCGGCGTGAAGTTGTTGATTTTGGGCGCAGCAACCTTGGCTCCCACCGCAAAGTTCTTCGCGCTTATCGCCGTGTTGGCCGGCGTAGTCACGGAAATGCTTCCCGTCGTCGCCCCCGCCGGAACGCCCGCGATGATGGTCCCGGACGACATCACCGTAAACGACGCAGCAACCCCGTTGAAACTCACCGCCGAGGCCCCGGTGAAATTGCTGCCTTTGATTGTGACCGCTGTGCCGACACCGCCGGTGGCCGGTTGGAAGTTGGCGATCTTTGCATTGTTCACCACCGAGTTGCTGGAGACGGTCACGGTGCCGGTGGCGAGCGCGGAATTTTTCTGCCCGTTGTAGGCGGCGAAGGTGAACGTGTCCGTGCCGGTGAATCCGGCGAACGGAAAATACGTCGCGACGTTGTTGTTCAAACCAACGGTGCCGTTCGCCGGCTGCGAGATGATGCGGACGGTCACGCCGCTGCTCAACTTCACCGGCAGCGTCAGGTTCACCGACACGCCCGGCGCGGTCTGCGCAGAGACATTTGCGCTGGTCGGTGCGGCGGCGTTGTTCTTGTTGTCATTGCTAGGGCCGTTGTGGCAGGTGTAACAGCCGATGACGGCCCCACGGAAGAAACTTTGCGTCCCGAAATCACCGGCTGAAATCGTGCGATCCGCTTGTGCCAGCGACAGCACCGTGCCTTTGTAATCCGATCCGTGGCAGACCTGACACGCGACGGCGTTGCCCTTCGCTGAATCGCCGTGCGAACTGACCCAGCTTTGGCCGACCGGATGGATTCCGTGCGGTCCGCCGTTGACCGTGGACGGTGTGGTGACGTGACACGCGGTGCATTCAACCATCACGCCGACATGGCCCTGAAGTTGGATACCGCGAATATTGTCATTGGTGTGCGAACTTGGAAACTCCGCGTGCGTCGAGCCGTGACAGGCTTCGCATTGCAACCCGCCGTGGCCGGCGGAAAAGCGGTAAAGCGAAAGACCGTTCGCCGGAATATTTGGCTGCGTGGAAAAAGTCTGATCCACCGGAACGCGCACGGTGTAATTCGTGTCAGTGAAAACGGAGGTGTAGCGAATTTGCCCGTTATTGCTGGTTGCTGTGCCAGTGTGGCAACTCGCGCAATTCGGCTCCATGAACCAGCCGATGCGGTTCGGCGAACCGACCACGCTCATGCTACCGTGGCAGCTCTGGCATTGCATCGCCATCGAACCGTCCGCCGCCACTGCGCTGCCCATCGCGCCACGCAGGCAGCGCGTCGTCGAACCGGGATGGCAGCGGTAGCACGCGCTGCGGTTGGCGTCGGAATTCAAGGTGATGTTCAGCGTCGGATCCATGACGCTGGCGTGTTTCGTGTGAACGGAAGTCGTCAGCGCCGGCACCGTGCCGTTACCTTGGCTGCTGCTGAAACTCGGCGCACCCAGCGCTTCGGAGGAATGGCAAGCGGCGCAGAGCATCGGCTTGCCAGCGAGCGCGGTGACGAACAATCCGTTCGTGTCAAAACCCTTCGCCGCCAGCGCCTCCTCGTAAAGCGCGGGATGGTTGGTGAATTCGCGGTCGTCGTGAATGGCCAGAATGTTCAGGCGGTATTCGCGGTTCTTGTTGGTGTCGGTAATCCAGCCGATGGACGGCATCGCGGCCGGCCCGGAGTTGGCGGCGTGGCAGACGCGGCAGTCCATTTCGTCGGACACCGGCAGCACGATGTCGTTCGTGGCGATGATATTGTTTACCCCATCGCGCGCCACGAGCCGCATCATCGGATAAGGATTTTTGTTGCCCGCGTCATCATAAGGCATGAGTGGAATGCCTTCGGCGCGGAACCAGTTCACCGGCGTCGAAACGCCGGCGGCGGGCGCATTGTTATTTTCGAACAGCATGGTCTGCGGCGTGTTCGCCGGCCCCGGCATATTCCAACCGGCTAACCCCTGATCCGCCGTAAATCCCAGCGGCGCGCCATAGATGATGGACTCGAAGTCCGCCCAGTTGCCCTTGCCGATGGACGAGGTGTTGATAGAACCGGTCGGGTCGGGAATCGCCTCGTAGGTGACGGTGTAGCCCGCGCCGCTCGTCACCAGCGCGCCGTTCACGATGAGCTGCGCCTCAATGGTGTTATAGGGCGGCAGAATGCTGAACACCGAATAATCGCTGTCCATGCAGTGCATGCCGAGGTTGTTCCAGCCGAGGATCTGGTTCTGGGCGGCGGACGCAACGAGCCGCAGGGCGAGCAGCGCGGTGAAAAGAAGTCTTGTTTTCATAGATATGTTTTATTTTTGGCAAGCCACACAGACATAATATAAAGACTACATTAATAACTGATGAATTAAATATGAATATATTTTCATATAGCTTCATGTCAAGCCCCTTGCTGGCGTCCTCGCGGTCTGGCTAGCGGCAAAGTTCGGTTTGCCTTTGCAGCCCGGATTCGGCACCTTCCTGTGACCATGAAAAAATTCCTCGCCCTCATTCCGGTCGTGTCGCTGGCTTTCACGCTCCACGCTGAACCGAAAAAATTGCTCGTCGTTACCACGACGACCGGTTTCCGCCACAGCTCTATTCCCACGCTGGAAAAAGTTCTCGCGCAGCTCGGCAAAGATAGCGGCGTGTTCACCGTGGATTTGGTCCAGCAGCCGCCCGGTAAGCCGGCCAACCTCAAAAAAGACGCGACCGACGAGCAGAAAGCTGCGTTCAAGGAAGCCGAGGCAAAATGGGAAATCACCTTGAAAGCCGAGCTGCAAAAACTGTCGCCGGCGAATTTGAAAAATTACGACGGCGTCGTTTTCGCTAGCACCACCGGCGATTTGCCGCTGCCGGACAAGCAAGGTTTCCTCGATTGGATCAAGGCCGGCCACGCGTTCATCGGTATTCACGCGGCGAGCGACACGTTCCACGGCTTCCCGGAATTTATCGCCATGCTCGGCGGCGAATTTGCCCATCACGGCCCGCAGGTCAGCGTGGATTGTTTGAACCAAGATTCCGCCAATCCCGCGACCGCGCAGCTTGGCCAGTCGTGGACGATCCAGCAGGAGGAGATTTACCAGTTCAAGAATTACGACGCGACGAAGGTGCATGACCTCCTCATCATGGACAAACACCCGGAGCACAAGGAGATTGCCGGCCATTTCCCGGTGAGCTGGTGCAAGTCCTTTGGCGACGGCAAAGTGTTCTACACCTCGCTCGGCCACCGCGAAGACATCATTGACGCCGATCCGACGTTGAAAGACCGCAAGAACTCGCTGGAAATTTCCAAGGCCTATCAGCAGCACGTCCTCGGCGGCATCGAATGGGCGCTGGGTGTGAAGCCTTAAAACGCCGGTCGCCATCCCGGCGCGCGACTCCCGCACAACCTAGAAAAAATCGGGCGGAAAGAATTTTTAATTTCCGTGTCGTTCGTGTATTTCGTGAGCGAACATTGCATGGCTATTTTCTACGACACGCACGCGCATCTGGATTACGACGATTACAAGGCGGACTTCGCCGACGTGCTCGCTCGCGCGCAGGCGGCGGGCATCACCAAAATCATTGCCATCGCCACCGACTTTGACAGCAGCCGCCGCGCGCTCGCACTCGCGGAGAAGCACGCGCCGATTTACGCCGCCGTCGGCTGGCATCCCAGCAACGCGCACGCAGCGCCCGCCGACATCCGCCCTGCCCTGCGCGAACTTGCACATCATCCCAAGGCCGTCGCCATTGGCGAATGTGGCTTGGATTACTACCGGCTGCCGAGCAGTGGCGGCGACGCCCCCGTCGCCGGGCAATCTCCCGATGCGACGGGGCGTCGCAGCCACGCGGACGACGCGGCTTACAAACAGAAACAGGCGGAGATTTTTTCGCAGCAACTCGAAGTCGCAGCGGAAGTGAATTTGAACGTCATCATCCACCAGCGCAGTTCGTTCGATGATTTGTTCGCGCAAGTGCAGCCATTCGCGACGCGGACGCGCGGCGTGTTTCACTGCTTCGGCGAAAGCGTGGAGCGACTGCAAAAGATTTTAAGCCTCGGCTGGCTCGTGAGCTACACGGGCATCGTCACCTTCAAGAACGGCCAGAACATCCGCGACGCCGTGGCCGCGACGCCGCTGGATAAATTCATGCTGGAAACCGACTGTCCGTATCTCGCGCCGGTGCCGTATCGCGGCCAACGCTGCGAGCCGGCGTATGTGAAGGAAATCTCCGAGACCATCGCGCAGGTAAAACTGTGTTCGCTCGATGAATTGAGCGCGGCGACGTGCCGGACCGCTCACGCGTTCTTTCCGAAGCTGGCCTGACTGGAAAAGTTATCGCTGCCGCTTTGGGGCTGCGACATCTGGGCCAATGCCTACGCCACTTTCCACGGCGCGCGGTATTCGCGGGTCAGCCAGCTCGCGTCGCCGGTGCCGCCAGCGAAGTTCTCCGCCGCCGGATTCCATTTCAAGCCTTTGCCGTTGAAGTAAACGGCGTTGGCGAGATTGCAGATGGTCGCGGAACGCTGGCCGGTTTCCACATCGCACACCGGCAGTTGGCGCGTCTGCATCGCCTTGATCCAGTCGGCAATCTGGTTCGTGCTGTGGTAGAGGCGCACGGCGTTGGCGGGCAACAGCTCCTTCAGCAGCGGCGAATAATCATCCATCGCTTCGGCCTTCAACTGGCCGCCGAGCCACAACTGGAACTTGCCGCGATTCACATAAAGCTTGCCGGCGTCGCCGTAGAAGGTGATGCCGTTGCCCTTTTGGTGCGTGACTTCCAGGCCGGTCGCGTAACGCCAGCGGACGCCGGACTGATTCGTTGGATCGCTCGTTGGAAAGAATTCTTCCGGGCCGCTGGTATCGAAACCGAACGCCCATTGCACGATGTCGAAATGATGCGCGCCCCAGTCGCACACACCGCCGCCGCCGTATTCGCGGTAATGCCGCCAGTTCGGATAAGTCTTGGCCACACCGCGCGGACACAATTCCGAGTTGTAGGGACGGACGGGAGCCGGCCCCAGCCAAAAATTCCAGTCCAAGCCGCTTTCCATTTTCTCCTCCGGCAGATTGCACATGATCGGCGGGCCGCCCACGGCAGCATCCACTTTGTCCACCTTGCCGAGGACGCCGTTGCGAATCAATTCGCACGCGGCGCGAAACTCGCCCATCGAGCGCTGCATGGAACCGACTTGAAAGATGCGATTGTTTTTGCGGACGGCGTTCACCATCGCGCGGCCTTCGAGAACCGTATGCGCCATGGGCTTCTCGCAGTAGATGTCCTTGCCGGCGTTGGCGGCGGCGATGGCGGTGAGCGCGTGCCAATGATCCGGCGTGGCGATGACCACGGCGTCAAGGTCCGGACGCGCGAGCAGTTCGCGGAAATCGTTGTAAGCATCGCAGCCTTTGTATTCGCCGGCTTTCGCGTTCTTGCCGTAAGCCGCCTCAACGCGTTTCTTGGCGAGATTGCGGCGCGTCGAATCCACGTCGCACACGGCCAGCACGCGGACGTCTTTGCGCGGCAGACAGCCGCCGAGGAGGCCGTTGCCCTGCTTGCCGAGACCGATGAAGCCGAGCGTGAACTGTTTGCTCGGCGCGCTGTCCGCCGCCCACAGCGGCGTGCGCAAAATCAGCGGGGCGGCGCCGGCGATGAGCGCGGTCTTGAGAAAACTGCGGCGGTTGAAGGAACGAGATGGATTCATAGAATGTGAATGTGGGTGCAGAATAATGTTGTTCCACCAGACTGACAATCACCCAAAAGGGTTACGTTATTCTTCCCCGCGTTTGACTTCGGCGGCAGGCGCGACCAAGACCACGAACTCGCCCTTCAAACTGCGCTGCTGCGCGACGGCCAGCAACGCCGCCGGTTTGCCGCGCAAAAATTCCTCGAACTTCTTCGTCAGCTCCCGCGCCAGCACCACGTCGCGGTCGGGATAAACTTCGTTCAACTCGCCGAGCAGCTTTTCGATGCGATACGGCGATTCGTAGAAAACCAAAGTGCCGGGAACCGCATTCAACGCTGTTAATTTATTCCGCCGCTGGCCGGACTTGTGCGGCAGAAAACCAACGAAATGAAATTCTTCCGTCGGCAATCCGCTCGCCGTGAGCGCGCCCACGAGCGCACACGCGCCAACCACCGCCTCCACGCGGAAACTGGCGGCGATGGCGGCCTTGACCACGCGTTCGCCGGGATCGCTGATCCCGGGGCTGCCAGCGTCCGTAACGAGCGCAACTTTTTCCCCGCGCCGGAGCCGCTCGATAATCTCCTCGCTGCGGCGGGCTTCGTTGAATTGGAAATAGCTCAACAGCGGTTTGCTGATGCCAAAATGTTTCAGCAATTGACCGCTGCGGCGCGTGTCCTCGGCGGCGACGACATCACATTCGCGCAGCACACGCAGGGCGCGGAGGGTAAGGTCTTCGAGGTTGCCGATGGGCGTGGCGACGAGGTAAAGCGTGCTGGCGGTCAACGGCGGCAAAGCGGCATCCATGCCTTCACTAAAACAGAAAAATGGCCGGATGAAAACGGAATTAGCAGCGGACGGAAGCCTTCATTTCACCGCTGACGGAACCGAAGTCACGGCTTGAATATATTTTTGAAAATCCACGCCGTAGCGTTCCAAGTGCGGCAACTGTTCCGGTTTGAATTGATCGAGCAGCGTGCTGTGGACGACTTCGCCGGACTCCGTCACGCCCGGCAGGAGCAGCGCCTGAACGTGGCGCGGCCCGATTTCAATCGCCAGGTTACACGCATCCATTTCCCAGACGAATTGCGTCGCCTGCCGGCCAACCGCCGGTTGTTGCCAATAAGCCGTCGCGGTCAAATCCACCAATCCCGTCTGCGTGGTCAGCAGCCCGCGCCAGACGTTCAGGTAGCCGCGCCATTGTTCCGTCGCGCCGAGATGCCAGAGCGATTGCGCCAGCAGCAGCGCCGCGCTCAAGTGGACGAGCTGTTTCCGCTGCGGTTCCAACCACGCGGGCCGATGCGCCACCATCAGCGCCACGCCCAGCAATGCCAGCGGCACGAGCAGGTCGAGAAAGCGCGCTTCGTATTGTTTGTAGGGATAAAGCGTTGCCGGCATTAACAGCGGCCATGCGCCCCACAGCAAAACAATTCCCGCCAACAGCAGCCAACTGATTCGCCGCGAAAGCAGTTGCCGCCCGTTCACAAAAAAACTTGCCAGCATCAGCGCCAGCCATGCCAGCGTCCAACCAATCGTCCAGCCGGGCGATTTCAAAACGCTCATCACGCCGATCTTAAAACTATTCGCGCTGCTCAAGGTGCACGGATGCAGCGTGCCATCCAGGGCAATCACGATGGAGGTGAGCAACAGAAACATCGCGAGCAGAAAAACCACCCGCTGCCATGATTTTTCCGCCGCGCCCGCCCGCTGAAACGCCAGCCACGCCAGCACCGGGCCGAGGAACAGCATCGTTTCATAACTGCGCACCAGAATCGCCGACGACACCAGCAAGGCCACCGCCGCGCCCGGCGTCAAAGGCCGCACGAAGAGGAGGACAAATACCACCGGCCAGAAAAAAGCGTGGGCCACGACGTGTTCGCCGACGGCAACGAAGGCGGCATTGAGATAACCCGCGCCGCACGCCAGCGCGACCAGCCAAAAATGTTTGGGCGCGAGTCTCAAACAAACGGCCATCGCCACCGGCCACGCAAGGAAACAGCCGCAACCAAAGGCGATTTGCAGTTGCGCCAAATCCCGAACGCCCAGTTTGAGGGCGATGACCACTGGCAGTTGAAACAGAAAAGCCGCATGGCCGCGTGAGAAAAGCATTTCCGTGAAGCCGCCTGCCGCCAGCACACGCATGAAATAATAGGAGCCGTCATCGTAAAGGCTCCGCGCCGTGCCGACGGCAAAGAGAATCGAAATCAGGAACACCAGCCACGCCAGCGTCATCAAGGCCGGCTGCCGGCACCGGTCAGCGGCGGTGGTTGGGGCAGCGGAGGAATTGGGCTGATTCAAACGCGGTTAGGTCTGCAGTTTGCCGCCGGCCAATTTCATTTGTAAATCGGCTCGCCAGCAACTTTCGTCAAGGCGTGGTAAGCCTCGCTCAACTTGAGCGTCAGCGCGCCGGGCTGGCCGCGGCCAATGACGCGACCGTCAATCTTGATCACCGGCATGATTTCCGCCGCCGTGCCGGTCAGAAAACTTTCGTCCGCATTGAACAAATCGTAGCGGGTCAGATTCGTCTCGCAAACTTTCACGCCGAGTTGCTCGGCCAGTTCCATCACCGTGCCGCGCGTGATGCCGTAAAGCGCGCCGGCATAATTCGGCGGCGTGTGCAATGCGCCGCTCTTGATGATGAATAAATTATCCGCCGTGCATTCGGAGACAAAACCTTCGGCGTTCAACATCACGGCCTCTTCCACGCCGGCGTTGTTCGCCTCGATTTTCGCGAGAATGTTGTTGAGATAATTCAGCGACTTGATGGCGGGATTCACCGCGCTGTGCAGATTGCGCACCGTCGGCACGGTCACGATGTCCATGCCGCGCGCGTAAAGTTCCGCCGGATAAACTTGAATCTTGCCGGCGATGATGATGACGCACGGCTTTTTGCAACTGCGCGGATTCAAACCAAGCGTGCCGATGCCGCGCGTGACAATAAGCCGGACGTAGCAGTCGCGCAATTTGTTCGCGCGGATGGTTTCGACCGTGGCCTGCAGCATTTGCGCGGGCGTCAGCGGGATTTCCAGCAGAATGGCCTTGGCGGAATAATACAGGCGGTCAATGTGTTCCTTGAGTTTGAACACGCGACCGTTGTAAGCGCGGATGCCCTCAAACACGCCGTCGCCGTAAAGCAGACCGTGGTCAAACACGGACACTTTGGCGTCGCGCTCGCTGCAAAACTTGCCATCAATAAAGATTTTCATGCAAAGAGGTTCAGGCTACGGGAAAAAATGAGTCGAGGCAAACGTGAATTTCCGCGTGACAAGTTCGGCGTGGCTGATATATTTCGCGGCCTTTCGTGACCCTATGGTCTAGCGGTTAGGACACCTCCCTTTCACGGAGGTAGCCCGGGTTCGATTCCCGGTAGGGTCGCCAATTCTTACACTCACGAAACCATTGCAAACCAAGCGCGCAAGCGCGGCTTGCCTTTTTCCGACAAGCCTTATTCTGACATTTTGCGACAGTTTGCCTGCTGTATTACTAACTTATGGCATCCGCCGCGCCGATCTCGACAAGTGGCTGGCATAGCACCGCGTCGCAACCCTTACGGGAGGCGCGCAATTAAATCCGCACTTCGTTGGAGCAAGGCTAACCGCCAAGACGCCAAGAAACCGGAGTAAACCAGCAAAAGCCAGACCATCAACAAACCTTCTCCGCTCCCGCAGCGGGAGGGGAGAGGGAGAAAATCACAGCCCGTCGGTCAAATTTTTATTCCCTCGGTTGCTTGGCGTCTTGGCGGTTAATGTCTTTGCCTTGCCGGCAAAGCAAAACGCCCGCAGGTGAGTGCGGGCGTTGCTTGAGAATAACGGGTTACTTCGCCGCCGGCGCGTTCGATTGAACGGGCAGCGTGGAGAGGAGGTTATCCGCCGGCTGACTGGCAGCCGCCGGTGCCGTGGGGGTGGCGGGAACGGTGGCCGGGCCGGGCTTGACGGACGGCGGTTGGGCGACCGGCACCTGCATCTGTTTTTGCTGAACCTGCTTGGCGAAGTCTTCCGCCGCCGTGCTGGAATGAAGTTTGTCGTGCAGATAGCCCAGCACCAGGGCCAGCACCAAAAACACCACGGTGGCGTGCTTGGTGATGTTGGTCAGAACATTGCCGGATCCGGAGCCGAACAGCGCATCCGCCGTGCCGCCGCCGAACGCCATGCCCGCGCCGGCATCCTTCTTGGGCAACTGCACCAGCACGAGCAGGATCAACAGCAGCGCGTTGAGGACGGCGACGAACGTCAAAATGCCAACGATAAAAGTCATAGGGGTGACAGGTTAGATGGAATTTTTGATGATGTCAGCAAAACTTCTTGCCTCCAGTGCCGCCCCGCCGACGAGCGCGCCGTCCACGTCGGGCTGGCTCATGAGTTCCTTGGCGTTGTTGGGCTTCACGCTGCCGCCGTATTGGATGCGGACTTTCTTGGCGGTGCCTTCGTCAAACATCGCGGCGAGGACGCCCCGGATAAATTTGTGCGCGTCTTGCGCCTGTTGCGTGGTGGCGGTTTTGCCGGTGCCGATGGCCCAGACGGGTTCGTAGGCGACGACGGTTTCGACCATCTGTTCCTTGGTCAAACCGGCGAGGCTGCCGCGCACCTGCGTTTCCAAAACTTTTTCCATCAGGCCGCCTTCGCGTTCGGCGAGGGTTTCGCCCACGCAGACAATGGGCTTGAGCGCGGCGGCATGGACGGCGGCGGCTTTCTTGGCGATCAGCGCGTCACATTCCTTCTGGAATTGGCGGCGTTCGCTGTGGCCGAGGATGACATAGCGCACGGAAAATTCCTTGAGCATCCCCGCGCAAATCTCGCCGGTGTGCGCGCCGAAATTATTCTCGCTCATGTTCTGCGCGGCGAGCTTGAGGCTGGAATCCAAGATGGCCTTGGAGACTTCGCTCAACGCGGTGTAGGGCGGCGCGATCACGATGTCCACTTCCTTCACGCCCGCGAGGTCGCGCTTGAGGTCGGCGACGAGGGTCAACGCCTCGGCGACGGTTTTGTTCATCTTCCAGTTACCGGCAATGATTAATTTACGTTCTTTGTTCATTTTGAGTTAAAG
>Ga0208507_1001598_pt1 | contig 12500 bp, 7 predicted proteins | sample CryBogCBH12Aug01_FD_184626 | JGI IMG/M metagenome (GOLD analysis project Ga0208507, IMG submission 184626) | Freshwater microbial communities from Crystal Bog, Wisconsin, USA - CBH12Aug09.1 (SPAdes) (version 2) | ecosystem: Environmental > Aquatic > Freshwater > Lake | place: Crystal Bog... | reverse complement strand
GCCGTGCTTTTTCGCGCTGGTCGCCTTACCGCCAGGTTCAACGCCAAAGATATTTTCTCATACCGCGACGATGTTGTTGAGAGCATCTTCAGCTCAAGCCGGAACTTCCAGAAAGCCTCCTTCAAGTCACTCTCCAAATCGCTGACGACGGCACAAAAAACTGATATGGTCACCCTGCTTCGGGCCCTCAAGATTGAAGAGGTGACCAAAGAGCGGGTTGACTGGAACAGCAACGACTTCGCGCTCATCGAGGCCATCCGGGCCCTCTCGGAGTACTACATCAACGCCGTCAAAACGATGAAAAAGACCGTGACGGACTTTGAACCGCTCTTTGGCACCGAAGTCACCCTGATTGGCAAACTGCACGAGTTTTCCGGCAAGGTGACGGAGGCCAATTTCCTTGACACGGCTGATAACTTCCTGCTCAATCAGGCGGAGTTTGAGGCAACGGTCAGAAAAATCGAGAAGATTGAAAAATTCATCAAGTCAAACCTGCAAAAAGCGCGATTCATCAAGCGCTTTGTGGATGAACTGAAGATTGAGCTTGAAAAGGCCAACGTCACCAGCCGAGAAATTCAGGAGACCATTGCACGCTTTGACGAAATCTACTCCCGCTCAGTGGTTGAAGGGTACAGAGAGATTCTTGCTGAAGGCCAAAAGCTCAAGGACTTTTACCACACCCTGGTGGTTGAGGCCAATAAAACGGCCAGCGATGCAAACCGGGAGCTGCTTGCCACCGCAACAGCACTCATCACAGAGATCAAAAGCTATCCCGAAACACTGAACCCTGACCTTCTGCGGCAGGTTCAGTCTATCAAAGAGTATGCCGAAAAGCGCATCAATGACGAGGTCAAGCTCGACTACACCATCAAGTGCGCCAGTTGCCACTTCTCACTCTCGGAGATGATCACCTGCACGGCGCTGGCTCCCCAAAAGCTTGCGGAGTTGCAGGTTGCCGCAATGAGTATTGTGAAAGAGGCTTCTCCTGCCCCCGTACCGATGGAAGAGAGCAAAAGCGGAGCAATAATCAGCCCCATACCGGCACCAAAACCACCAAAACGGCTCTCGCTTAAAATTGCCCGCACCACAACGGTCGGGGCGTTCAAGCAGATGCTGCAACTTCAGTTACAACAGGTTGCCGGTATGCAGGACAGTGACCAGATTGAAATAGACCTCTAAAAAGGCAAAGGCCCTGAACAATGAAACTTTCCGACCACGTCAAGAGAATCCGTGAGCTGATTTCCTCAGCCTTTGCGAACCAGTTTGCCCGGCTTGGCATCACCGCAGAGAGCCAGAGCGAGCCAGCCACCCTCGACCAGCCACAGCAAGAGCTTCGGGCCACGCTTGACGCCATCCTTGAAAGCCACAACAAAGAGACCGGCACACAGGCCGCCGCCTACCAGAAAGCGCTCGACGACTACACCTTCACCCTCTTCAACCGCCTTGCCGCTCTGAAGGTGATGGAGGCGCACCGGATGTTCCCCGAAGTGCTCACCAAGCGGGCTGAAAATGGCGGACGCTCCTTTGGCCACCGTGCATGGCTGGAGCAGAACCCGCTCATGGCCCACGAAGAGCTTGAGGGATTACTCCCCTATATTCGCTTTGCCTTCGACACCCTCAGCCACAACATCCACCTCTACTCCCGCGAGAGCAGCTACGACATGCTCCCCTACGTGCTCGACCTGAACGCCATCATCGGCGCTGTCAATGCCGTTGAGGAGGACAGTGACGTTGGCTCTGAAATCTGGCTCTCCGACGACATCATGGGGTGGCTCTACGAAAGCTACAACCTCTCCAAAAAACAGGCCTTCAAGGATTCCGGCGACAAAATCGAGTTCGACAAGGTAGCCCTCTCCTCCCAGGTTTATACGCCGCGCTGGGTTGTTGAGTTTCTGGTCAACAACTCCCTTGGCAAACTCTATCTGGAGATGTACCCGGATTCAGAGATTGGGCGAAAGAAAATTGCCAACATCCCCGCCACAAGGGTGCGCGAACCGAAACCCCTGACCGAGATTTGGCTGATTGACCCGGCAACAGGCTCAGCCAACTTTCTGCTCTACGCTTTCGACCTCTTCTACGACCTCTACCTCGACCAGATCGAGAACTATGGCGCGGAGTATGACGAAGAGGAGATCGGGAAGCTCATTATCGAGCACAACCTCTACGGTGTTGACCTCGATGACCGGGCCATCCAGATTGCACAGTTGGGGCTCTACATCAAGGCGTTGCGACGGAACAGCCGCATCCATATCGAGCGCTTCAATGTGGTCTCCTCCGACTTTTATTTGCCCGACTTTGATGTTGTGGCCAGCTCCTTTTCCGGCAGTCTGGCTACCGACTCCCAGCAGATGAGTTTGATCAAGGCAATCTGGGCCGACCTGCAGCGGGCATACCAGTTTGGCTCACTCATCCGAATTGAGGAGCGCTTCAATGCCAATTTTGCATCACTCTTTGCAAAAGCGAAAGCTGACCAGCAGGATCTTTTTGCCGCTGCCGAATATACAAGCCAGGAGAAGTTTAAAGAGGAGCTGTTCCGTGACTTGCACAGCGCAGTCTCAGCCTACAGCCAGAGAAGCGGCAACAGCTTTTTGCGAAGCAAGAGCAATGATGCCATCACCTTTCTGGAGATTATGACCCGCAAGTACGATGTGGCAGTGGCGAATCCACCCTATACCGATTCAAGTGATTTTGGTAAGGAGTTGAAAGCATTTATTGAGGCAAATTACAAGAAGCCTTATGGATTTCACTCGAACCTCTATGCAACGTTCATAAAGCGATGTGCGGAGATTATCACTGATAGCGGCAAGATTGCGATGATTCACCCGCTCACCTTCATGTATATCAAGTCTTTTGAAGGTGTCCGGGAATACATCCTCAATAACCTGCACATTAATATCTTTGTCGATTATGGCTTGAGCAACCTCTTTGGAACCATAATGGTTGACCCTGCTTTTTATGTTCTGGAAAAAGGGATAACAACCAACGACAGGTCACTCTTCATTTCGCTGGATCAGTATACCCGTACTCCAAAGGAGAAATTCAAGAAAGAGTATGCTCTCGCAGCTCTTGAAGATTTTGTTTCAGGAAGAGAAGACAAGAATAATATTGTTATCGATCAGGAAAAACTGAAGATCATCAAGTCATGGCCCTTTATTTATTGGATTAGTGATGCGTTTCGGGAGAAATTTAAAGCTCATAATTTTGAATCCTATTTGAAGTTGGCAACCGGTTTAATGACTGGAGATAATTTAAAGTACTTGCGTTATTATTGGGAAGTTGATGCAAATGATCTTTCTATAAATTATTTGAGGGATAGCAAAAAATGGGTTCCCTATCAAAAAGGTGGGTGTTTTAAAAAATGGTATGGCAATAATTGGCTAGTCGTCAATTTTTTTAATAATGGTACTTTACTGGCAACAACTGATAATAAAGATTATTATTTTAAGGATGGTATTACATATTCAGCAACTTCTTCAAAAGGAGTTTCTTTTAGAAAATTACCTCCTAATCAAGTTTTTGATAAAAAAGGTTCTTGCGTCTTTCCTCTTACTAATAACGATAATTTCAATCTTGATTACGTTATTGCAGTTCTGAACTCAAAATTATCTTCTTACATAATTAGCTGCTTAAATTCAACTGTTGAAACACAGGTTGGGGACGTTAAAAGAATACCTTTTATCATCCCAGATAAAATAATAGAAGATAAAATATCGAAACTTGCATCTGTGTCAGTTTTCATTCAGAAAGAATTACTTGGATTTAGCTTAATCGAAAAAGAGTATAAAATCTCATCATTTCAATATTATGCACAGTCTGCTGAAATTAAACATTCGTTAAGATTATTCTGCAATTACGAAAACCACCTTCTCACACAAGTCCTGCTCAACGAAAAAATCTTTGAGGTCTACGAACTCACCCCTGAAGACAAGGCAATGGTGCTTGCCAAAGAGGGTGAATCCATCGGCGGTCTTCCCGTACTTCCCGAAGCCCGCGCAGCATATCTGACTGAAACAGAGGCCACGGCAGAGTTCCCGCTTGATAAAATCTTTACTTTCATTGAATCCCTGCCCACCATGACCATGAGCGGGCAGGAGATTGCCGACCTCACCACAAAGTTTGAGACGCTCTACAAGAGCAACAATGACCTCGAAGAGTTCTGCATCAGTAACCAGATCAACCCCATTAATGTCTGGTACCTCTTCAATAAAAGCGGTGTCTTGCCACAGCAGCGGGCCAAAACCATTGCAATGGAGTTTCTTGCCGACCTGATCCGCGAAATTCTCAATGAAGACGATGACGGCATAGTGCCACTGGTGCGCAACACGGGAGAAGAGATTCTGATTGACCGCATTGAAAAGAAGTTTGAGGAGAAGGGGCTCACTTCAGCGCAGTTTGCCGCTTTCCCGACCATTCTTGGCAAGGAGATCAACGACTACATCAACAACAACTTTTTTGCCGACCTCTCCGATCACCTCAACCTTTTCATGTACCTGCCAAAGACCCCTTTTATCTGGCACATCACCTCCGGGCCGCGTCAGGGGTTTGATGCCTTTATCATCATCTACAAGTGGAGTCGCGACAAGCTCTTTACCCTCAAGTCGGTCTATATTGAGAAGCGCGAGACGGCGCTGCGTAACCGCCAGTCGGACCTGCTTGGCGAAAAAAGCGCACAGGCGGAAGAGGAGAAGGATACCATTTTCCATCAGCTCAAGGAGATTGAGAGCCTCAGGAAAAAAATTGACGAACTGCTCTCCGAAGGGTACGACCCCAAGCTTGACGACGGTGTCGGCAAAAACATCGCCCCCTTGCAGAAGAGGGGGATCATCGCTTATGAGGTGCTGAATCCGGGGCAGCTCAAAAAGTATCTGAATGCAGACTGGTAAATTGCAGCTCAGTTGAAGCTGAAGGGCTGTTCAGAACGAAGCCTTGCGCTCTGCTGTAAGTTCTATATCATTTATTCCGGAATTTTGCAGGCACTGCCTGCAAAATCTGAAAGCAGGCAGGCAGAATGAGTGCCAAAAGATTGGTCAGGCAGTGCCTGACCAATCTTCAGATGCTCGAATTGCTTTGCCGGAGATTCAACAGGCGCTGGTTGAACTTACCCTCACCAGGGATTTAAATATCTTCGCTTCAAAGTATCAACTATATCTGCCCTCAAAAGAGGAGCTGAAAAGGCAACTGGAAGAGGCAGCAGGCATTACTGGGCACTGCGAAAATCCCGATCAGGAGGGCACTGACGATGTTCGATAAATGGATCAATCAGGATGTCGGGAAGGTTCTTTAACGCTGCTGAAGATGGTTAACGTTTTGAACTGTGACCTCAAGCGCTGATGTTGTTTACGCTAACCCAGGGTGATTCTTATCTCCCGTTTTTGGCTTATTCTTGTTTTCCGATCACACCGATCTTTATCGTCGGAAACGATCTCTCTTTTTTCGACCCCCCGGATAATCACATGATGCAACGTGCCCGGCGAATCGAGTCTTGTACCTCTCGGCAGGCCTCTACTGGTTGGTTTGTATCGTAGAAAATTAACTCTGCATTGTGGTCATTGCAAGTTCATGATTTCAGGATTGTCCCTTCCTCCTTTAATTGCACTTAACGGTCGCAGCTATGCGCAGTGCGGGATTGCGTAGCTACGTCTGTATCAACCGAGACAAACCTTGCCTGCGCGGGAACTGCACTTGCAAAACCGCTGAAACCCGCATTGCGTATGAGCTGTTGTTAGGTGCTGGCGTTTTGTCTGTCGTTGCTCTATTTCCCATAGTTTGCAGTGTCTTTGTGCGTTGGCTTGGTAGCTCTTTTGTATTTTTTTGTTTGGTTTTGCGTTGGCAAAAAATGTAAATGTGCTACCAAATGCGTTGGCTTATTTTGCTAGTTTTTCCTCGGTCAATGTAATTCCGTCATAAAAATACTCAATTATATATTTGTCAAAGTCGTCAACAAATAATGAAAATATTTTTTCCTTTCCAATGTTATGAAACAATTCGATTGCTTTATGGATATTTAACTCTTCATCTAAAAAGTTTATCAAACCATATTGGTGTAATTTTCTTGAAATCATTCGTGGCAAACCATACTCCTCAAGTTGATAGACAACAGAAGGTAGAAAAGCATGAGAAACTCTAGAAATAAAAGGCGAAACATCTGTTCCATTATTTATTATCTCTTTTTGCAAAATATTTATATCGCTTATTAAAGAAGATAAATTAAAAGCTGTAATCCTTTCAAGTTTGAAAAATTGCTCAATATCTATTTCATCTTCGTCTAACTCGTCTAAAAGTTCTGGAATTGTCCTGCCCCAATTGTCAACTAGTACTTTTACAAAAGCTACAAATTTTCTATGCTGAACACCATAAGGACCGTCACCCCATTCACCAGGATGTAGGCTAATAATCTTCCATAAAAGTCTGTCCCATGATTCAGTATCATTAGAGTTTAAAAAAGATAAGCCATTCCATTCGTCAGGATTTAGCTTCATCTGTTTTGCTGTTTCTTTTATGAAGTCAGAATTATTTGATTGAAAAATATTTTCTTTTAGTAAGCGGTCGTAAGTTTCCTTTCCAAGTATGTCATACATCTCTTGTTTAAATACAGTGATTTTCGCTATTTGCTCATTATTTAAACTTGCTTTGTAAACATCAGCGTCAATGTCGCCTAAAATTGTATCAGGAAATGGAATGTCTAATTGAGTTGCTCCTTCTTCGGGAGGTGCTTCCAAAAGGTATATCTTGCCAATGAAGTATTTAAACATTCTGCCACCCCGACCAATAATATTTTTATAAGTGAAGCTATCAAGAATACTGTTGCCACCACTTTTTCTATTCCTCCAAATAATTACATTTTCAGCAGATGTATTAACACCTTCAATGATTGAAGATGTCGAAATAATATTGTCAATTCCTTCTCTTTCTTCAAAGAGCTTTACTTGTATTTGGCTAATAGAACGATGCAGTTGACCATTATGAATACCAATTCCTCGTTTTATTAAATTGGTCAATTTCCAATTAGCACCATAATTTATCGTTAACCATTTTGAAAAGTTGATAAGTAAAGGCTTTTGGGAAATGGGAATATTTTCATTTAGGAGATTTGAGGCCTTATCTATTTGCGGATAAGAAGCAGCATAAATAAGGGATTTAGTTTTGGTTTCAGCTAGAATGTTTAAAAGGGCTTGCCCTTTTAAAATTTCATCTTTATTGATATCCTTATACAAATCGAACTTTTCAAGATACACCGTATTGAAATCTAACTTGTCCTCAAAAGCCATGTCTTGCGTAAAAACATTATCCCCAATTGATGTAATATTGGGTGCAAGAAAATATTTCTGTTTAGATTTTTGTCCAAGTTTAATTATTGCTTTAAGCAATGAAGGAGAACGTGATTTGTCATAATCAGAACTTGCCTTATAAAATTCATCAATGATTAATATATCAATACTTTCTATTTTGTTGACATAATTCATTGCTCTCTCTTGAGGGAAAATGAAAATATTCTTGTCTGCTAATTCTACTTCTGTTGTAGTTATTATTTTGTATTGATTTGAAAACTTCTTGTATAAACGCCTTCTTGTTTCATCTGTCAATGCAATAGTAGGAACAATGATTACAACATTGTTTGGTTTATTGAGTGAAATAAAAGCATCAATCACAAAGCTTTTCCCAAAACTAGTTGGTGCACTTACTGCGATATTTTCTCCATTCACTAATCTTTTTAGCAGTGAAGATTGCTCTCTATGCAAAGTTGATTTTTCCCCGCCTATATCAACCTTGAATACTTCATAAACATATCTGTCTTCCCAAGAAGAATTCTCTGGCTGGAGGTAAGGAAATAAACCCGTAGCTCTGATTAAATGATTAACTAGTGGCGTGTATTCAATTTCATTTCTTGCGTGATAATCAAGTAATTTGATCAATTCCTTTCTTGCCATAACTTCGTTATTGGCAATTAGGTAATCATTTATAATATGACAGGTTTCAAAAATTTCCATAAGGGTTATTGGTTTTTATAAAAATCAGCAATGGAAACAAACTTGTCAACTATTTCCTTCTTGTCAGGAACTGGCAATAAAATAACATGAAAATGTATTACAGAATACATGTGAAGTCCGCCAAATTTGTTAATCTGTTTTTTAAAGTATGATTCACTGCGTTGTTTATGGTATTCAATTAGTTCATTTTTATAATCGTCCGTCAAAGTTGTTTGTGCTTTTGTAATTGCACACTCGTGAAGCAGTAATATTGGTATGTGAAGTTTAGGTTTAAGATAATCCAAAGATTCTTTTGGAGCTAATGCTGCCGTAATTTTATTACGCAATATCTCATCGCCTATTAAATGATTTATATCGGACACATTTGTAATTATGCTATTTTCCTTTTTGATTTTATCTGTGAGTAATGAGTTTTCAACTGATTCTATAATTACGCCAAGTCTTGCATCTTCAATGCTATTATAAAATTTGGCCTCTCCAAACCATATTGAAAAATCCGTCCCACCATTTTCAATTACGATATGAACGCTGTCAGCTCCTTTGGCATTGTCTTGAGGATTTTGTTTATAAAATATTTTGGGGACAACTGGTAAAGCATTGTAGTGGTGCTTCATTATTCCATAGAGAATAATTTCCGCTAATTCACTTCCTTTACTTATATCTCCGTCTTTATCTGTTAGTCTTAAACTTTGTGCTGCAGAAGTTAATATAGAATGGCTTTTATCTACAAGGCTTTCCCTTTCTTTAAAAGACAATGAGGTTTCAGCTATATTATCCCAAATGAAATTCTGAAATTCTTGAAATCGCCATTTTCCGTCCTCGAAGTCATTAATCATGCTTAACACACGTTTATTGTCTACGGGTGTAATTGTTACGTCTCTATTTGTATTAGCAAATGAGTCGTCTATTAGAATTTCAAATTTAATCATGAGTAAATCTTATTATTGTCGTTGGGTGCGGTTGGGTAAAATTAAATGTGCTGCAAATGAGTTGATTTGTGTGCAGATTTGCAGCTCTTTTAATTTTACGAAGGGGTGGCATTTTATCTGTCATTTTATTTTCGTTTAATGTCCGTTGTGTAGTCCGCTTCGCTTGCACCTAACGTTTTGCAGCTACAAGAAGTTGGCGATTTCGAAGCACAAAGCTGTCTGCCACCACTGAACCGCCAATTTCTTGTAGGTGCTGTTATGCGTTAGTTCTTCTCTTTCACTCATTGGTTACTCTTCAAAGTTGGGGAAATTATAAAGCTGTGAAAGCTCTCTCAAGTCTTGTCCGCCACCTGTCAAACCACCAACCGAAACAATTAGCAATTTACTTGGATTACTTTCTCTATTTTCCTTTTGGTCAAAGTAACCTTTCGCTTGCCAAATGTTGCTATAAGTTTTGTAGTATTTTTTGTTGTCGCCACTCAGCATATTAAAAACTAAAAAAATTGAAAGAGGAATACCACCGTCCCAATTTGCAAAAAATTCGTCTCTTGAATAACTCTTAGTCTTCTGTGTTTTGTCCGATGGAAGCGAGATTTGATTTGCATGTAATACTAATGGAGACGATGTTCCCTCAGTTGTCATGTCATAGAAGCAATAATATGCGCCTTCTTCACCGTAGTTTTTAAGAGTGTTACACTGGGCAATGTCAATAACTGCATTTGATTTAAACTTCTTTGCTTGGAAAATTGCCGTCCGAACTTCAGTTGGATAGTCAGGTAAATTTATGTGAAACATTATTCCAAAGTCAGCACCTGTGGTTTTCTCTCTTTTGTTGGATGAAAGGTCGGCATAATAAAAGTCCAATGATAAGTTCTCGTTATAGAGTTCAAGTGACTTTTGTTGAAATGTTTTTTTTACAATCCCTAGTGCAGATGAGTATTCCGAAATTAAGTGCCCTGTTAATCTTTCTTCGTGGCTATTTTGTGGTATGTAATTTTGAATAAACCTTGCCTCTGCATAAACAAATGCTTTGAATAAAATATGAAATAACTCATTGTCAAAATAATGATTAGTATTTACCAACTCTCTCATCAATGACACTGTCGCTTTTGGAGGGTCCATCATGTTGAAGAAATGCTTATGAAATCTGTAGTTAAACAAATACTCAAAAAAACGTCTGCCACTTCTTTGGAAAAATGGGGTCAGTCCGCTTTTGTCTTTAAGGGTCTTGTTTATTTCAAGTCCTAATTCAACTGGAAAAATTTCTTTCATAATATCAATATTATCTTGTCGGTTTGATGTTTGCACTGTCGCCATAAAATGACGCATAACTCCTTTATCTATGCACCATATCTCACCAAAAGGTGTATAAAGCCAGCTATTCTGGCATTCTTTATACACCTTTGAGGTGCATAATATTTTTTACAACTTGTCAACGGGACTGGAAATTTTTAGTAAACTCTGTTCGCATACGTGGGAATATACAGTTCTTGCATGTAAAGTAGATCCGTTTCTGCTTCCAGTACATGAGTTACATAAAAGTGCCGCAAATAATAAAGCGTTATTGGTTTTTGATTTTGGCATGATCGAGTGCATGTTTTAACACTTTTTTTCAAGCTGGGGCCAAGTTTTTAAGCTGTAAAATATTGATATATTTCAAAATATTTATCCTGAATTATTCGCAATAACAGTTGCTCTGGATTTTGACGATACAGAGGATGTTGTGCACGGCCATCAGCAACTGGTTCTGTTCAGCGGTTATTATCAGGAGACTTATTTCCAGTCCGGCTTGACGATACCGTCATGGAGATCAAAACCGGATGGGCGGGTACAAGGCAATTCTTGAAAATGAAGCTACCGTAGAGGAACCTGTCGATATCAAGCAGGGAAATTTGGTGGTACTTTCTCAAGCTTGAGATCTTCTATGTTGATCTGGTTTTCTACAATCGCCTGTTGCGCTGCTATGTGCTCATTGACCTCAAGCGCGACAAGCTGACGCATCAGGATTTGGGGCAGATGCAGATGTATTTCAACTACTTTGACCGTTATGTCAAAACGGAGGATGAACTCTATCTGCCATCAAAAGAGGAGTTGAAGAGGCAACTGGAAGAGGCGGCAGGCATTACCGGGCACTGCGAAAATCCCGATCAGGAGGGCACTGACGATGTTCGATAAATGGCTCAATCAGGATATCGGGAAGGTAGCAACCTCAATGAAATCGCCTTCTGTGCTTTGCACGACCGACGTGCCCTTTTATGGCAATAACCAAATGCTGATGAAAACGGTGATTTTGGGGGAGTGAGGAAATTGCTGTGCCCAAAGTATTATTGTTGAATGATTATTAACTTATTTTTCGTAAAATCATATACACCGAAAACAAACAATAACCTTCAGCGAAAAAAAGTGGGGAACGTATGACGATTCGAGTATCGGAAACAACTCGAAACATTGTCTGTAAAAGCCTTGATATTCACAGGTTATCAGAAGTTATAGATATGAGTTATGGGGGCTTTTCAACAACAGCCGATGTTGATCGAGCGAAAACCGGGCTTTACTCCGACAGCAACAGAGGTTCTGTCAGGCTCAATACTGGGAGGTACTATACTGCCAAAGAATATGAGGAGCGTATAAACCGCATAAAAAACATGAAACTTCCTTATTAGAGATGAAAAGATAATGGGAATTGCGCCCGGCAAAGAGAATGAGAATGGATTTTCAAAAGAGGAGATTGCTCAATTAGAAGGCCTCGCATCTCTTTATATGCAGGCGAAGTCCTTGATATTATACTCTGAGGAGGTGGACCCTGATTATCGCTCCAATTTACAGACAATAAAGGAATTACGAGACGCTTTTGATCATCTCATGCGCATCATCGTTGAGCGGTTTAGCGATGACAAATCCTCCCTTGGAGATGTTTCAGGTACTGAGTATTTCCAAAAAAACATCCAGAAGTCTATTGGCCACGTCTATCGCGCCGCATTCGACGCTTTAGACGGGGCTGTAATGTCTTTGAGAGAAAAAATCATATCAGGACTTGATGCATTTCCTCTTGAAGCAGTCAAGGATATTCTTCCTGAATACTGGGATATTCGGGTGAAACTCGAAGAGCTTAATGAAACCATTGGTGACCACCGAGCGCGAAAGGATATTGGCGGAAACATTGGAGAGACACTTGACCGTTTTGTAAAGGATGTTGATATACTGAAAAGCTTTCACAAAAAGCTTCTTTCCGCAGGGCCTGCTCTTGAAGAGTACAAAGAGAGGAAAAATCAGGAAGGGAAAAAAGAGAAGAGATCGCAGGTACAAATTTCAGTTACCAACGCAATTATAGGGGGAATCATTTGCGCGTTGGTTGGGGTCATAGCCACGGTAGCTTTTAATAATTATTTCCAAAAAACAAATGCCCCTGACAAACAGGTGCTCCCTCAAATATCTTCTCCGGCTACAAAATAAGTTCACAAGAATCCTGACTATCTGCTGACATGGAACTGCAGGCATATTGATAACGCGGAGATGAAGCCTGTAAGAAAATGACACAAAGAGCTGAAGACTCCGGATTTGGCAGGGAAAGCCTATACCAAAA
>Ga0208507_1001594_pt1 | contig 12513 bp, 5 predicted proteins | sample CryBogCBH12Aug01_FD_184626 | JGI IMG/M metagenome (GOLD analysis project Ga0208507, IMG submission 184626) | Freshwater microbial communities from Crystal Bog, Wisconsin, USA - CBH12Aug09.1 (SPAdes) (version 2) | ecosystem: Environmental > Aquatic > Freshwater > Lake | place: Crystal Bog... | reverse complement strand
CGCGTGGCGCAGCTTCGCCTTATCCTCCGCGTAAAACATCAGGAAGCCACCACCGCCCGCGCCGATGAGCTTGCCGCCGAGTGCGCCGCTGGCCAGCGCGAGGTCATACCACTCGTTGATCTTGGGATTGCTCATGCCGCCGCTGCGCTGTTTTTTGCGCTGCCAATGCACGTCCATCAGCCGCGCAAACTCGTGCAGATTGCCGGACTCCAGCGCGACTTTGCTTTGCAGGCCGAGATTCTTGACGAAATGCAAATTCTCGATCATGGACTTGTCGTCCAATTTGGATTTTGTGTCCTGCTCCTTCAAAATCGCCGACGCGCTGCGCGAATAGCCGGTGAAAAACAGCAGCAGATTGTCTTCCAAGTTGTCGCGCGTCTCGTCCGAAACTTTCAGCGGCCAGGCCTCGACTCTTCCATCGGGCAAAAAATTAAAGCACGTCAAACCGCCAAAGGCAGCGATGTATTGGTCCTGTTTGCCAATCGGTTCCTTCAACCGGTTCAACTCGATGTCGCAAGCCTGCTCGGCGAGTTCGGCGGGATGGACGAGATTTTTCTTGTGCGCATGCAACGCTTTCAGCAGCGCGGTGGTAAAACTGCCGGACGAACCGAGTCCCGTGCCTGATGGAATGTCCGCCATCGATGTCAGTTCGAGCGAATGGCCGTCAAGCCCCACCAGCGCGAATACCTCACGGATGATCGGATGTTTTAATTTTGCCGCATCCGGCACGCGCTCCAGTTCCGAATACTTCACGATCAAATCCGCCACGAATGTATCATGCAGCGTGATGTAAACATAACGGTCAATCGCCGCCGCGATGAGAAAGCCACCGAATTTCTCATAATACGACGGCAAGTCCGTGCCGCCGCCGCCAAGACTGATACGAAGTGGTGAACGTGCGATGATCATAAGGTTTTGAATCCGCTCTTTTCGTAAATGGTCTCAACAATCTGAAGGGCCGCGCGCGCTTCGGCAAGTCCGGCATCAGGCGTGCGTTCTAGTTGAACGTCCTCTTCAAATTTGGTCATTTCAATTTTCCACGATTCATCCGCGCCGGGAAAATCATAAACCTTCGTGTCGGGAATGCCCATCTCCGGCTTCATTTGATAATGAAATAGTTTCTCGACGCCGTAGCTGCCGCCGAGTCCTTCAATCGCGAGCTTCGTGTGGCGACCATAAATCTCAAACGAAAAAAGATTTTTCCATTCCGTGCAACTGACATGCAGCCACGCGGTCTGGCCTTTTGCCGTCTGCAAACTCAAAAACGCGTTGTCGTCCACCGGCATTTTCCAGAAATAAGTCGCCGCGTGGCCGTCAACTTTGTTGAACTCGCCGAGAAACCAGCCCGCGAGATCAATCAAGTGGATGCCCTGGTCAATCAATTCGCCGCCGCCGGAAAGTTTCGGATCCGCGCGCCATTCCGTGTCGTAACCGACGCGCCCGCCGTGGCCGTAACGCGCGCGAAGAAACATCAGTTCCCCCATCACGCCGGATGTAAAAATCTCCCGCGCCTTTTGAAACGCCGGATGATAACGATGATTAAAACCGACGCGGACGCAGACCTTGGGTTGGTCGGCGAGCGCAATCAATTCATCAAGCTGCTTCACCGAAATGCCCGCCGGTTTTTCAACGATGACATGCTTACCGGCACGAATCGCAGCGGCGGAAACTTCCGCGAGCGCAGAATTGATTACAGCCACAATCACCGCGTCCACCTGCGGATCGGCGACGGCGATTTTGAAATCGGCGACGGCTTTTCCGGTTTGCGCGAGTTTCACCAATTCCTCCGCGCGTGCCAAATTAGTGTCGCAGGCAATGACGAGTTTTGAGCCGGCGGGCAAACCAGCCAGCCGTTTTTTTCCAATCAATCCGCAGCCGATAATGGCGTAATTCATATGTCACCCCACGTTTTGCCCCGATCTTTCGCCGTGATGCGGCGCAGGCAGTAGATGTCTGATTTTGCCAGCTCATCGCGATGCTCATGCAACTTTGCCCAATCATCCCATTGCGCACTTATGAGTTTGCCGGTGATGCCGTCGCTCTCCGCGCTGGCGAGATAAACCGCAAGGCTCGCGCCGAGTTCCAGCGGCACCGCGCCTTTTTCTTTCCAGCTTTTGTTCTTCTCGAAAAAGGCTGCGCCGACTTTTTCCGGACCGGCGGCCAAAACTTCGTCCACCAACCGCGTCGCGAGAGCGCCGGGCGCAATGGCATTCACGTCCACATGAAAACCTTTCAATTCTTCCGCCAATGTTTCCATCAAGCGGACAACCGCCGCTTTTGAGGCAGCATAGGCACTGATGTTCGGCAATGGGTTTGTCGCGCCGCCGCCGCTTAAAACCACGATTTTACCGCGTCCGGCCTTTTTGAAATGCGGAATCACCGCGCGGCAAGGCAACAAAACGCCAAACAGGTTGATGTCAATTGCGCGCCGCCATTCGTCGAGCGAGACGGATTCGGTCAGCCCCATCGGACCGTAAATGCCCGCGTTTAGCACGAGCGCATCGAGGGAACCAAGTTCGCGCAGCGCAAAGGCGATGATTTCGCTGACTTGCGCTTCATTGGAGACGTCACAGGTTTTGGTAGAGACTTTTTGCGCGGGGAAATTTTTTGCCAGATCATCGCGAGTGGCGGATAAATCCTTTTCGCCGCGGGCGCAGAGGACGACATTCGCGCCTTCACGCAGGAAATGTTCAGCAATAGTTTTGCCGAGTCCCTGGCTGCCGCCGGTGATAAGCGCGTTGAGGTTTTTAAGTTTCATGTCAGGCGCGACCGACGGAAAGATGCTCGACGGCGGGGAAGCTTTTCAATTCTTTTTCCAAAAAACGATTGGCATCAACGAAGACTGGCTGGCACATCTGCGGAACGATTTTTGCCCAGTCCGCCTGCCGGAACAGCGGCCACTCGGTGCAAACGGCGACAGCTTCCGCACCGGCCAGCGCTTGAGAAACATCGACGGCAAGCGAGATGGAGCCCAATTCTGACGGCAAAGTTCTGACCGCCGGATCGAACGCCGAAACCTTAGCGCCAGCAGCGAAAAGCTGCCGGCATAATTCTACGGCGGCACTACGGCGGAGCGTGTCGGTATTAGTCGTGTAAGTCAGGCCAAGCACGGCAATTTTTTTACCGCGCAAATCGCCAAGGCGCGACTTCAAACGGCGGAACGCCCAGCCGCGATGCAGATCGTTGCTCTCTTTGATCGCGGGAATGACAGATATTTTTTCACCATTCACATCAGCGAGTTTGGTGAGCGTTACGACATCACGGGCGAGTGTGCCGCCGGCAAACGGACCGCCCGGGCCAAGATACGCTTTCGGGCCGATGCGCGCCTCACTCTTAAGCCCGACAGAAACTTCTTTTGCGTCCGCGCCGGTGTGTTCGCAAAGACGCGCAATTTCATTGATGAAGGTGATGGAGAGCGCGAGAAATGAATTCAACGCGTGTTTGACCATCTCCGCCGACTCCGTGCGCATGAAAATCGTCTGCGCCGCGAACGGTTTAAACAGTTGTTCCAACAGCGCTTTCTTCGCGTCGTTGCGGATGCCGATGATGGCACGCTCGGCCTTTTCAAAAACTTCAATCGCCTTGCCGAGGCGGAGATTTTCCGGCGAGCAGGCAAAGTGAAACTGCGGGAACTCCTTTTCCAGCTTGGCGCAGGTGCCGACGGGCAGTTGTGCGGAAATCAAAACCAGCGCGCCGGTGGTCAGATGCGGCAGCGCCTTGCGAAGATTGTTCAGAACCGAGTCTACATCCGATTCGTCATTTTCATTAACCGGCGTGTCGTAAGTGAGCCAAAGGACGTCGGCATTGGCACAGGCAATTTTCGGATCGGTGGTGAACGAAAGTTTCTTGGCCGCGAGACCGGAGGTGATGAGTTCGTTCAAGCCGGGTTCAAGCAACGGCGCTTGTCCTGAATTTAATTTCACAATGTTCGCCGCGTCGAAGTCGAGACCGACAACATTAAAATGTTTCGCGCAGCACGCCGCCGTGACGCTGCCCAGATGCCAGAGGCCGAGGACGGTGACGTTCATTTGCGCGTATCGTAAACCCACTGGTTTTGCTGCAACCATTCCAAGGTGCGCTTGATGCCCTGCTCGATGGTAAGCGAAGTTTTCCAGCCGGTGCTCTGAATTTTTTTGGTGTTGAGGAAGATAAACGGGTTATCGCCCACCCAGCCTTGGTTGCCGCCGGTGTATTCCAATTTAGGCTTCAACCCAAGTGCGCCACAGATGAAACCGATGGAGTCGTTAACCCGGACATATTCGTCATTGCCAAGGTTGTAGATTGCCACGCCATGTTTCACGTTTTTTGCGGTGTCCAGATTCATCACATGCAGGATCGCGCTAACGCAATCCTGAACGTAGAGATAACTTTTGCGCTGCGAGCCGTCGCCGAGGACTTTCAGGCGGTCGGGATGTTCGAGGAGCTGTCTGTAAAAATCGAAAACGTGGCCATGCGTGTAGCGTTCGCCGAGGATGGAAACAAAACGGAAAATATAGCCCTCAAATTTAAAACCTTCGCAATAGGATGAAATCATGCCTTCACCGGAAACTTTGGACGCGGCATAAAGCGAAGTCTGGATCGGAAACGGCGCGTCTTCGGGCGTGGGAATCACCGCCGATTCGCCATAAACGCTGCCGGTGGAGCTGAATGCGATGCGGTTGATGGCATTGGCACGCATCGCTTCGAGGACATTGAAGGTGGCGACCGTGTTTTGCTGCAAATCTTTTGACGGATGTTCCAAACCGAAGCGCACATCGGCGTTGGCGGCGAGATGAAAAACGGTGTCGCAGCCAGCCATCGCCTTCGTCAGCGCGGGGAGATCCAAGTTGTCCCCTTCGACGAGTTTAAAATTTTTATCTTTGAGCGCGCCGTCGAGAAACCTCCGCTGGCCGGTGGAAAAATTATCCCAGCCAACGACGATTTTGCCGCCGGCCAGCAGGCGGTCGGCTAGCGTGCTGCCAATAAAGCCGGCGGCACCGGTGATGAAAACTTTGTTCATTCGGAAAGTTTAAAATGTAGCGGGCCGCCGGACGGTTGGCGAGAAAATCCACCCGCGCCGCCAAAATGAACTTGCGTTCAACAGCCTGCTCCCGTGGAATGTTGGTTTGCAATCCAACAATCCAGACACGAGGCGCCAGCCGGGTTTTATCGCCCCAAAGGAAAGTCAGTCCGCATGAAAAAAATCCCACGGATGGACGGGCTGCTTCAGAGCGGCATTCTTTTTACTGTCATCAGCTTCGTTACGAATCTGGTTTTTTACCTTTTCCAGATGGTCATCAGCCGCCAATTCAGCCAGGCACCGGGCGAATTCGGGTTAATGAACAACACCATCACCTTCATCGGTTTTCTAGGGCTGCCGCTGACCATCGCCACACAGGCGGTCACACATTATGTCGCGCGTTTTCATTTCAGCGGCGACGATGCGCGGCTCACCGGACTGCTGGCCGGCTGCCGCCGCTTTCTTTTTCACATCACCCTCGCCGGATCAGCAGGGGCCATCATTCTGGTGAAGCCGCTGGGCGATTTTTTCCACATTCCCCGGACAGCACTGACGCTGGTCGCGCTGGCCTGCGTTTTAGGCAACCTCTGGTGCAGCTATCTCACGGCATTGTGTCAGGGACTGGGCTGGTTCAAACGCCTTGCCCTAATCGGACTGCTGGCGGCGATGGCTCGACTGCTGTTTGCCTGGCCAACAACGCAAATCTGGCCGGTGGCAGAATGGGCGGTGCTCGCCTCGGTCGTCATGCTGCTGCCCAACCTGATCCTGCTGTTCTGGCGCAATGATTTTCCCCGCCAAACGACCGCCGTTGTTTCGCCCTGGACCTCGGAATTTGTACGCTTCCTCGTCGTCAGCGCGGCGTGCGCCGTGGGCTCAATTTTTTTCAGCCAGGGCGACACGCTCGTGGCCCAGCGATATTTTTCCGAAGCGGGGCGCGATGCCTATTCCGCCGCCGAGAAGCTCGCCGTGGCGCTGCCCACCGCCGTCGGGCCGCTGCTGGCGGTTTTGTTCACCCATCGTTCCCGCCGGGAACATCATCACGAAGAGGCGCTGGGGGATCAATTGAAGCTGCTCGCTCTCTACGCCGCGGGGCTGGTTTTCGGGGCCGTCTGTCTTTACCTCCTGCGGGGATTCTGCCTGCAACTGTTGCATCGCAACACGCCGGAAGCCATGGCCATGATGGGACGGCTGGCCGTCACCATGATTTTTGTCGGTCTGTTGCAGGCGTTTGCCATCTGGTCACTGGCCAGCCGCTGGCTCAACATTTCCCTGCTCTACGGCGTGCTCGGCGTGGTTTACTGGCTCGCGCTGCTAGCGCTCGGAAAAGACGCCACGTCCATGCTGCGCGTCATGCCGGTCGCTGCGGGCGCGGCCCTGGCAATTTTGTTTACCGGGTGGATCGTCCTGATGCGCCGGAATCATCCACCAGCACAAAGCTGATTTGAACCCGAAAAGTCAAATAGAGCGACATATCCCGATGATGTCGCTCCTACGGAACTTGATTCATTTTTGCATTGTCGTTTCTACAAATATGCCAGTCCTACGGATTTTGCCTGCCTTCATCCCAAGGGGGACAACTGGAAATCAGCCAGATAGGAAGGTTCATCGGCCAAACGATATCCGTCCTGACGGGACGAATCAACTTCACGGATAAATTAACAGCCACTTCCTAGCTGGCTAATTTTCACCGTCGCTCAGCGACATTTCAAGCGCAACCATGTAGTCGCGCGAAGAAGGCGAAAGCGGCAAAGGAGAAAGTTTTTCCTTCGGTTATTCTTCGCGGATTTCGAGCGATCTTTTCAAAATTGGCAGGTAACCCGAACGCATCCGTTGGCAACCGGGCGGCGGGCAGAGGACTGCCCGCCCTACACTGATGATTTACCAGATTATTGTCGGCTATTGTCCGGTCAGCCGATAATAAAACTGTGGAAAGTCGCCGGGGGGCACGGTGGCGGTCACGTTTTCACCATTGGTAACCATGGGGAACACCATAGTGGTCCAAGGCCCCAATATATTGCTCGCCGCCTGCACCTGGAAGTTTCCGGTGGCCACCGGCCACGTCAGTTGCAAACTCGTGCCGGTCGCGGTGGTAACGATGGTTGGCTGCAAGGGCAACACCACGGCACCGTTCACATAACTGGCCGTCAACACATTGGCTGTCTTATCCGCCACTTCCACGGTCACAACGCTGTCATCCAGCGTCAACGGTGAGGAGCCGTTGGCATTCGAACTCGTCATAAAATTCAACACCACGATCTCGTTTGTCCCCGGTGATAATGCCGCCCCAGGCGACAAGGACAAAACCACCCCGACTCCGCCGGTCAACTGGTTGGTATTGAAATTCAGGCGTCCGCTCGTGGCCGCAGATCCAAGCGTAACGCCCGTCAGTTTCAATTGGCTGGCATTGTAGCGAACCGTCATCCCCACGGCATTTTCATCAGCCGTGGATACCAACTGGACCGGAACATTCACCGCCTGTCCGCGCAAGGCAGCCACATTGCCAACCTGCAAGGTCCGGGTTCCGCCAACTCCAACCTTCGGGGTCGAAAGGGTCAAGGATTTGTGCGATGGGGTCGCCACCAAGGTCAACGAGTCAAGCCCCAAAGCATACCGCCCAGCCTGCACCCAGTCCGCCACTGTCAGTTTTCCATTCGGATTACCCCGTGGCGCGCAGTCTGCCCGCAACATTTCATCGCTATTGGTGACAACATCAATCTTGGCGACCATGCGGCCTATCTCCAGCCAGTCCTGAATGCTGACTTGATGGTCGCCATTGGTCCGTGGATAAACATCACCCGTATATTCAGCCGGCGTCAGACTGACGGCTCCATTCTGATAAATTGCCGGCCATAGTGTTAAATTATTATCTGCTATCTGACGTCCCGTCGGAGCATCGCCAAATGTCAGATTTACGGTCGTGTTGTTCGTTACCGGCAGGGTCTTGAACACCAAGTTGGCCACCTCCTGGGTTCCCGCCGGTATCGTGAAACCGAAATTTAATATAATGGCGAATCCCACAAAGCCGTTATTGGTCAGGGTATCCACCTCCTGCAAATAGGCGCCCGCGGTGGCTTGCCCTAATTGAACACCCTGCAAGGCGAGCTTGGTCGGGTCATAACCTACGCTGCCGAAAAAGGCATACTCCATGCCCAAAGCATTCATCATGACAGGCACGACAATCGTGCTACCAGACATGGCATTGGTTGAACCTATGGTCACTATGGTCTCCGGCACGGTCAACACCGCCACCGCGCTGTTCGAGGTCGCGTAGGGATTGCTCACCACCACATCGTAGTTTCCAGCGTCACCCGGACTCACGTTGGCCAAACTCAAACTGGTCGTCGTGGAACCACTGACATTACCACCATCAACCAAGTTGGTGCCGTTCTTTCTCCACTGATAATTAAAGGGAGCCGACCCCGAGGCGGCCACCGTGAACGAAACCCCATTGAAGCTCAATACCGACTGGCTCTGCGGTTGCTGGGTTATGGTGGGGGGCAATCCCACCATCAGAACAGCGGTGGAGCTATTGGTGGCAGCGTATGGGTTGGCCACGGTCACCAGGTAATTGCCGGACTGACCAGGCTGCACATTGGTCAGCGTCAGTGTCGCATTGGTCGCATTGGTGAGGCTGGTCCCGTTGAAGCTCCACTGGTAGCTCAACGGCGCTGTGCCGGTGGCCGCCACGCTGAAACTAACCGTCGCCCCCGGCACATTCGTCTGGCTGACCGGCTGCACGGTGATCACGGGCGGGAAATATTTGCCCAGACCACCGGAGTTGTAGATGGCCTGAATTTCCGAACCGGACAAGGCGCGGTTGTAAAGGGATACTTCATCAATTGAACCCGTGTAGAAGTATCCCAGCTCATTACAACTACAGCTTGGTACATAGGCTTCCGGGCTTGCCCCGATGCACAACGGATCACTCTTCTGTGAAATCGAGCCTGTGACCGGCTGCTTAACATCCAATGTCCCGTCCACATAAGTATAAATATTCGTCCCATCGTAAACTGCGGCCACATGATGCCAGTTGCCGTCATTGATGATTCGCTGTCCGTGCACGTCACCCGGGCTGACGCCGTTTACACTAAAATGAGCCGTGTTATCCGAATACGTCATAAAAGCCCAAGTGCCCTTGGTGAAAATCGACTGCCAATCTCCGCCGGAGATGGAATCGTGCTTCATCCAGAGTTCAATGGTTATATTTGTGGTGAAGGAGTGCAACGAAGGCGAATCCGGAATTGAAACATAGCTGTTCGCTCCGCTGAACACAAACGCCTGGCCCACCTCGCCATTGGCATAGGCAACGCCCTGCGCAACCCCATTATTGACCCCCATGCTGTCATTGGCGCTGCCTTCACCCTGCCACCAGGAAACCAGCCCGCTGGGCGGGATGATGCTGACTGGCGGATTAACCTTCAATATTGCAACCGTGCTATTCGTAGAACCGGCGAGGTTGGTGACGGTCACCAGGTAATTGCCGGACTGGCCGAGCTGCACATTGGTCAGCGTCAGTGTCGCATTGGTCGCATTGGTGAGGCTGGTCCCGTTGAAGCTCCACTGGTAGCTCAACGGTGCCGTGCCGGCGGCCGTGACAGTAAAGTTCACGGTTGAGCCCGCCAGATTCGTCTGGCTGACCGGCTGCGCGGTGATCACCGGCGGAAAGGATTTACCCAGACTCCCGGAGTTGTAAATGGCCTGAATATCTGAAGCCGATAATGCCCGATTGTATAGCGATATCTCATCCAACGCTCCCTGATAAGGTATGGGGGCGGCAATACCCACTACCCGTTTACCAAAATACAGGTCGATCCCAGTGAACGGCCTATGGATTCCGATGTTTTGATTGGTGATCAGATTGCCATTCCGGTACAGGGCGAAATTACCGCTGGCTTTGTCATACGTCATAGCCACATGTTGCCATACATTGGGAGTCACATTGCCACTGATAGACTCCAAATTATATTGGGTGCCAGTGTCGGCATCAACCAAGGCACCGAGAATCTGCCCGTTGTTGTAAAAAGCAAACTGGCATCCAATACCATTGTTTATCCCGGAATTGGAACCGTTATTCCATTCTGCCAGTTGCATGACCCCGGAGGAGGCGTTGGTCGTGCTCGGGTTACTCCACATTTCAAGCGTCAAACCATTGCTTTGGCCAACATCGAGGGTGGCACTGCGAGGAATCCTTACATAGGAACTGGATGAACCATTGAAGATAAGCCCCTGCCCCACTTCGCCCCCAGCGTAGGTGATGTTAGTCGCAACCCCATTATTGGTGCCACAAATGTCATTGGCGTTGCCCTCACCCTTCCACCAGGAAACCAGCCCGCCAATGCTGACTGAAGGATTAACTGTTAATATTGCAACATTGCTATTCGTTGAACTGTAAGAGTTCGTTACCGTCACCAAATAATTGCCCGCCTGACCGGGCTGCACATTGGTCAGCGTCAGCGTCGTATTCGTTGCATTGTTGAGGTTCGTCCCGTTGAAACTCCACTGGTAGCTCAACGGTGCCGTGCCGGTAACCACCACACTAAAGTTGACCGTCGAGCCCACATTGTTCGTCTGGCTGACCGGCTGGGTTGTGATCAAAGGTGGTCCGCCAAACGGAACCACATTTTGATAGAGCGAAAGATTGGCGTTGTAATTGTTAACGAAGATAAGGTCGGGACGGCCATCGCCATCCAGATCTCCAATGGCAACTCCACCCGGGTTGCTGCCGGAGGAAAATTGAATCACCGGCGCGAATGAGCTGGTGGTAAAGCTCCCCGGCGTGCTGATGTTTCTGAAAACAGACAGTTGGCTCGAAATTTGGGTGACCGCCGCCACGTCCGGTTTCCCATCCCCGTCCAGATCGCCGATGGCCACGGCATTCACCCAGCCACCCGCTGCGAAATCCACATGCGATGCGAACGTGATGGCGCCCGGCGTGCTCGTGTTCCGAAACACCGACACGGCCTGCCCGCTCGAACCGGAACCGACAACCAGGTCCAGCTTGCCGTCCCCATCCAAATCGGCAACTGCCAAGGAATAACTGTTCGCCAGACCCGGAACCGCCACATAGGGCGCAAACGAGATGTTTCCCAGCGTGCTGGTGTTCCGCAACACCGACATGGCCTGGCTGGTGCCGCCGCCATTATTGACTGTAATCACATCCGGCTTGCCATCCCCATCCACATCAGCTACCAACACATTTTGCGGTGTAATCCCCGCGGTCCCCACGGCAAAAAACACCACCGGGGCAAAGGAATTCGTGGTGATGCTCCCAACGTTGCCGATATTACGAAACACCGCCACCTGGCTGTTGGTGCTGTTGCCAGGAAAAGCCACAACAATCTCCGGTTTGCCATCCCCGTCCAAATCCTGAACAGCAACCCCCCGTGGATTACTTCCCACCACAAAGTTCACCGGCGGACCAAACGCGATGGTGCCTGCCGTGCTCGTGTTCCGAAGCACCTCGGCTAGCCCATCGGAGTAATCCAAAGCTACAATATCTAATTTCCCGTCTCCATCCACATCGGCGGCCACCCACTGATTTTGACCTCCGTTACCCATCGATAATATCACTGGCGCGGCAAATGATCCGGCACTCAAGGTGCCATTGCTGCTGATATTCCGATAAATATAAATATTTGTGCCGCCTGCTTGGCAGGCCATATCCGGCTTGCCGTCCCCATCAAAATCAGCAATGACCATAAACCCTGGGGTGCTGCCTGTGGGCAAGATTATCTGCGACCCCAATGAAATGTTGGTAAATACACCGGCACTGAAGAAGGTTGGCAGGAAGGGAGCGTTGGCAGAAACCGTCATCCCATTGACGGTTTCGGTAATCGGGGCAAATGTTGCACCCGAAGGCACGGTCACCACCAGATTTGTCAAGCTGGCGGAATTGACCACCGCTTTCACCGCCCCAAAATAGACGACATTATTCGTAGTCACCGGGTCAAAGTTGGTGCCGACGATCGTCACATTCGTGCCAACTCGTCCCATGATGGGACTAAAGGTGGCAATCACGGGAGCGTTTACTATCGCCAATATGGCGGTGGTGCTATTGGTTGAGCCATAAGGATTCGACACCGTCACCAGATAATTGCCCGCCTGACCGGGTTGCACGTTCGACAGCGTCAACGTCGCGTTGGTGGCATTATCAAGGTTCGTGCTGTTAAAGCTCCATTGATAGCTCAACGGTGCCGTGCCGGTGGCCGTGACTGTGAAGTTTACCGTTGTGCCTGCATTGTTCGTCTGACTGACCGGCTGCACGGTGATGGTAGGCAGGATCGGTGTAAATATTTTGCCAGCACTGCCGGCATTGTAAATGGCCTGAATATCTGAAGCCGACAATGCCCGATTGTATAGCGATATCTCATCCAACGCTCCCTGATAGGGTATGGGGGCGGCAATACCCACTACCCGTTTACCAAAATACAGGTCGATCCCAGTGAACGGCCTATGGATTCCGATGTTTTGATTGGTGATCAGATTGCCATTCCGGTACAGGGCGAAATTACCGC
>Ga0208507_1001586_pt1 | contig 12555 bp, 10 predicted proteins | sample CryBogCBH12Aug01_FD_184626 | JGI IMG/M metagenome (GOLD analysis project Ga0208507, IMG submission 184626) | Freshwater microbial communities from Crystal Bog, Wisconsin, USA - CBH12Aug09.1 (SPAdes) (version 2) | ecosystem: Environmental > Aquatic > Freshwater > Lake | place: Crystal Bog... | reverse complement strand
TTCCTGACAGGCTATAGCTTAAACTATTGTCCTGAATTTGGGGTCCACTATACCATCAAAGTCATAGTGATCACAATTGGAGCGAGAAGTGGCTGTGACGACAAGTGGAAATTCGCCCCGCCCCGCACTCTGAATGCCTGTTAGACCTTTTTGCAGATTGGCTACATTGCCCAGGCGTTCAAAAGTGCAGTGGGCAATGTAAGTGCCCGGAACTTCTTCTGAGCTAATTAAGCCCATTGGTTTCTGCTTTTTGAGTTTGCCTTGCTTAATAAGTGCATCCGCTTTGGTCTTAATACGCTTAAGCATTTCTGGCGCGGGAAAGTCCAACGCTGTTTTTTCCAGAAGCTTCCCGCGTAGAGCCATATCAATAATATAACGTCGAAGCAGCGGAAAGTTATCAGGGTTGTCAGTAATGAGATCAAAACACTCCAGTAGCGTTCTTTCAATCATCGAAGCAATGCCTCTTCGAGGATAGTTTTTAGTTGGTCGCGTATTTCCGTTATTTTCTGCTCGGATTCTAGGAGATCAATCAGCAAATGTTCGGGAACACCATGTTCATCCATAACGATGTGTGGATTTTTGGAATCCAAGTTGTAGTTACGTTCCTTGATATCGTTGATACTCAGTTTCCACGCTACTTCGGTTTCTTGCCGATTATTGCGTTCCGCCCCACCCCACCATTCCACGCAATCTTGTAGGTGTTCAAGCTGCATTGGCTTGGTCATAGAGTAAGCTTGCTGTCCAGATGGTACACGGTGTTCGTAATACCAAATGGTCTCGGTCGGTTGGCCTTTTTCAAAGAACAACAGGTTGGTGCCAATGCTGGCGTAGGGTTTGAACACGCTATTGGGCAAGCGTACGATAGTATGCAGGTTGCATTCTTCCAGCAGGTGTTCTTTCAGGCGGGTTTTGACCCCCTCGCCGAACAGCGAGCCATCTGGCAAGACGATGGCGGCGCGTCCGCCGGGTTTTAGGATGCGGATGAACAGGGCCAGGAACAGGTCGGCGGTTTCTTTGGTGCGGAAGTGGGCGGGGAAGTTGGATTCGATGCCGTCTTCTTCTTTGCCGCCGAAAGGCGGGTTGGTCAGGATGATGTCGACGCGGTCGGCCGGCCCGTAGCTGGTGTAGGCTTGTGCCAAGGTGTTGTCGTGGCGCACAAAGCTGGGGTCTTGGATGCCGTGCAACAGCATGTTGGTGACGCAGAGCATGTGCGGCAATTGTTTTTTCTCCACGGCGCGTAGGCTGGCTTGCAGGGCTTGTTCATCGGCAACGGTTTTTACATAGCGGTCGCGCATGTGGCGGATGGCGCAGGTAAGGAAGCCGCCCGTGCCGCAACTGGTGTCGAACAGAATTTCACTGGGCTTGGGGTCGATGCGTTCCACCATAAAGGCGGTGACGGCGCGGGGGGTGTAGTATTCTCCGGCGTTGCCAGCGCTTTGCAGGTCGTTGAGCAGTTGTTCGTAGATGTCGCCGAAGTGTTTGCGTTCGACCAGGTCGTTAAAGTCCACGCCGCTGATTTTGTTGATGACTTGGCGCATCAGTTGGCCAGATTTCATGTAGTTGTAGGCATCTGCAAAGACGCTTTTTACCACGCGGGTGCGGCTGGCTTGTGTGCCGAAAACCGCCAGCTCTTTCAGGGCGGGGAATAGCTCAGCATTGATGAAGTTTAACAGGCTGTCGCCGGTGATGCCTTCGGGGTCGGCGGCCCAGTTGCGCCACTGGTATTGCCGGGGGATGGGCGACTGGTAGCCGTCTTGCATGATTTCCAGTTGTTGGTCTTGGTCGTCGATGATTTTTAGGAAGAACATCCAGCAAAGCTGGGACAGGCGTTGGGCATCGCCATCAACGCCAACATCTTGGCGCATGATGTCTTGAATGGCTTTTACGGTGTTTCTGGCTGACATGGCTTAGGCGGCATCCTCGTAGAGTGCGTTTTGCAGTTCGTGTACGGCAGTTTGGAATTGGGCTTTGTCGCCAAAGTGTTTGATCAGTTGGTAGGCGGTGCCAAGGTCATTAAAGGGTGGGATTTCTAAGATTTGCACGTTATCCAAGCCGCTGATAATGCCTTCGTCTTGGTATTTGTCGAGCAGGGCTGCCAATACGGCGCGGGCTTGCTCGCCATATTTGGCAAAGACGTCGCGTTTTTTGACGTTTTTGGCGCGTTGGCTACGGGTGAGCGGGGGTTGGTCAAAGGCTATGTAGCAAATCAGGTCGAACGGGTCGAGGTCGGTGCCGATTTCTTCCAATAAGGGTTCGAGCAATAGGCCTTCCTGTGCCAATTCTTCGATAATGGCTTCTTTGCGGGCGGCGGATTTCCAGCGGCGCAGAAACTGGTCAAGGCTGGCATACTGGGCGCGGATGGCTTTGCGCGAATAGTCGCGCAAGGATTCGGTGATCAGTTTGCCGTTTTCGTCCAGATATTCCACCCGTTCTTTCAGCACGGCAACGGGGTTGCCGTGGATGTAAAATTTGGCTTTCGGCGGTGGCGGTGGCGCGTCTGGTGGCGTAACTGGGTCGTCTTCACCGGGTTCGTAGATTTGCACGGGGTCGCCGTCAAAATCGGGGTCGGCAAAGTGGGCGCTGGCTTGTCGGAAATCGACTAAGGTGAAGTAGTATTTTTGCAGCCGTTCCAGCAGGCGGGTGCCACGGCCTACGATCTGTTTGAATTCGGTCATTGAGCCTACCGCGCGGTCAATCACGATAAGGCGGCAGGTTTGCGCATCCACGCCGGTGGACAGTAGCCGCGAGGTGGTCACGATGACGGGGTGGCTGGATTCCGGGTCAATAAAATTATCCAGTTGGGCTATGCCGATCGGGTCGTTGCCGGTGATGCGCATGATGTAGCGTTGGTTTTTTAGCACTTCGTCTTGGTTTTCAATAATCAGTGCTTGGCGCATTTGGGTGGCGTGTTCGGTGTCGACACAGAACACGATGGTTTTTTGGTAACGGTCGCCACTTTGTTTGAGGTAATCGGAAATCCATTTGGCAACCCGCTGAATGCGGCTGTCAATGACGATGCTGCGGTCAAAGTCTTTGCTGTTGTAGAGGCGGTCGTCAATCACTTGGCCGTGCTTATCGGTTTCACCTTGTTTGGGCCGATAGCCTTCTATGTCGATATCCAGATGCACTTTGATGACTTTGTAGGGGGCCAGGAAGCCGTCGCTGATGCCTTGCTTGAGCGAGTAGGTATAGACCGGCTCGCCGAAGTAGTGGATATTGGAGACGTAGGCGGTTTCTTTGGGGGTGGCGGTCAGGCCAATTTGGCTGGCGTTTTTGAAATGATCCAGTATTTCCCGCCAAGCGGAATCTTCGGCGGCGCTGCCGCGATGGCATTCGTCAATGATAATCAGGTCAAAAAAGTCGGGTGACAGTTCACGGTACAGTTTCTTCCAATCTTCGGGCCCGGTCAGGGCTTGGTAGAGGCCCAGGTAAATTTCATAGGCCGTGTCAATGCGCCGCTTGTGGTCAACGGCGGTGGTCAGTTGGCTAAAGCTGCCGTCGTCACGCTCAATGGTGTTGGATTTGGTGCTGAGTTTGGCCATGGTCGAGCCGAAGGGGCGGAAGTCGTTGACCATGGTTTGGTTGACGAGGATGTTGCGGTCGGCCAGAAATAGGATGCGCTTTTGTTTGCCTGCCCGCCAAGCGGATTTCCACAAGCGCCAGATAATTTGGAAGGCGGTGTAGGTTTTGCCGGTGCCGGTGGCCATGACCAACAAGACGCGGTTTTGGCCTTTGGCAATGGCTTCTACGGTGGCGTTGATGGCATTGGTCTGGTAATAACGCGGTGCTTTGTCGCCACCATCATCGTAATAGGGCTGTAGGATGATTTTTTCTTGCTGGGGGTCAAGCCCTTTCCACGTCAGGTAGCGTTGCCACAATTGCGCGGGGCTGGGAAATTGGCCGGGCGGCAATTCTGTTTCAAGGGTGTCGCCGAGTCCGGTTTTGTCGTGAAACAAGAAGCCGTCGCCATTACTGGAGAATACAAACGGCACCGCCAGGGTGTGGGCGTAGTCAAGGGCCTGCTGCATGCCGTCGCCGATGCTGTGGTTGTTGTCTTTGGCTTCGATGAGGGCAATGGGGATGGTTTGGTAGTACAGCACATAATCGGCCCGCTTGGCTTTGCCGCGTGCGACCAGTTTGCCGCGCACGATGATGCGGCCTTTGGTGAAGAACACTTCGCGGCGGATTTGGCTTTCATCCCAGCCGGATTTGAGCAGTTCGGGGTTGATGTATTTGGCGCAAATGTCGGCTTCGCTGAGTGCTTTTTTAGTCACGCTAGTGTGTCCGTAGTGGTTGCTAAGCTAACGAATGTGCTTTTATGAGTGGCTGTTGATGCCGAAAAAAGTTATCTTTGCTATGTGTTGGCGTACATTGCCTAAGCCTTGGAGCCGATCAGCCGCGAGCATGACCACGCTGCTACACCACAAGCCTCGGATAAATTGGATAAAGCCGTGCGTTCCCTGAGCGTAGTCGAAGGGGGGCAGCCAAACGACTAGGCAAAAATAAGCCGTAGGCGGGGCTTCGACTACGCTCAGCCCATGTGAGGACTACGTTCTGCCAACGTAAGGGCTACACTTTGCCCATGTGTTGCGTCACATCAGCCATAGCCGCGCCGGAAGCCATTATTTTTTGGCAATGGTGTTCCATGCCGCCAGCCAGGTTTGTGATTGGTAGGCATCGGCTTTTTTATCCAGCGATCCGTTCAGCACTAAAATGAGGGTATGGTTGATGATGCCAAAAAAATGGCTGAACACCAGCATGGGGTCGATGCTGCGGATTTCTCCGGCCTTGATGCCGGATTGGATAATTTTGTTGATTTTGATGAACGGCGGGGTTTCTAGCAGGGGCTTTTGCTCGGGCAATATATCTTTGGTCCTGACCAACAATAAAAATTGCATGAGTTCGGGGGCTTCGTCGGTGAGTTTGAACAGTAAATCGACAATGCCCCGCAATTGCTCGGAAGGCTTTTGGTTGCGCCGCCGGATGTCATCAACTGAAATGTTCAGGCTGTCGAGGATGCTGCCATATAATTTGGCGGCTATGGTTTGTTTGCTGATGAAATATTGGTAAAGGGCGCTGGTGTTTTTGATGCCGGCAGCTTGGGCAATATCGGTGAGCGAGGTGTTGAAATAGCCTTTGTTGGCAAACAGTTTTAATGCTGCCAATAAGATTTCATCTTGGGTTTCAGCTTTGCTGGTGGTGATGTCTTTATCTTGATCCATGTTATCGTCTGACAGCCAATTCAATAGGCTGTATATTAATTGTTATTAATCATGAGTTTGTTCCAGTAAATCTGGATTGTTCAGGCTCATGCTTGTGCGCTGCCGGTTAGCGCCGCTTTTAAATAATTGGCCATCGACCATAGGGTTAGGATAGCGGCAATATAAAGCAGGCCGTAACCAAGGGCGTTGACGGGTATACCGAACAGGTCTTCGCGGTACAGCAGCAAGCCAATGGCCAGCATTTGCGAGGCGGTTTTCCATTTTGCCAGTTGTGAGACTTGGACTTTGGCCCGCTGGCCTATTTCTGCCATCCATTCCCGCAATGATGCAATGGTTATTTCGCGGCCAATGATAATGGCGGCCGGCACAGCAAGATAGGGTGAACCTTGTTGTTGCACGATCAGCACCAGCACGCAAGCCACCATCAGCTTGTCGGCAACCGGATCCAAGAATGCGCCGAACGGGGTTTCCATACGCATTTTTCGGGCCAAATAGCCATCCAACCAATCGGTAAACCCTGCCAATATGAAGATGAAGGTACACAATACGTTAGAATACGCCCAAGGTAAATAAAACACCACGGTCAGCAATGGAATCAGGGCGATTCTTAGCAGGGTAATAATAGTCGGTAAATTATATTCAATAATCATCATGATGATGAAAGTGTTCGTAAATGCGTTGTGCCAATTGTTTGCTGATGCCATTTATGCTGCCCAGTGCATCGGCACCGGCGTTGGCAATGCCTTGCAAACCGCCAAACTGCTTTAATAAGAGTTGCCGCCGTTTGACACCCAGTCCTTCAATGCTTTCCAATACCGACTGTTTTTTGGCTTTGCCGCGTCGTTGGCGATGTCCGGTAATGGCAAAACGGTGCGCTTCGTCACGGATATGCTGTATCAGCAGCAGACAACTGGCACCTGCAGTGATGTCAAGTGGCTGTTGCTGGCCGGTGATGAGCAGTTTTTCCATACCCGGTTTACGGTCGGGCCCTTTAGAAACTCCTACTATCATAACATTGTTTATGGCTAATTCCTCTAGTGCCTTTTGTGCTTCAGCCACTTGGCCTTTGCCGCCGTCAATGAGCAAGATGTCCGGCGCTTCATGCTCGCCTTTTTGCAGGCGTTTAAAGCGGCGCAACACGGCTTGGTGGATGGCGGCGTAATCATCACCCCCAGTGATGCCTTCAATATTGAAACGCCGGTAAGCGGATTTGACCGGGCCTTCGTGGTCAAATACGACACAGGAGGCCACGGTATATTCCCCTTGGGTATGGCTAATGTCGAAACATTCCAAACGCTTGGGTAAAGCACTGCAAGCCAGTTCTTGTTGCAGGCTTAAAAACCGGTTGAATAGGCTCTGTTTGTCGGCCAGTTTGCCCAGCAATGCATTTTCGGCATTGGTGCAGGCCATTTGTAGCCATTTTTGCCGATCCCCCCGCACATTACTGGCAATGGTCACGCCGTGCTTGGCTTGTTGCGCCAATACTTCTGCCAATAGCGGCATATCGTCAGGCGGGTGGCTGACAATCAGTTCTGCCGGAATGGGGCGGTCCAGATAATATTGCGGGATAAAGGCACTGATTATGTCGGCAGGTGTTTGCTCTTGGCTTATTTTAGGAAAAAACAGCTTATTGCCCAAGTGTTGCCCGTGGCGGATAAAAAAGGCTTGGATACACGCGACGTTATGCCGTGTGGCACAGGCGATAATGTCCACATCGCCCTTTTCGCCGTGGACAAAATATTTTTCCAATACGGTGCGCAGCCGGGCAATTTGGTCGCGATAAGCCGCTGCCCGTTCAAATTCCAATGCGTTGCTGGCTTGTTCCATTTGGGCAATCAGCTGTTCAATCAGTAGCCCCCCTTTCCCTTCTAAAAACAATAAGGTGCTATTGACATCCCGGGCATAATCCTGTGCGCTGACCAGGCCAACACAAGGGCCTGAACAGCGCTTGATTTGATATTGCAGGCAGGGGCGGGTGCGGTTGTTGTAGATGGTGTCGTCACATTGGCGGACGGGGAATAATTTCTGCAATAGTTTCAGGCTTTCTTTTGCCGCCATTGCGTTGGGATAGGGGCCAAAATATTTACCGCGTTTTTTTTTGGCGCCCCGGTGCAGGGTGATTTGCGGAAAATCATGTTCGCTGGACAGGTAAATGTACGGGAAAGATTTGTCGTCCCTGAGCAGGATGTTGTATTGTGGGCGGCATTGTTTGATCAGCTGGCATTCCAACAGCAATGCCTCACCTTCCGTGTGGGTGACGGTCACTTCTATATTGGCCACTTTTGCGACCATTGCTTGTTGCTTTGACGAGGCGGACTGGCTTCTGAAGTAACTGGAAACGCGGTTTTTTAGGTTTTTGGCTTTACCAATATAAATCACTTCGTTGCGGCTATCGAACATTTTATATATGCCGGGCCGTGTGGTCAGCCCCTTTAAAAAGGCTTTCACATCAAACGGATTGTCTGGTGCGTCGTCAAGCATGTGTTATCCTGCCTTTTTGCCAGTGCCAATCAATGCATTAAAGATTACCCTTGCAGCCATTATCGGGCCGGCCCAATAAACGGTCAATATTATGGAACACTTCATTAAATTGGCTTTTGTTGAGCCGTTTGGTTTGTATGTTATAACGGCTACTATGATAAGAATCAATCAAATATCGGTTATCGGGCAAGGCGTGGACGGCATTATGGGCGAAGGGGTGGGCTTTCAGTTTAAGTTGGTAGGCTTTTAGCACGGCCTGATGGGCTATGCCGCCCAAGGCTAATATCACCGCCTGTCTGGGCAATGTGCTTAACTCCGCAGCCAAAAAACTATTACACAGATTGATTTCTGCACCGTTCGGTTTGTTTTGTGGTGGCAAGCATTTGACGGCATTGGTGATGCGGCAATCGCTCAGCATCAGGCCGTCATGCAAAGATGCGGATAGCGGTTGGTTGCTGTAGCCAAATTCATACAGTGCTTGGTACAGCAATAGCCCCGCGTAATCGCCGGTGAAGGGCCGTCCGGTGGCATTTGCCCCATGCATCCCCGGTGCCAGGCCGACCACCAGCAAGCGTGCGCGGGGATCACCAAACGGTGCGACGGGGCGGGCGTGGTAGCTGGGATGGTGTTGTTTTACCGTGTCGAGGAAGCTTGCCAACCTGCCACATAACCGGCAGTCCTGATCAAATATAATTGGGTCCATAACGGCACACTTAAAGGGAGGCTATAAAAAAAGGGCCTTGCGGCCCTTTTTTGCAGTGGCTAAGCGGACTGTCTGCTTATGCGTCGTTTTCTTCTATGTCTTTCATGCTCAATCGGACACGGCCTTGGCGGTCTATCTCCAAGACTTTGACTTTTACGATATCGCCTTCATTAAGGCGGTCACTGACTTTGTCGACATGTTCGCCGGAAATTTGCGAAATATGCACCAAGCCGTCTTTACCTGGCAGAATAGTGACGAATGCGCCGAAATCCATTAACCGGACTACTTTGCCTTCGTAAATTTTACCAACTTCCACTTCTTCGGTAATTTCTTCAATCAAGCGGCGGGCTTCTTCTCCGGCAGCTTTGTCGACTGAAGCGATTTTAACCAAGCCGTCGTCAGTCAGGTCAATGCTGGCACCGGTTTGTTCGGTGATGCCACGGATAGTGGTGCCGCCTTTGCCGATGACTTCACGGATTTTGCTGGGGTCAATTTTAAAGCTGATGATGCGTGGCGCAAAATCAGACATTTCTTCACGGGTGCTGGACAAGGCTTTGTTCATTTCGCCCAAAATATGCAAACGCCCTTGCTTGGCTTGTTCCAAGGCCGTTTTCATGATTTCTGCGGTGATGCCGTCGATTTTAATGTCCATTTGCAAGGCGGTGATGCCTGCTTCTGAACCGGCCACTTTAAAGTCCATATCGCCCAAGTGGTCTTCGTCGCCCATAATGTCGGACAGTACCGCAAAGCGCTCGCCTTCTTTGATCAGGCCCATTGCAATACCCGCCACTGGGGCTTTGATCGGCACACCGGCATCCATCAACGCCAAGCTGCTGCCACAGACAGAAGCCATGGAGCTGGAACCGTTGGATTCGGTGATTTCCGAGACAACGCGCAAGGTATAAGGGAATTCATCCATATTGGGCAATACGGCAGCAACGCCACGTTTTGCCAAACGGCCATGACCAATTTCACGGCGTTTGGGTGAACCCACTTGACCGGTTTCCCCCACGCTGTAAGGTGGGAAGTTGTAGTGCAACATGAACGGTTCTTTATATTCGCCCGCCAATGCATCAATGATCTGGGCATCGCGTTGTGTGCCTAAAGTGGCCACCACCAACGCTTGGGTTTCGCCGCGTGTGAAGAGTGCCGAGCCGTGGGTTCTGGGCAATACGCCAGTCCTAACGGAGATTGGGCGGATAGAATCCAGTGCGCGTCCATCAATACGTCTGCTTTCGTCCAAAATGGCATTGCGGACAATTTTAGCTTCCAGATGCTCAATAATGGTACGGATGGCATTGGCATCGTATGAGCCGTCTTGGGTTAGCTTTTCGACTACGGCATTGCGCACAGCTTTGAGCTGTTCTTGCCTGACCAGTTTTTCGGCAACCTGGTAGGCGGCTTTAATGTCCGCTTCCACTGCTTCTGTCACTAGCTGCACCAATTCGGCGTTAGCTTCAGGGGCAACCCATTGCACCGCACCGGCACCTGCGGCATTGGCAAACTCATTAATGGCATTAATGGCGGTCTGCATGTGTTGGTGTCCAAACAGCACGGCACCCAACATAATTTCTTCAGACAAGCCAGCCGCTTCGGATTCAACCATTAACACGGCCTGTGCCGTACCGGCAACCACCAGCGTCAATTGTGAATTTTTTAGCTCTGCTGGCGCGGGGTTGAGCAAATATTGCCCGTCTTGATAGCCCACACAAGCGGCACCGATTGGGCCGTTAAACGGTAGGCCGGATACTGCCAACGCTGCTGAAGCACCTAACAGGGCGGGAATTTCAGGATCGACATCAGGATTTAATGACACTACGGTGGCGACAATTTGCACTTCGTTGGTGTAGCCTTCAGGAAATAACGGGCGGATGGGCCGGTCAATCAGGCGGGAAGTCAATGTCTCTTGTTCGCTTGGGCGACCTTCACGCTTAAAAAATCCGCCGGGAATTTTACCTGCCGCGTAAGCTTTTTCTTGGTAATTGACAGTCAATGGAAAAAAATCGCCACCGTTGGCTTCTTTTTTGCCGACTACGGTGACTAACAAAGTTGTGCCATCAACATCAATGATCACAGCGCCATCAGCTTGGCGGGCTATTTCACCCGTTTCCAGTGTGATAGTGCGGTTGCCATACTGAAATTGTTTCCTAATAGGAGTCACTATAAAGATTCCTTTACGTAGAGGTGATTTAAAAAGGGAAAGCCCGTTGGGTAAGGCCTGAAAAGCAGAAACGACACATCAGTGCCGTTTCTTGATGATTGCTATTTACGCAAACCTAACCGTTCAATCAATGAACGGTAGCGGGTGATGTCTTTGTTTTTCAGATAATCGAGCAGTTTGCGGCGTTGGTTGACCATGCGCAGCAAGCCACGACGGGAATGGTTGTCTTTTTTGTGGGCGGCAAAATGCGGCGTTAAATGGAGGATGTGCGCGGTCAGCAAGGCAACTTGCACTTCAGGGGAACCGGTGTCGGTTTCTGTCAGGCGGTAGGCTTCAACAACGGTTTTTTTTTGTTCTGCGGTAAATGGCATTGATAATCCCTATAAAGATTAAATTTTAAAATACAACCGATAAAATCGGTTTGGTTAGGCTCTATTGCCGCGATAGGGTGCAGCCTTAGAGGTTTTTTATTGAACAGACTTACGGTTTTTTGTGTTTTAACGCTGTTCGTTGTTCATATTGAACAATTTCTTAGGGGCTAGTTTACCATCCATTGACATTTCCCCCAAACCCAAAAAATCGGCATGGTGGTAAATGCGGTGGCTACCCAAGGTGTTTTTGTCCCATGCTTCCAGCAGGATGGTTTGCCCATATTTAATGCTTGCCGCTGGCCCGTCGGGTAAATGCACCGCCGGTAATTGTTGCAGGGGACTATCGACAGGCAACAAACAATTGTGCAGTGTGGGGGCATCCATAGCCAGCAATTGCTCCAGTGTGAACGCCTCTTGCAGGCTGAATTGCCCGGCCTGCACACGCCTTAATGCAGTCACTGTGGCGCACGTGCCCAAAGCGTGACCCAAATCTTCCGCCAGCGAACGGATGTAAGTGCCTTTTGAACATTGCACATCCAACTCTAAATGGTCCCCGTCAACAGCCAGCAAGTGCAATTGGCTAATTACAATGCGTCGGGGGGGGCGCTCAATAGTCTCGCCTGCCCGCGCCAGTTCGTATAATTTTTTGCCATTATGTTTTAGGGCCGAATACATGGGCGGGACTTGTCCGGTCTCGCCCATAAAGCCCTGCAAACAGCCATTGATTTGGTCAAGCGACAATGCCGGTACGGGCATGGTTTGGATAACCGCCCCTTCGGCATCACCCGTGTCAGTCTTGACTCCCAGGCGCATCGTCACATGATAGCGTTTGTCATCATCCAGCATCAGTCCGGACACCTTGGTGGCCTCACCAAAACACAGCGGCAACAGGCCGGTCGCCAAAGGGTCTAAAGCCCCTGTATGTCCGGCCTTATTGGCATTGAACAAATACCGGACTTCTTGCAGCGCTTTGTTGGATGATACCCCTAAGCGTTTATCAAGCAATAGTATGCCGTGGATATTGAGGCCAGATTTGCGTTTGCTCATAAATTGCTGGTCTCAACAACCATCCTTAATTTTATTCCAATGGCCTAGTAATTGGGGCTTGTCTTTTGCCTTGGGGTCTACGCTCGAAAACTACTATGCTGTCATAGCAAGCAATGTAATTTGTTGAGCGGGTAAAGTTTGAAACGGGTAGCTTGCCTCGAGTATACACGGCATTAATTTCGTCCAGCTTGTGCTTAACAAGCTCCATAAAGCTACCCTCTTGCCCTAACCCACCACCATAATAGCCTTCCCAATAACAGGTATGAGTATCTTCTACCATATATACCCCGTTTTTGTTTATCCTGTCATAAACTAATTCAAATGTGGTCGTCATATGTTTCATAACATGACTTCCATCATCAAGGATAATATCTATATTAGGATACTTATCAAATATTTCATTTATAACATTAGGATCATCTTGGCTTCCTATAAAAACCTCTATCCCATCATCCTCGTGCTGCTTACAATCAGGGTTTATGTCAAGTCCTATTATGCGGCTGCCACAACCTAAATATTCCCTCCACATTTGTAACGAACCACCACCCTGTACGCCTATTTCCAACATTA
>Ga0208507_1001578_pt1 | contig 12582 bp, 10 predicted proteins | sample CryBogCBH12Aug01_FD_184626 | JGI IMG/M metagenome (GOLD analysis project Ga0208507, IMG submission 184626) | Freshwater microbial communities from Crystal Bog, Wisconsin, USA - CBH12Aug09.1 (SPAdes) (version 2) | ecosystem: Environmental > Aquatic > Freshwater > Lake | place: Crystal Bog... | reverse complement strand
TTCCTCCTGGTACTGAAATGTTTTACTTCCCAGGGTACGCTTCGCTCTAGAGTAACTAGAGAGATCATCGAGGTTCACTCGACGGGGTTTCCCCATTCGGACATCTTCGGATCAAAGGTTGCTTGGCACCTCCCCGAAGCGTATCGCCGCCACGCTGCGTCCTTCATCGCCTTCAATAAGCCAAGGCATCCACCATACGCTCTTAATTTCCCATCAGGAAATCTAAGAACCGCTACTTATTACTTACACCATTATGACTTTTCTCTTGCGAGAAAAATCAAGATTTATATTGCTTGCATTACTTTGAGGTATGAGATTGTAAAACAACAGTCATTTCCTACCAAATTTTTCCGATTTTACTCGAAATAAATTAAAAACCGCTTCATTAAGCGGTACGAGCTACGCCCCATCACTGGAGTGTGGCTATGGCCGCTGTAAATTGAGGTTTTTTATTGTCATCCGGTAGTGAGAGCTAGTATATATTAATGCAAAATAAAGTCAATAGGTTAAGCACCATCAGGCGGTTGGGGATAAACTGGGGACGAAAAATGACCCCATTTCTGGGATCATTTTTAGGTCAATTAGAAATTGAGCAATTTACTACTATTCCTTATCCATTATTGAATGAACGGTCTTCTCCAAGATACGTCCTGCAACTTCCTTGCCACCGAGACCAAAGGCAAGACCAATAGCGAGAGCACCACCAGCAAAGATAGCTGTGAGAATCATTTGAATCAAACTTGGAGCGATACCGAGAGTGATGAGAGCCGTCAAAATTGCGAAAATCCAGATAGCCCACTTGGTAACACGACCGAGAAGCTCAGCACTGTGGACATGACCAGCCTTTGCACTTGCAACAACAGTCTTCTGCAAAGCACCAGCGATAACAACTGAAACCAAAAGGATAAGAACAGCGACGATAACTTGTGGGATGTAGTTAACAACTTCACCGAGGAACTGGTTAACTTGATCAAGACCGAGGATACCAAATGAAGCGATCAAGAAGACAACGATGACGAACCACTTAACCAATGCACCAACAAAACGTCCTGAATTGAGATTGTATCCAGCACGCTTGACGACCTCTTCCATACCAGCACTCTTCAATGCTGCATCAACTTTGAGAGCCTTGAAAAGACTTTCAACAACTTTCTCGCAGAGAGCGGCCAAAACCCAGCCGATAGCGAAGATAATAAGAGCGATTACGAGCTCTGGTACAAAACTAACAACTCCGTACCAAACGCCCTGGAGCGAATGAGTAAAGACATCACCCCAACTTTGTATGAACATCATAGAATTATGACTTAATTAAATTACTAATGTTTCCTTGTAATACCATCTATTATACCACCCCCAGACGGTCAAGAAGAGTAACATGGGGATAATCGAGGATATCTCGAACAAGTCGATCATGTATACCCATACGGTATTGGAAATCCTGGGTCTCAAAGGCTGAATAGGCTATTTCCTTCCCTATTTCTGATTCAATGCTTTTGATAGTAGATTCTATTTTGGATATATTGAGATCATCACCAACAATGAGCAAATCAACGCGCGAATCCCAATTTTGGATGAAAACTCCAGCAGCGATAATCATTTTAATTCTGCCCGCACTACCAAAACGCTTGGCAAGGGTTTCATCTGCTTGGATACTTGCCACCGTGAGAAGATTTTTGAGAGGATCGAGATACGGAAATTTTTCATTAAGAATATACGTAACTCCTTTTGTACTATGACGCTTGCGGATGATATCTGCTTTGATGAGTGTATTGAGTTCTCGCGAAACCATAGGTGTTTTGCACGATGTTCTCGTACCAATCTCTTTTATAGAAAAAGTTACATTGGTATTAAAGAGGAACAAGCGGAGGATCTTGATCTTGGCAGCGCTTCCAAATAAGGCAGTGAGTGTTTCCATAGTGGTAGTTGAAGTGGACGATATTGTATCACAAATAACAAAAAACAGTGCTGAGGAGATGTCCGCAGACGATTTATAGCAATAAATCGTCGAGGATTAGGAAGAATCTTTGCAAAGATTCTTCCGCTTCTCCAAAGTACTGTTTTTTGTTATTTGTGAACTTATTTCAACTCTACCTTTCCACCAGCAGTCTCAATCTGCTTCTTCAATGCTTCAGCATCTTCTTTCTTGACGCCATCCTTGATGAGAGCAGGAGCACTGTCAACGAGATCCTTTGCTTCCTTCAAACCAAGGCCGAGGACTTCCTTAACAACTTTGATGACAGCGATCTTCTGATCACCAGCAGCGGTGAGATGTACAGCGAATGTACTCTTTTCATCAGCGGCAGCACCGGCTGCAGCAGGAGCAGCAACTGCAACAGCAGCAGCTGAAACACCGAATTTCTTTTCGAGTAATTTGACGAGTTCGTTCAAGTCGAGAACTGACATCTTTTCGATGCCCTCTACGAGAGCTTTGAACTTTGATGGGATTTCAATATTAGTATCCATAGTAATTTTATTAATTTATTAAATAATTTCTAATTAACCTAATTATTCTAATGTCTAATTTAGCTCAATTAGATCAATTAGAAATTAGGAATTCTTTATGCAGTCTTCTTTTTACTGATTTCACTGAGTGCCATAACAAATCCCTGAATAGGAGAATTTATGACATTGACGAACATGCCACGAAGCGTATCGAGAGGAGGAATGGCGGCAATAACAATCATCTCATCTTTGCCCATATACTTCGATTCGAAGACACCTCCTTGGATAGCAACTTGGCCTTTGAATTTCTTTTCAAATTCATAGACTGAGCGAGCAGGAGCGACGAGATCAGTACTGTAGGCTAGACCGAACTCTCCTACGAGAGCTGGCATAGTGCCTGTATATTTCTGACCATCGAGCGCATGAGCTGTTAACGTCTTTTTTGCAACAAAGAAACCAACACCCTCTTTCTTGAGAGCGCGACGCATCGTTGTTGAATCTGAAACTTTGAGACCATGAACATTTACAAACACGAGAGACTTGGCGCCTTTCATGATTGTATCGAGCTTTTCGATAATCTCTTTCTTTTGTACTTTTGTACGAGCCATGTGTGTAAGCAAATAAAATTTGCTTTAAATTAATTAATCGACCGCGGCCTGACGTTTGAGAATTAAATAGGGTTAACCTCGGAAGGTCTTATTGTTCACCGAAGTGAGCATTGCCTTCTGTCTTAAGCCTTGTCAGATAAGGTAACATGGGATGAAACTTATTTCAAGTATGTTGACTTTTAAAATACTGATTTGATATAATTAGTCCAATCACGAACGGAAAAGATTACCCCATGAGGTTTTGTCTTCATGGGGCCTTTTCTATTTATATTCAAGTTTTCTCTGTAGATCATTCATGTACCTCAAATAACACTTAAACGCACCTCTCTTAAGCAAAGCGGAATATTTCAAACGATTTGGTATGAGAACTGATTCCAATTTACCCTTATCGATAAAGTGTTTAACTAAGCAACAAAAATCACCATCACCAGTAACTATGAGCGCTTTATCATATTCTGAATATTTAACCATAGACCAGAGAACTAATTCTGCATCCACATTTCCTTTAACTTTTCCGTCAGGCAATTCTAAAGTCGGTTTAAATATACATATATAACCTTGAGACTGGAGACGTGCATACAATACTTCATTGCCTGGGACGTAACCAATAAATAGGTACGCTTGGTTAACATGGTATTTATCAGTCAGATATTTTCTGAAACGTCCAAAATCAAGTTGCCAGCCAAGTTGTCGAATAGACAGATTAAGATTTTGACTATCAATGAACGCATAATTGTTTTCAATTTTTGACATAATATTAATCACTCAAACTGCCCGACAAACTCATCAATCATCTTCCCCACCTCTGTGCGATCATTGTCAGTTAGCTTCTTTGAGTCGCGATGCTTTATATGCTTAGCGATCTTCGTTGAATTATCTTTCATATGCTTCAATTTTCCTTTCTTCAACTGATCTTTGATAGTATCAATCCTTTTTGGTATATCTTTGCAATAGGAGCCTTTGATCGTCTCGCACGTCTTTTTTAACATATCCAAATATGAATCTGCCGTCATAGTTGTTGTGGCATCATGGATAGCTGTTATGTCAGTTTGACCGTCACCGTTTACATCGATAACCAACGGCTCCACTGAATCCCCTATCGTCGTCGACGCAACCGTAAGCGGAGTCACTGGCAAACCAGCATATTCAGTATGGTTCAAGACTTCACTGCCATGCATACGGTCAACATCATAGGTAAATCCACCCAATCCGGTGCCATTCAATACAACAGAATATTTTTGACCATCATCTGGCACATAGATATACGTATCATAATCAGTATCACTATTAGGAGTCATCTCAAATGAACTTCCGGGGATATTTGTCTCATATGCATGATAGAGGTCTTCAGTGTTTGCTGGTCCAGGAATCTCGCCGACATGATTTCCTTGCGCATCATACACATGTGGTTGTATAGGTGAATGTGTACTGATGGCGATGTATGATTTTTCTTTTGTGTAATCAGGTTCACCGAGAGTTACGCCAGGGATGTGTGAGATAGCATTTCCACCAATAATATTTTTGATTACAGATTGTGTCGTTTTAGATTCCAACATATTTCCATGGGCAGTTTTACCACTATCTATTACACCCAAATCAACGGATGCGACTGTTTGTGAACCACCTGTCTCGAGAGGCAGGTCAACAGCACTCTCTGCCACCACAGTACCATCACCCATATTTGATTTTATCTGCGTATGAGTTGGCAACGTTACACATTTCCAGATGTTTGAAAATACTCCGCAGTGTTGTGCGCTGCTATACGTAATACCAGTCGTCGTGAGCGCATTCCAACCAACAATGGCATAACGAGCAATATCTGATGGCCATGAGAAAACATCGAGAATATTATGGAGGTTACCGGCACTCGCCATCAGTGAAGCATTCCCTTGTATTGGATTAGACACATCTGTTGAAGAAGCGTGGATTCGGGAATTTTTACTATCAACAATGAATGAGGACATATCGGCAAAGGAAGAAATCGATTTTGGATATGAACCATTATTTATCGTCGCTGGAGTTGATGATGTGAAATTGATAGTCGTGCTTTCTGCAGATGTACCAGAAATCTTACGATAATATCCAGCAGATGGTAGAAGCGAATACGCACTCGACATATTTTGTCCAAGCTCTCGCGCAACACTTTGTTTCAATAAAAGGCCACTCGCAAGCTCTTCATCATCACCATGGAGAATTCCACCAATTGCCTCAGGAGTACCGAGGTATGGAACTGCCACGGAAATGATTGAGTCAATGAGATCACTCTTACCTTGGTCGGCTAAAACCTTGGTTAAATATTTTGTTACCAGACCGCCGTTTGAATGGGCAATAATAGTCACCTTGCCCGTTTTCGACTCTTTCGCCAGACGAGTTACTTCTCCTATGAGCGAATCAGTTGTCGTCGCTTTCCTCTCATTCCCGAGGACAACATCGGGAATAGATGTGCGCCAATCATAACCGTAGCCATACCATGAGCCGATAGTTCCACCCGCAACCAGGCCATCCAAGAATTTCATGAATGAGCCATACACACTGTATCCCCACGCACTATCAATCGGTGAACCGGAATATATAGTTGTATCAGTACTCGATCCATGACTATTGAGAAATAGGGCTCGTACATCATCATTTCTATTCGGCTCCCACAGTGTATTATTTCTTTTAAATAATCGACTCGATTCTATTCCAGGAATAAATAAAATACTTGAACAACAAAGTTTATTTTCATGCTCTCTTACATCAGGTTCATGATCGAGCCATGGAGCATAGTTCACCTGTCCAACGATACGACTTGAAATGAAATTTGATGATAGTGGGCCTTCAACACTTCCCCACCAATTATCTATGGCATTGAAAATTGTGCCAGTTTTTGGATTATAGTTACTGACTGCAACTGAATCAGTCTTCGGAAAAGAAGAATTAGTGACTGTTACAATTGGAGTAACTGTCTGCGCCAAAGCCTGTGGCGTGATGAAGCCAAATAATAAATCAAGGAATGACGGTGGGTTCGCCTTCATAAGCACCGGAACATAATTATCCATGTATATGCCGTAGTTATTTCCTATTATAGTGCTTGATGCGATACGTGTAACACCTGATTTAATGTTTATTGCTTGTCCTGCACCGGAAAATGATGAGTATGAAATATCAGCAGAGCTATAGTGTAGATAGAGAGGACCAGGAGTCATATAATTCACATGCTTCATGGTCGTTGTGCCATTATTGACAAATATGTCGTATATATTTTTTATTGTGATAGGTTTTTCTTCTGTCCCATTCATAATGAGTGATCCTTGGACAGATAACTCCGGCAAAATATCACTAATTGAATCCGTGGTGATAGTTACACCAGGTTCAACTGTGAGCATCGATCCTTGTAACACATTGATCGTATTTTCGAGGATATATGGACTACTACTTGCATCCCACAAAGTATTGTAGGTGATGTCTCTCGATACTCGTGTTTCAGCGTGAGTGATAGGTGCTGATAAAATGAACAATCCGATTACGCCAAGAAAAATAAAACGAACTAAGTAATGTTTGAAATATACAATATGCATAAAAAAATACGTTATGAACTGATAATGTTCTCAGCGTATCAGACAGAGATAAAATTCTGATCAAAAAAACCTCAAGAAAGAATAAAATTCCGCTCAAGATTCAATAAAATTTAAAAACCGCCCGGAGGCGGTTTTACCGAAACAATAGAGCCGATTGTGCGTCGATGTCATTACCCCACAATCCAACAAGATAGAGGATGATAAAACTTAAAGCTAATATAAATACAAAGCCAAAGAAGAATCGAAAGAAACTGCGGTCAAAAGGATTAACCATGGTGATATTATTGTACCACACATTACACCACAAAAAAATTATTGACTTGCCGTAGTTGTAGCGAACTCGGAGCTGACAAACTGATATGTCATCTTTGAGATATCTGCAATGACATGAGCGAGAGTTGGGTAGTCACTATTCCCTTTGGTCATGACACAGAGGAGATATGGATGACTTGGGTAGTAGATGATGCCACAGTCATGGAGTTCATGACTTTCGACGATACCACTTGCAAGTTCGTATGTACGTTCTCCGAACTTATGCGCCACTGGGATAGTTGAATCTGGAAGACCTGCTATCAAACCATCTTTGAAAGTCGTTTGTGTCAGTAGTTGTAGTGCTTGATTTGAAGCGCTACGGTTCAGATACGTTCCATTATAGAGACTTCGGAAAATGACTGAATACGATTGGGCGGTCATGAAGTCATCGTCCTCACCTGTCGGACTTGGGGGGAGACGGAAGTCGTTATATACGCTATTGAAATAATTCTGTTGATTTTTTATTAACACTAGTAAAGCTGAATTATCTGAATCGATAATCATGTGATTGAGAAGAGTTTGAATATCATACATTCCAGGTTGAAGAGGTGGGTTAATTGACTTGTAATATTGCCCTGCTTCATCTGCCCCAGGATAATACAGATTCTGAGAAAGGATATCTTGTGCAGTAGTTTTATTAAAAGTTGCTTGATCCATTGCATATCGTTCATAAGCAATGAGCACTGCCACTTTGAGCATACTTCCTGGTTCATAGAGATCATTTTCATTTATACCAGTCCAATGTCCGCTGTTCATGTCACGGAGATACACAGAAACCGCATCTACTTGATTATTTTTATGTGCGGCGTTGATGTACGAATTAATTTGTTTATCAAAAGAATTGTACTCAGAATACAATTTTTGATCCGTATCAATGTAGATAAGCGGGTTAATCAATGAGTATTGAGGAGTGGTATTTATACGGTATTCGATTGGTGAGGCAATTGAAATATTACTTGATGTGATTTTATTGGATATAATTGGAGATAATCCTAATATACTTGACGCAAATAATGATCCAGTGACTGCGTGCAGAATGTAATCTAGAAAAGAGGTCATAGAATGTTGATTACTCTACCATCACAAATCATTTAAATCAAATTCCTTTGTTTAGTAATGCCCTTGTCCCTGGACCAACGATACCTAACTGATTCAATCCATGTTTTGCTTGATATTTTTTAACTGCGGTTTCAGTCAATGAACCAAAAGTGCCAGTAATTGGACCACTGTACAAACCGTCATCACTCAACCGTTGCTGAAGGGCGTGCACTTGTGAACCAGTTGAACCAATATTTAGAAGTTGAGTAAACACTGGAGAAAAATCTACAGCTGAGACAGTTGTTGATGTTAATGTAGATGAATCACCAATCCAAAAATAGGACTGCCCACCTATGCCGGCTAGATTTTTTAATGCAATTGATATAGAAATCGGTTTTATCTCATTTCCTGAAATAGTATATTTACCAACATAAGGTCCCTTTCCTGTTCCCAACATTAAAATATTTGCTCCAGATAAGGTAACAATTGGTGTATTTATACTCTGATTTGCTGTAACACTTAAAGTCAATCTACTTCCTAATCCAACTAAAGTATTGCCGACATCATTTGAACTAACACTAAAAGTAGACAATGTCGGTTGTGTTGTCGAAGAATTTAGTACAGATCCTCCTGTTGGACTTGCTTCTACATAAACATATATAACCCCACAGGAGCTATTATCTGATTGACAAACTGTGATATTTGAACTGCCAAAAATATTTCCTACAAGCGTTAAACTACTTCCATTACTGATACTAGCTGTGACATTACTTGGTGAAGTATTCGCAGAAAGAATGTATGAATTCGACGTTCCTCCGTATATTGGAACTGTTTGACTTTGTCCAAGTGATAAATCAATTTCACTTTGTCCAAATGATAATGTTGTTGTGGCTGTACTCACACTAGAGAGTGGGCTTACTATAATTGGCAAATTATTACATGTATTTATACCGGAAGCCGAACTACAGATCGACAAATTATCTGCTCCGATAGTTACTCCACCAACTATTACACTTGACCCGTTAATTACGCCTGTTGCTATAGCAGTGTTTGAATTAGTAGCAATGTAAAATGGGGGTTGACCATTTATTGGAACGGCTTGAGACTGTCCGACTTGAACAGTAATCGGTGTTTGATTGAAAGTTATACTATTTTGACCATTAGTTGTCGATAAAACATTTACTGAGATGACGCTGCAACCAAGACCCCCTGCACAAATTGTAATATTCGTACTTCCAAATGCAAAAGCGTTGATTGTGATTTGATTCCCATTTATTGAGGCTCCGGCTATACTTGGACTACTATTATTACTCATACTTAACATCGCACTTACTGGAGACGTAATAACCGCACTTTGACCAACATTCATACTTAGTGATGTCTGACTCAAAGGTAAAGTTGCTGTAGAAACAGTGTAATTCGGCCACGGTTGAGTCGGAGAAGATTGTCCATCAATAGTGACATATACCGGAGATCCTGGAGTAATGTTATAAGAACTCATACTGATAGAACTACTCAGATTTCCACTACTGTTTGTACTACCTAGATTTACCGATTGATAAGCTGAAGAAGTTGGATAATTAAATGTTACCATAGCATTAGGATCAGCTCCAAAAACAACAATTTGAACACTACTCGTATTTGTGTTAGGTGTTAACGTTAATGAGGGAACTAGAGATGCAATAGCATTGTGTACAAACACGAATACAACTAAGAAGATACACAAAAAAGTGATGGGGTATTTATTCATAATGGTAATAATATTAGTAAACTAATTATACACTAGTTGCTGAGCATATATTATGAGTCCATTCGTGCACAATGTAGATTTGCCATATATGCTTAAGCTAAAATATTACAGGCATTACTGCTGTTGTCCCATTTGATATACCTTGAATCTGATTATTATTTCTCAAATAGAGAAGGCCCTTATTTCCACTTATTTGTCTTGGGAAGGTCAATGTCCCTAAAAATGGAATAAAATCAGTTGTCTGCTGCCAGTTACTAAGTGCTGCAACAAATCCTGTTGCCAATATCTTATTATTACTATCTACTAACACAACACTTATGAAACCTCTAGAGAACCACTGCCCTTCAGCAAGTCCACTTATTTTTAATGGTGAACTAATTCCACTTGCTTGAGTTGGATTTGTAACACGAATAGTGTCTGTGGTACTAGACATATTTACAAGAAAAGGAAGTGGGATGGTTTTTGATTTCGGCAGAAATATAGATCCTGCAGTCAGATCTATACTATATTGGGCTAATTTTAATTGAGAATTATTCTCTGTTTTTTCAGTTGTCGATGAAGATACAGAACCTATCTGAATTTTACCTACCGATTTTTCTCTAATAAAGAAAATCACTACTATAAGAGATGCTAACAGCAGAATATAAATTATGATGTCTATATATATTTTTCTCATGTTGGTAGGAAACCTAGACTAAGACTAAGGATTTGCTCCTGTAGCTGTTGTCCAAGCCGAGAGACCGTTCATGAAACTGGTCGTTGCAAATGTACCAAGATTGTTTGTAACAACCTTTGCGAGGTTAACCTTGTAAGGTCCACCTGTGAGGACTACACCTGCTGTACTCTTACCGTCAAACTGGAACTGAACTGTTCCGAGATTAACTGTATTTTGGTTAGCAACCTTGTACGTATTCGTTTGTGTAACACCATTTGTTACAGAAGTTGGAAGCGTAGGAAGGATAACCTTAACGTTGTTCAAGTTTGCTGTGTTGACTGTACCAGCAAATGTTGAAGAACCGTTACCTGAGTAAACTGTTGCACCTGTACTATCAATAACATTGAACCAGAATGCAGGAGTTGATGAAGCACTGTTACCAAAGTAACTATCCAAACCAGTTGAAGTAATACTGATTGGGAATGAAGCTACGATTGATGAAGTACTGATCGTTGTTCCTGAACTGTTTGTTCCTTGTGTGACGATAGAAGGAGCTGCGTTCAAAGCATATGAAGCACCATTACCTGTGATAGTAATTGTGTTACCAATAGCTGAACCTACAGCAGTGACGTTACCATCGATCGAGTTGTAGATGGTTGTACCACTGTTTGAAGTAGAAGCTGTAATAGCGAGGTTACCAGCATTGACACCAGTAACGTCAACTTTAACAGTGAAAGGAACTGTTGTTCCAACTGGAATTGTTGCGCCATTTGTACCGTCTGTGATGTTACTAAATGTAGCAACACCGCCAGAAACTGAAGCTGACTGAACCTGGGTTGCACCCTGGTAGAGATAAGCTGCGGTAACAGTACCAGTTGTTCCATTTTGAACTGCTGCTACGTTAATTGCTACGTTGTGGAGGTGAAGTGTATCGTTCTGAGCGTAGACATCAAAAGTAAAGATTGGGAGACCCAAGTAGTTACCGTTGATAGTGTCAGAAACTGGAAGTGAGTTTGTTGTTGGTGAAGTACCGTCAACTGAAATATTAGCTTGAGCGTTATCAACAAGAGACTTGTTGATTGTCAAAGCCTGAACAATAAGACCATTATTAGAAGGTCCTGAAAGTTGTACTCCTGAACCATCTACCGCTGTGATACTTCCTTTATCAATACTCACATACCATGGTAAAGCAAGATAAGATGAGTCAATTGATGAATACGTATCCGCTTTTACGGTAATGTCTTTATAAGTCCCTTTTGGAACAATAACATTGAAACCCGCAGTACCAACTACATACTGGCCTTGTACTTGAACAACTGATGTCGAATTTAAAGGTATCGTAAATACTAATTTTGATCCATCATAGATATAAATATTCTTAAATATCTTATTATATATAGCTGTATTAGTTCCCAAATCAATCGTAACACCCCATACACTCAAATCAGAATTCTGAGCTTGTACACGAGCAGTAATTATAGGTATTTGCTGAGCACCAACATTCAAGACTGTACTTGAAAGTGGCCCTGATGTCACTGATATTATTCCGCTCGCCCCAAGAGTAGATATTCCTACAGGAAGACCACCTAAACTCTTTGAAATCGGAACCGATGTAGTTGAGGTTGATATTGTATTTAAACCTGTATTAACAGCATTAAGCTGTTTTCGAGTTAGCGAGCCTACAAAACCTGTACTTGGAAGACCTACTGACTTTTGATATTTCATTACCGCCGACTTAGTCTGTGATCCAAAATAACCCTTAGAAAGAGCGCCAGATTCTATCGAAGATATATGATATCCATTCTGAATCAACCACGATTGAAGATTTGTGACATCTTGACCATTTGATCCGATTTTAAGATCCTTATTAAAGATAAATGTCTGTGCCCCCACCAAAGAGGTGGTCACTATAAATACAGCTAGCCCTGCAATATATTTTTTCATAAAAAACTAATTTAATATTTATTAATGAATTATGTAAGAATTATATCATATGCTCCCTAACTAAGAGAAAATATTATAATGGGGACAATCTCATACAAACACAAAAACCACCCGTAAGGGTGGTTTTTGTTCCAACATTATAACCCGTTGGTAGGAAACCTAGACTAAGACTAAGGATTTGCTCCTGTAGCTGTTGTCCAAGCCGAGAGACCGTTCATGAAACTGGTCGTTGCAAATGTACCAAGATTGTTTGTAACAACCTTTGCGAGGTTA
>Ga0208507_1001576_pt1 | contig 12589 bp, 10 predicted proteins | sample CryBogCBH12Aug01_FD_184626 | JGI IMG/M metagenome (GOLD analysis project Ga0208507, IMG submission 184626) | Freshwater microbial communities from Crystal Bog, Wisconsin, USA - CBH12Aug09.1 (SPAdes) (version 2) | ecosystem: Environmental > Aquatic > Freshwater > Lake | place: Crystal Bog... | reverse complement strand
AACCGTCCATACCGGGCATCATGATGTCCATCAGGACCAGTTCGATCTTGTCGTTGGCGGCCAGCTGGGCCAGCGCCTTGTCGCCGTCCTGCGCCACATTCACCTTGAGACCGCGGGCGCGCAGCACCTTGGACAGGGCGAAGGCGTTGCGCATGTCGTCGTCAACCAGCAGCACCACCCGACCGGCCAGAATCTCATCCTTGGCCGAGGCCACCGACGCCGATGCCGCCATAGCCCGCGCCGCCTGGGCCGCGGCGGGTGCCTCGGCCTGGACGCTGTGCAGGAACAGGCTGACCTCGTCGACCAGACGCTCCGGCGAACGGGCGCCCTTGATGACGATGCTGTCGGTGTATTCGCGCAATTTGAGGTTTTCCTCGTAGCTGAGGTCCTTGCCCGAATAGACCACCACCGGCGGCAGGACGATCTGTTCGGCGCTGGCCCGGTCGAGCAGCTCGAAGCCGCTGAAATCCGGCAGCAGGAGATCCAGCACCAGGCAGTCAAAGCTCTGCTGCTTCAGCAACTCGAGGGCATGGCCGCCCGACGCCGCCTCGACGATCGCCACCTGCTTGCCCTGCACCAGCTTGCGGGTCGCCTTGCGCGAGCCGGAATCGTCGTCGACGATCAGCACCCGGCGCGGACTGCCGCCGGAGAAATGCCGCAGGCGCTCGAACACCTCGTCCATCTGTTCGCGGGTAACCGGCTTTTGCAGATAGCCGGCGGCGCCCATCTGAAGGCCGCGGACGCTGTCGTCGATGGCGGAAATGAAATGCACCGGAATATGGCGCAGTTCGGGCCGGCGCTTGAGTTCGGCAATCACCGCCCAGCCGTCCATGCCGGGAAGCGCGATGTCCAGCAGGATCCCGGTGGGACGATAGCGCAAAGCCAGGGCCAGCCCGTCCGGCCCGTCGGCGGCGCGCAGGCATTTGAACCCCTGCCGGCGCGCCATGTCGCACAGCAGCCGGGCGAAGGAGCCGTCGTCTTCGATCACCAGAATGATGTCGTCGCCGCGCTCCAGCAACTCGCGGTCGTCGTCGACGGCGGCGGCCGTCGGAGCTTCGGCGCCGGCTTGGGCGGCAGCCTCGGGGGCGGCCGGCAGCGGCAGATACAGCGTGAAGGTGCTGCCTTTGCCCTCGATGCTGTCCAGGGTGATGGCGCCGCCCATCAGCCCGGCCAGTTTCTGGGCGATGCTGAGACCGAGGCCGGTGCCGCCGAATTCCCGGCTGGTGGTGCCGTCGGCCTGCTCGAAGGCGCGGAAGATGCGCTGGCGCTTTTCGGGATCGACCCCGACGCCGGTGTCGCTGACGGCAAGCCGAAAGGCCGGGCCGCCTTCGGCCGGCCCGACACCCTCGGGCCAGTCGCCGCCGGCAAGGCTGACCTCGATGCGGCCCTCGCGGGTGAATTTGATGGCGTTGCCGACCAGGTTGTTGACGATCTGGTCGAGCATGCCGGCATCGACGCGGATGGTCGCCGGCAGGCCAGGCGCCACCTCGACCGTCAATGACAGCCGGCGGGCTGTCGCCAGGCCGAGAAAGCGCCGGCGGATGCCATGCGCCAGGGCGTCGATGGCCACCTCCTCGATCACCGCCTCCATCTTGCCGGCCTCGATTTTCGACAGGTCGAGAATGTCGTTGATCAGGCGCAGCAGATGATTGCCGCTGTCATGGATGATCCCGGCCGATTCGATCTGTTCCTCGGTCAGCGTCTGTTCCTCGTTGTCGGCCAGGCTCTTGGCCAGGATCAGCAGGCTGTTGAGCGGCGTGCGCAGCTCATGGGACATGTTGGCGAGGAATTCCGATTTGTAGCGGCTGGCCAGGCCCAGTTCGACGGCACGGTTTTCCGATTCGGCGCGGGCCTTTTCCAGTGCCTCCTGCCGCTCCCGCAGTGCTTCGCCTTTTTCCAGCAGTTCCTCGTTGGTGGCCATCAGCTCTTCGCGCTGCGCCCGCAATTCCTCGAGGCTTTCCTGCAGTTCTTCGCTCTGCGCTTTCAGTTCCTCTTCCGAGGTCTGCAGTTCATCGGCCTGCGCCCTGGTTTCCTCGAACAGCAGCCGGGCCTGACGGGAACGCTCCAGTAAATCGAGGTTAAGTGCCACAACCGGCAGCAGCTGATCGATCAGCGCCCGCCTCGACCCGTCGAAACCGTCGAAACTGGCGAGTTCGACCACCCCCAGCAGTTCGCCCTTGGACAGCAACGGCGCCACCAGGATCCGTCGCGGCGGCGCCTCGCCGAGACCGGACAGGACGCGGAAATAGCCCTCGGGAATATCCGCCAGCTCGGTCGCCGCCTTCTCCAGCCCGCAGCGGCCGACCAGCCCCTCGCCCAGGCGAAACGTCTCCGGATGGCCGTCGCCGCCGGCGAAGCCGCTTTGGCCAAGCAGTTCCAGTTGCTCGCCGTCCTTGCGCCAGCCATACAGCACGCCGGCGGCGGACCCGGTCAGCCGCACCAGTCGGCCGATCACCATCTCGGCCAGGGACCGTCGGTCCGCGACATACTGCATGGCGGTGGAAAGGTCGGCCATATGGCCCTTCAGCCAGTTCTCTTCCGACAGGCGCGAGGCGGACTGGCGGAACACCTCCACAGCGGCGGCGATTTCACCGACGATGCCGCCGCCGTCGCGCTCGGGAACCTCGAGCCCATGGTCACCGGCGACGATAGCGGTCATGGAGGATTTCAGGCGGCGCAGCTGACCGAGAATGCTCTTGTGGATGACCGCCGAGGCAGCGACCCCGGCCAGCAGAATGCCTCCCAGGGTGATGTAAAGGAGATGGGCCACCTCATTGCGCCGAGTGGCGGCGGCGGCGTTGAATTGCGAGGCCTTGTTGGCGGCGAAAACGGATATATCCGCCAACTCCTTTTCCACGGCGGCGATCAGCTGCGCACTGGTGTCCTTGCGCCGGGCCAGCGCTTCCGCCTGGCGGTTCTGGCGCATGAGGGCGATGATCTCGTCGCGCACCGGGCGCCAGGCCGCCAGGGCACGGTCGACGTCGTCAATATCGGCCGGGTTGCCCAGGTAAAGGCGCCGGATCTCGGCAAGATGGCCGTCGATGTCGGATTCCAGTTGGATCTCCCTGCCCACCAGATCCTCCACCTGGCCGCGCTCCGCGCTGACCAGATCGCGCATCGTCACCTTGACTTCCGAGATGTCGTTGCGGGCGTTCAGCACCGCCGCGGTGACCCGCATCGGATGTTCATAGAGATCGCTGGACAGACGGGCCAGTTCCTGAAGTCCCGAGATAGCCATCAGGGCGAATCCGACCGTCAGCAGACCGACGAAGCCGAATCCGCCCAGCAACCGATTCCTGACGCTGACGCGCCCCAGTCTCTTAAGCATCCCCTTCCCCACCCCGGGATCAGATCGATCAGTATCAGTAAATACCGCTCAAAAAGAAAGGGCCTGGATTTTTCCAGTCCCTTGACGCCACAACAAAATTCCATCTCGCCGTTTCGCTAAAACGCATTTGTAATTTTTCTTGGTGCTTGAAATGACTATCACCATAAAAATATGCCGTCACCGTCTTATTAATACAGCCACTGCTGTTTTATCGTTATGTTTCAGTTATTTATCCGGCGCACGACATTCACCACGAAGGCACGAAGACCCTCGGAGAAAATAAAAATCGTCTTTGTTTTTTCGCGCCTTAGGTCCTTCGTGTTGAAACCGACCGTCGAACGAATTACGGCCTCTCCAAGATCGCCATGACGGCGAAACGAAAAACAGGTTTGGCGGCACTCCAGAAAAAACCACATAGATTTAATTTTTAGAAGATATTATTTGTTAACTATACGACAAAATACCCATATTTTACGTATATGATAATACTGTATACTGATATCAATCATGTTACATATAATTTTTACTGTGTATTTTCTACGTCTATTTAATATTTACTACTGGCTTAACACTATTTTTACAATGTAAATCTAATATAATCGCCTGTAACACCATTTTTTAGATGGCTCAACCCTAAAACTATGGTATGGACTTGGCTATAAGACACCATTCCAAAGGGTAGAACCTAAAGTGGGTGGCTAGAATGCTGGAAAATCACAGGGCGGATTTCCGTGAAAAGGCCTTAATCGGCTTGCCGGTCATTGAGGATGCGCTTGCCTTTAAGGCAAACGCGATTCTTTATCGCAATATTATGGAAAACATCCTACGCAACGAACATCGTCATAATTACGAATCATTGCAGGCACCAATATGTTCAACTTTTAACCTTGTAGAAGATAAAAATATTAATATAGTTTTATATGATTTTATTGATTTTTATAGATTACAAAATTTAAAAAATTATGTTTTATACGCGGAACTTGAAATCATTAAAGATTATAACAGCAACATACCAAACTATAATCTATATATAATTTTCGATAAATTTATTTCCATTGAAAATCGTTGCGCTGCTAATTTGAAAATCAGCTATACGTCTTACTTTGACAGGCAAGACATCGTCTATGATTACCTTAATTATGCTCGCGGCCTAGCTTTTCCGTCGGCTGAAAGCGCCGGCCTTTAGCATTCTGCGTCAAATTTGACGCAAAATACGATTGCGGCCGTTGAGCCCGCGGAGCCTGCGCCCGGCGAGGGCGAATTTGAAAACACCAAAAAGGGGTTGCCGTTTCCAGCAACCCCTTGAGGATAAACAGTTTCCTGTAGCGTCTTGTTAACGCTTGGAGAACTGGAAACTACGCCGCGCCTTGGCTTTGCCGTATTTCTTGCGTTCGACCACGCGCGAGTCGCGGGTCAGGAAGCCGCCGGCCTTCAGCGGCGGGCGCAGACCCGGCTCGTAATAGGTCAAAGCCTTCGAGATGCCGTGGCGAACCGCCCCGGCCTGGCCCGACAGGCCGCCGCCGACGACGGTGGCGACGACATCGAACTGGCCGACCCGATTGGCCACCTGGAAGGGCTGGTTGAGCAGCATGCGCAGGACCGGACGGGCGAAATAGACCTCGAGGGCCCTGCCGTTGACCTGGATGCGTCCCGAACCCGGCTTCACCCAGACGCGGGCGACGGCGTTCTTGCGCTTGCCGGTGGCGTAGGCCCGCCCCTGGGCGTCGATCATCGGTTTGCGTTCCGGCGCCGCCTGCGGAGCAGTGGTCTGGAGTTCCGCCAATGCGCTGAAATCTTCCGCCATGGTTAGGCGCTCCTCTTATTCTTCGGATTCATCGCCGCGACATCCAAAACATCCGGCTGCTGGGCGGCATGGGGATGGTCGGTGCCGGCATAGACGCGCAGGTTGCGCATCTGCTGACGACCGAGGGGGCCACGGGTGATCATCCGTTCCACCGCCTTGACAATCACCCGTTCCGGGTGCGGTCCGCTGAGCAACTGGCCGATGGTGCGGCCCTTGATGCCGCCCGGATGGCCGGTATGCCAGTGAAACACCTTGCCGGTCAGCTTGCGACCGGTCAGTTTCACCTTTTCGGCGTTGATGACGATGACGTTCTCGCCGCAATCGATATGCGGCGTGTAGATGGGCAGATGCTTGCCGCGCAGGCGCATCGAAATGACGCTGGCGAGACGGCCGAGAACGACGCCGTCGGCGTCGATCACCACCCATTTTTTCTGAATTTCAGACGGTTTGGCGGAATAGGTCTTCATGGTATCCACAATTTTTGACACGCCCTTGTCCGGCGAGGGGGCGGAGTATGGCAGATCAGCCCAGCCTGTCAACCGCGAAAAATCGTTTGTTTACAGTGTGTTATGCAAACGGTATCAGAGTACCTCGTGGCGACGGCTTGGATTGCCGTGGTTCTTGGTCTCGATAGCGACAGCCCTTTACGGAAGTTTTATGGCTTTCTAGGTGGAAAATTTACGCCGTCATTTTGCATGATGGCGGGGTCGAACTCCCGCTGGCGGAGGCCCCCCGATGAGCACGGCGATACGACAAATTCATAGTCTGGCAGTGGAATTCCAGCCCGGCCTGCTGCTCGTTACCGCGGTGGTTGTGCTTGGCTGGCTTTGCGGCTGGCTATTGGCCGGCACCACCGACCCGGAGAAGGAAACCGCCGCCGCCTTCGCCCGGGTCTACAGCCTCGATGCCCAACCGATGATCTGCCGGCCGGCAAAAACCCCACCGACCCGGTAACCGCCGCCGGCTGCCCAACCGGCGGTCGCTCTATCTCTTTTGTCCTAACTGACGTTTCTATTTTTAGTGGTATAACATCCGCATGCACATCTTTCGCATGCGGGCTGCGCGACGCGGCCAACAGCCATGTCTCTGATCGTCCTGCGGGTCCCCGGCGGCGGACTGACCGGCGGAAATTTCGACGACGGCTTCGACGCCCTGCCCTATGTGGCCGGCGAATGCGCCATCGACGGCTATAATTATATGATCCTGGCCGAGCGCGTCGAATGGCAGACCCAGATCGCCGAGGACAAGCCCAACGAAGTCCGGCGCAGCGTCCATTCGCCGACCATCGACTGCGTGAAGATCTCGCGCCATGTCGACCGGGCGACCAGCCGCCTGACCAAGATGGCCCTCGGCGCCCAGATCACCGACAGTCCCTGGGAACTCTATTTCCTGCGCGTACTCGGCGGCAACCTGGCCATGGAAGCCTTGAACGCCGCCGCCAGGAGCATCGGACTGGCGCAGGGCCGGGTCACCCGTTTCATGACCATGCGGCTCTATGACCCGCTGATCTCGAAATATGATTTTTCCTTCGACGAGTCCCTGCCGACGGAAAATATCGAGGTGTCGGCCTCCGCCATCGAATGGATCTACCATCTGACGGACAGCGCCATGGCGGAGTCCGGGGTGAAAACCATCCGCTACGACGTGCAGAAGGGCGTTTACACCCAGCCCTGGTTCATCGACTGATGGCGCTGATCGTTCTCAAGATGCGGACCGGGTCGCTGGGTTGGGTCATGGGCGAATGCGGCCTGCTGGGCTACGAGACGCTGATTTCCGTCAACCATCTGAGTTTCGGCATCGACGTCAAGTCAGTCTTCGCCGAAGACGGACGGCGCACGATTCATCTGCCGGCGCTGACCAGATTCAGCCTGCAGCGCAAGGTCGACCTGGCGACCGCCAGCATCACCAAATGCGCCTTGGCGGCCAAGGTCTCGCCCTTCCCCTGGACGCTCTATTTCCTGCGTCCCCTGGGGACCAACCATCTCTTGCAGGTATCGCAGATCTGCGATCTCGAACTGACCCTGGATCGACCGCTGGTCACCGACCAGAACATCAGCTTCAGCGGCGACGACATGAGCGAAACACTGGAGATTACTGCCTCGGCGGTGGAATGGACCTACCACACCCACGACTCCGCCGGCTGGCCGATGGGCAAGGTCGCCTACAAGTTCGATATCCAGCAGGGGTGGGTGGAATGAACGGAGCCGCAGCATGCAGGTGATTTTGTTCAGTTTCCCAGGCATCAAAGGCGAGGTGACGATTTCCGGCTACGAAGGCCAGATCGCGCTGGAAAGCTTCGACATGAACTCGGCGCCGGCCGGCGCCAGAATGGGCAGCAAACCCGCCCTCGGCCAGACGAACATGGGTGCCCCCCCTACCGGCCAGGCTCATAATGCCGGAGGCGCCAGCGCCGACGGCGTCAGCGGCATGCGCCTCGGCATCGACAGCATCACCCTGCGCAAGTCGGTGGATGTGGCGACACCGTCCCTGATCAAACGGGCCTTCAGCAGCGAACCGACCAGGACCGAAACACCGGCCATCATCACCGTCTTCCGCGCCCATGAGAAAAGCGATAGCGGCGGCGTCGCCGGCGGCGGCAAAATTCAATGGCATGAACCCTTCCTGGTCATGAAGTTCGGCGAACCGCGCATCGCCGGACATAGCATGAATATCGGCAAGGACAGCCTCGGCGAGACCGTCCAGCTTGGCTTCAAGACGCTGGACATAACCTATACGGTTTATCGCAATGGCCAACGGTTCGGCTGCAATCCCAGGTTCATCAATCTGGCGGAGTAAACGCCTTGGCGATATCGGCGATCGCCGCCACCTCGCGGGCAATCGCCGCCTCGAGTTCGGCCACCCGCGCCGCCATCCGCTGCGAGCGCCGGCCCAGTTCGCCCAACCGGGTCGCCAGCTGCCGGTTCTCCGCCACCAGCGAAAGATCGGCAAGGTCCCGGCGGCAGTAATGCAGGCCGACCAGCAGGATGTCGGCCAGGCTGTAGCCCTCCGGCAGCAGCCGCTGCAGGGCGGCCAGGGCGGCCAGGGCTTCGCCGCCGCCGTCGGCGCCGATGCGGGCAAGGACGGCACGGATGCGACGGTCGGTGATCGGCGGCGAAGGCAAGGCTGGCATTTGGTCCAAAAATATACTATTAATTGTTTGATGATATTTTTTTAATCTTATTAAGAGTGCTGGAGAAGTGCAAGGTCTTGCCGGAATTGCCCTGAGACTCTGCTTTGCGCGGTCTGCGCGCAGGGTTTTGTGCTGGTGACGTTCTTCAACGGTCTGCAGGCGGCCCGCCATGCGGAAACCAACCGGCTGCTGCAGACCATGGTGTCATTGCTGCGCGAGCCGGCGGCCGCCAAGGCGGCGCTCGGATTCCCGCTGCGCCGCCAGACGGGGCTGCGGTCCCTGATCGACACCATGGCGAGCGCCGATGCCGGCATCGACCTGTATCTGATCGACGCCGACGGGATCGTCGTATTTTCCTCGGACCAGGCCTCGGTGGGCACCACCGCCCCGGCCCGCTGGACACAGCCGCCGGCCCGCCCGACCGACCAATGGACCATCGACAGCCCCCGGGAAACGGTAGCCGCCGCCCCCATCGCCGCCCCGCGATCGGCCCCGCTGGGCACTGCGGTGGCCCGCACCGGCGGCCGTAATCTGGTCCTCGGCACCGTTTCCAGCCTCATGCAGTCGGTCAGGATTTCCGCTCTGTTCCTGGTGCTGTCGGGACTGTTGACGGCCAGCGGGGTGATCATCGCCATGCGGCCGCTGACCATCGCCGTGCAGAGGATGGCCGCCGACTATCGCCAGGCGGCGGCGGCGATCCGCGGCCGGCTGCGGCTGCCGGCGGAGGGCCGCCAGGCCGGCCTGGACATGGTGGCGACCCTGCTCACCCAATTGCAGCGGATCGAAGACCTGGCCATGGCCGCCGACCGCCGGCGCGACGGTCCATGACCGACGTCTCCGCCCCTCTCTGCCGTTTCACCCTGCGCCGGTTGCTGCTGGTGGGCGGGGCGGCGCTGGTCATCCCCTGGCTGGCAACCTTCGTTACCGCCGTCCTGGCGGTGTCCGAAATGGCCCGCACCAGCGCCGCCGACCGCGTCCATGTGGTCGGCGAGGACCTGCTGCGCAACCTTGACGCCACTCTCCGCCTCGGCGTGCCGGTCGGACAGGTGACGGGCATCGATAAAGTCCTGCAAGCCGCCCTGGCGGCCGACGACGATATCCTTTCCGTCCGGGTGACGGCCGCCGACGGCAGCCTCCTCGGCGACAGCCGGCGCCCGCCGGAGTCCGGGCGGCCCGGGGCGTTCATCGACAGCCGCACCATCAGCCTGGCCAGGGACGGCGCCACGGCGGCCACCGTCACCCTGACCTATGCCGCCGACACCACCGGCGATTTGCTGGGCGACCTCGCCGGCCGCCTGGCGGCCCTGCTGCTGGCGCTGCTGACCATCGGCGCCGAGGTGGTGCTGGTGGCCTATCGCGAGACCGTGCTGGTGCCGCTGCGGGCCATCGCCCTGCAGGAGCGGCTGGCCACCAAGAGATCCTTCGCCCATCTGGCGGCCGGTCCGGCGGACAGTCCGCTGCACCCCCTGGTGGAGGCCGCCAACCGGCTTTTCGCCGCCCTCAACGACCGCTTCGCCGGCCTGCGCGATTACCTTGCGGAAGTCAAAACCATGACCTTCCATGCCGAGGCGGCGGCGGCCGCCGCCCGGCTGGAGGCCGAGCTGGCGGCGGTGGGGCGTCTGGCGCCGGACGGGATGAACGAGTTGCCGATCCTTGCCGGCGACCTGTTCGCCGGACCGATGCTGTTCCGCGCCGGTCTGTTTCTCGGCCTGCTGGCTTCGGCGGCGGGCGGCCCGGCCGAGGGCATGCCGCCGACGGTCCCGTTGGCCGGCGCCGTCCTTGCCGGCCTGCCGCTGGCCTTCCTGCGCCGCGCCGACGGCCTGCGACGGCGTCTCGTCACCGGCACGGCGGCGGCGGCTCTCGGTATGCTGCTGCTGCTCTGGCTGCCGGGGTCGGGCCTGCGGCCGGCGGTGACCGCGCTGACCGCCGCGGCCATTCTGTCGCTGGCGCTGGCCGTGCCCGGCAGTATCCGCGGCGCGGCGGCGGTGATCGGGCGGCTGAGCCATGCGGCGGCCGGCCTGACCGCCGGCGGCTGCGTCGCGGCGACCATCTGCGGGCCGACCATGGCCGCCATCCACGCGGCCCTGGCGCTGACCTTCGCCAGTATCGTCACCATGGCCGTGCGCCATGGCGAGCACCCCCCCGGCGGCGACTGGACCTTGTCGCGAGCCGGCCTGCCGACCCTCGGCTTCGCCGTCGCCGCCGGCATCTGGCTGACCCTCCGCGGTCCGGCGACAAGCGAGATCGGCGGCTGGCCGGGCGGCATTTTCCTGGTCGCCGGACTGCTGGCCGCCGCCGCCGCCCAACCCCGCCTCGGCAGCGGCGATACCGGCGGCACCGCCGGCGGCATTGCCCTGGCCGCCCTGGTCCTGATCCTTACCGCCTGGCTGTCGACGCCCTTCGACGGCGCCGGGCTCGGCCTGACCGGGCTGGGGCTGGGTTTCGGCGCCGGCTGCGCCATCCTGTTCGGCAACGGCGCCGGCGCCCCGCTGGCCGACATCGCCATCGGCCTGGGCGGCGGCGCCGTCCTCGCCATCGCCGGCGGCGACGCCCAGCCGGGCCTGCACCGCCTGTTCCTGGCGCTGGCCGCCGCCGCCGCCGTCCTGCCGGCGCTGCCCGCCCTGTGGACGGCGGCCAGGCGGGTGGCCAGGGAGGGAACGTGACCCCGGTCGGCCGGCGGATTTTCCTGGCGACGGTCGGCGGTCTGCTGACCCTGGCGGTGGTCGCCGCGGCGCTGACCGGCTGGCGCCGCCAGGTGGAGGCCGAGCTTCGCGCCGCCCATGCCTTCGGCACCGCCAACCGCCAGTGGTCCCGCGCCGTCGACGAAGGCTCGAACAGAGTCCGCGCCGGTGTCGCCGCCGCCTTCGCCGACGGCGGCAACCCCGCCGGCCTGAGCGGCGACGGCATCCGCACGGTGACCTTTTACGACGAGATGGCCCAGGTCAGCGGCGGCTGGCCGACGGCCGCGGAGGCGGCACCGGTGGATAATCGCCGCATCAGCGACCTGGTTTCGGCCGGCGAGCCGTTTCAGATCATCGACGTCATCGGCGGCGCCGTCCGCCTGATGGTCGGCGGACGGTTGGCGCAACCGACGCCCGGCCGTGCCGGCTTCGTCGCCACCGCCAGCCTGGAACCGGTCCTCGACGACGCCGCCCGCAGCGAAGGCGGCGGCGCCGTCATCCTCGACGACCGCGGCAGACTGCTGGCCCATAGCGGGCCCCTGGACTGGACCAGACTGCACCAGGCATTGGCCGGCCGACCGGACAATGTGGCGACGCTGTGGAGCGACGGCCAGGTGATCGAACTGGTCCGCATGCCGCTGTCCGAGCGGCCGGGTGCGGGCAGCATCGGACTGGCCCGCGACGTCACCCTCGAACGCAATCTGCTGGAGGTCGTGGAAAGCCTGTCGGCCGGCATCCTGATCGTCGCCGGGCTGCTGGTCCTGCTGTTCCTGCATTGGCTGCTGCGCCATCTCACCGGCCCGCTGGGCAGCGCCATCGACGCCATGGGGGCCTTGGCCGAAGGCGACACCGGCGTCGAAGTGTTGGGCGACGGACGCCGGGACGAGATCGGCCGCATGGCCAGATCGGTACGGGTGTTCCGCGACCATATGCGCACCTCGCTGTCCACCGAGCAGCGCCGCCTGCGCCAATGGCAACGGCAGTTGGACTTCATCCGCCGGCAGATGCTGAAACTGGCGGCGACCCTGCCGGAAGACGGCCGCGCGCTGCTGTTCGACGACCTGGAACGGATCGGCGGCATCGACAGCGACGGCGGCCAGTCGCTGGCGGTGGCGCTTGAACTGATGACCGGCAAGGTCCTCGAGCAGCATGCCAGGCTGGACGAACTGGTGGCCGAACTGAAGACCGCGCTGGCCCAGAAGGCGGAACTGTTTCAGTTCAAGGAAAAAATCGCCATCGCCCGGCGTATTCAGGAAAACATGCTGCCGCGCGGCCTTGGCCCGGAGGCGCGTTTCGCCGCCGCCGCCGCCCTGGTGCCGGCCGAACAGTTCGATGGCGGTTTTTACGATTATGTGCCGATGCCCCATGGCCGGCTGGCCGTCGTCCTCGGACAACCGGCCGGCGGCGAGCTGGCGGCCGGCTTCGTCGCCGCCACCGCCCGCACCTCGCTCAAGGTCCTGCTGTCGGCCGGGATGCACCCGGCCGATGCCCTGACCCGCACCGCCGGCCTGCTGTCGGCCGACGCCGCCGCCGACGGACTGGCCATCGCCGCCTGTGTTTTCGACCCCGATCAGCGACAGATCCACTGGGCCGCCGCCGGCATCGATCCGCCGCTGCTGATGCGCCGCCTGGGCGACGCCATCGCC
>Ga0208507_1001574_pt1 | contig 12608 bp, 11 predicted proteins | sample CryBogCBH12Aug01_FD_184626 | JGI IMG/M metagenome (GOLD analysis project Ga0208507, IMG submission 184626) | Freshwater microbial communities from Crystal Bog, Wisconsin, USA - CBH12Aug09.1 (SPAdes) (version 2) | ecosystem: Environmental > Aquatic > Freshwater > Lake | place: Crystal Bog... | reverse complement strand
CGGGATTACACCTGCTGCTGGTGCTGGTCATCGTTTTTGGCTCGGCTTTTTTCACTAGCCACACCAAGCCGGACGAAACGCAGGTGTTGAATGTGATTCCGGCGAACCTGGTTGACGCGGCGTTCAATAGCGGCGTAAAAAACGCCGCGCCGCCCGCGCCCGTGGCCAACCCCCCGGAGCCAACCCCGCAGCCACCACCGCCCAAACCCGACTTCACGCCGCCAACGCCGCTACCCAAGACTGAGCTGGTCAAGCCGCCCGAACCAGAACCGGTGAAGCCACAGAAGCTTTCACCGGACGATTTGAAACCGCTGGAGCCGGCCAAGACCGAGATAAAAAAAATTGAAATAAGTCTTAAGCCGGTGATTCACAATGTGCCCAAGGTGACAACTGACACCAGCGCAGCCGACGCTGCGCGAACGGCAGCAAAAGCAGCCAAAAAACGCGCCGACGCTTTTGCCAATGCGGCGCGCAGCATCGAGAAAAACGCCTCGTCCGCCACCACCGTTGAAATGCCGGGCACCGGCAGCGTGTCATATGCGAATTATGCGTCGGTCGTCAAAAGCATTTACGAGCAGGCGTGGACGCCGCCGGACGACACGGCGAGCGACGACGCGAACACCAAGGTCAGCGTGACCATTGGTCGCGACGGCTCGGTGATCTCCGCGCGCATCCTTAACCCGTCCGGCGATTCGCGCGTGGACACCAGCGTGCGGCGGACCCTTGACCGCGTGACTTTCGTCGCGCCCTTCCCAGAAGGCGCGAAAGAAAAAGAACGGACGTTCATCATCAACTTCAACCTCAAAGCCAAACGACTGCTCGGATGAAAAAAAATCTCTTAATCACCATCGCCCTGCTCGCGCTGAATCTTTCACGCGCGCAGGAAATCAACATTCAGACAGAAATCAATGTTATCGGCCAGACCAAGCCCATTCCCGTCGCGTTGAGCGGTTTCACCGGCGAGGGCGCGGAGGTTTTGAAATTTGACCTTTACGTGCAGGGCTTCAGTTTCGTGACGCCAGACGCCGCGCAATATCTCATCAGCGGCAGCGACGCCGGTGGCGTGACCGGCACCGTCACGGACAAGGTGGCCCGCAAAATCATCCTGTCGCGCAGCTACAACGGCGCGAGTTTGCGACGGCAGGCGCATCTGTTTGCGGACGAAATCGTGCAAGCCGTTCTGAACAAAAAAGGCATCGGCCAGACGAAAATTGCGTTCAAGGCACAGCCCGGCGGCATCGGCGCGGGCGAAATTTACGTCGCGGATTTTGACGGGCGTGGCGCCCAGGCGGTCACGGGCGACAGCGCGATTGTGGCCAAGCCGGCGTGGGTGCCGGGGCGGCTGGCGCTGTATTACACGAGCTACGCACGCGGCAACCCGGATATATTCTACCACAGCCTGTCCACCGGCCAACGGCGGCCGATCGCGGGTTATTCCGGCTTGAACACCGGCGCGGCGGTGTCGCCGGACGGCTCAAAAATCGCAATGGTGCTGAGTAAATCCGGCAGCGACAACATCTGGGTCGGCAACGCCGACGGTTCCAATTTGAAGCGACTGACGACCGGCATTGAGGATTCCTCGCCCTGCTGGTCGCCGGACGGGCAATGGATCTGTTTCGGCATGAAAACGAAGGACAGCGAGCGCCGTCGCCTGGCCAAAGTTTCCGCGAGCGGCGGCGAAATCCACCTGCTCAACACTGCCGGCGTCTCCAACCCCACGGAGCCGGACTGGTCGCCGGACGGCAAGTGGATTGCGTTCACGCGGCAGGCGGGCGACTTCGACATCTGCGTGGTGCCGGCGGACGGCAGCCTGCCGCCGGCGATATTGGTGCGCGGCGAAAATCCGTCATGGTCACCGAATTCACGGACGCTGGTGTTCAACCACGCCATCGGCTATCGTCAAGTGTTATCTGTGCTTGACGTTTTCACCAAACAATACAAGGATTGTCCGCGAGCGACCGGAAGCAATTCCCAGCCCGCTTGGGCGAAATAGATTTCCATTTCGTGACCGACTTTTAACCAAACAAAAAATATGAAAATGAATCAATTAATTTTTCCGCTGGTGCTCGCGCTGGCGGCCACGCTGGCCACCACGGGTTGCAAAAAAGGCGTGACCCGCGTCACGCCGCTGCCCGGCTCCCGCGCAATGGTGGGTAGCGATAACGGCCCCGGCACCTTACCGCCCGGCATGCCGATAAACCCGGACGCCAATGGCACCGGTGCCGGCACCGGAGTTGGCGGCGGCCCGCTGGCCGGTCGCGATGAATTTGAAGGCATGATCAAAGACCCGGCGGCGCTCGCGGCTTACACTGTCCATTTCGCATTTGACAGCACGGTGGTGAAAAAGGGCGAACAATCGAAAATTTCCGCCGTCGCCGCCGCGCTCGCATCCGGCGCCGCCGACAAGCTGCTCATCGAAGGCAACTGCGACGAACGCGGCACGGAAGAATACAACCGCGCGCTCGGCGAACGCCGCGCGCTTGCGCTCCGCGAAGCGCTGGCCAAGGCGGGCGTCAGCCCGGACCGCATCCGCACCATCAGCTACGGCAAGGACAAGCCCGCAGATCCCGGCCATGACGAAGCCGCTTGGGCGAAGAACCGCCGCGGCGACTTCATCCTGCTCCATCCGAAGACCGGAGCTTGATTCCGAAAATTCCGCAAATCAAGGCCGCGTGTCAGCGCGGCCTTTTTTGCGTCTTTACTAAATCAGCGGCTGGGCGTATTTTAAAGGACTAATACTTATGTTTACGAATGCAATGATCGCAGGTTTTTTTGGCGGCTGGGAAATCATATTGATTCTGGCGGTGGTGCTGATTTTGTTCGGCGCTAAAAAACTGCCGGAACTGGCCAAAGGCCTAGGCACCGGCATCAAAGAGTTCAAAAAGGCCACGCGCGAGGTGACCGACGAAATCCAGAACGCCGGCAACGAATCGCACCCGACCGCTCCCAAGATCACGACGCCCCCGGAAAACGCCACCGCGCAAGCCAAGCCGACGGAGACGAAGGTTGTTTGAAAACCGCCGCCGTTGTTTCCGCGTAGAAGCGCATGGCCGACTTTTCCCCAGAACCGCCGGAGGATGAAGGCGGGCCGGTCAAATCTTTTCTTGAGCATCTTGAAGATTTCCGCTGGCTGCTGGTCAAGTGCTCCGTGGCACTGGCGTTGGCCATGCTCGTCTGCCTCATCGGCGCGAACTACGTCATCGGCGTCATCAAATGGCCGCTGAGCCGCGCCCATGTCAACTGGCCGGGCACCAACCAGATTGTCAGCGTCAGCTTCGGCACCAACCACCTCTCCAACTTGGAAATCACGCCGGACGAACAGCGCGCGTTCAACACCGGCTCCAACCGTTTCGCCACCGTCACGGTAGAACCGCTCATGCTTGGCACCAACCAGGTGCTCGGCTGGCGGGTCAGCAACGATCCCGCCGCACTCGCCGAAATCCAGCGGATGCACGTTGAGCTGGTCAACCTGACCCCGGCGGGCGGATTTTTCGTAGCGTTTCAGGTGGCGTTTTACGGCGGCGCAGTTTTGTCGGCGCCATTTATCTTATATTTCCTCGCGGAATTCATTTTCCCGGCGCTGCGCATCAAGGAGCGGAAATATATTTACCGCGCCCTGTTCATCGGCGGCGGACTGTTTATGACCGGCGTTTCGTTCTGCTATTTTGTGCTGATGCCAGTGGCGCTAGCGGCGTCGCAGATGTATTCGCAATGGCTCGGGCTCGGCGCCTTCCAATGGCGCGCGGAGGAATACATCAGCTTCGTCTGCAAATTCATGCTCGGCATGGGCCTTGGCTTCGAGCTGCCGGTTGTCATCCTGACGCTGGTGAAAATCGGCATCCTGAACTACCGGACGCTCCGCTCGATGTGGCGGTACATGATCGTCATCAATTTGATTTTGGGCGCGCTGCTGACCACGCCGGAAGTCGTTACACAGGTGCTGATGGCCGGACCGCTGTATCTGCTTTACGAAATCACCGTCTGGATCGCCTGGTATTGGGAACGGCGCGACCGAAAACGCGCTTTACAAGCCGGCGATTCGGCGTAAATTCAATCCACCAACCTGAAACGCTATGCATAAAATAATCTTTTCCCTGGGCGCCCTGCTGACGGCGGTGCTCTTCACCGGCTGCGCCGGCCCCGAACAAAAACTCGGCCGCGGCCTCTCCAACACTTACGAGCCCGTCCGCTTGGGCGAAATGCGCCGCTCCGTTGAGCAATCCTGCGTGTTCGATGCCGATCGCGGCGGCATTTTCACCGGAGTGATACATGGTTTTGACCAAACCGTTGCGCGCACCGGGTTGGGGCTGTGGGAAGTGGCCACCTTCCCATTGCCGCCGTATGAAATCAGGGGCACCAAGAATCTGCCGGCGTATCCGGTTTATCCGGAGTGCAACAAGCCCGGGCGGCTTTCTGACTCCATGTTTGATACGGTTACCTACTCCGGGTTCGGCGACGGCGATGTTGCGCCATTCATCCCCGGCAGCCGGTTTTCGGTTTTCGGCAACTGAAAGTGAAAAACTTTCAGCCCAGCGCGCCGGCAATTTTGCCGGCGCGTTTTTCATTTCCAGCAAATGAAGGAAAATATCTTTTGCGTGTCTTTCGTGCCTTTCGCGGGTAAAACTAATCCGTGATGCGCCTCGTAAAAAAATCGCCCTGCAAGGTCAACCTCATCCTGAACATCCTCGGCAAACGCGCCGACGGTTTTCACGAGCTAGAGACCGTCATGCAGCCGGTGAACCTCGGTGACGAGATGACCTTCGAGCGAGCCGGCACCGGCCTGCAACTGACGTGCAGTAATCCAGAGCTGCCCACCGATTCAAAAAACCTCGTCCACCGCGCCGCGACGGCGTTTTTTGCCGCCGCGAAAATTTCCGACGGCGTGAAAATCCATCTGCAAAAAAACCTGCCGCTGGCCGGCGGTATCGGCGGCGGCAGCGCCAACGCGGCGGTGACTTTTGCCGCACTCAATGAACTGTTTGGCTCGCCGCTACCCAGGGGAACGCTGCACGAATTGGCCGCCGCGCTGGGCTCCGACGTGCCATTTTTTCTCTACGACAAACCGGCGCTGGCCACCGGCCGCGGCGAAAAAGTCCAACCGCTCGAAAATTTTCCCGCGCTCATAGGCAAGGCGTTTTTCCTCGTCCATCCCGGCTTTGGCATCTCGACGCCGTGGTCGTATCAAAACCTCGCGCGGTTTCCGGCAGCAATGAACGGAAAAAAAGGCCGCGCGGCGGAAATTGTTTCAAAACTTCAAGCCGGTGATTGGCCCGCCGCCGCGGGCGGCTTCTACAACTCGCTGGAAGCGCCGGCGTTTGACAAGTTCCCAGTGTTGGAACTATATCAAGATTTTCTGCGCGAGAACGGCGCGCTGGTGTCGCTCATGTCCGGCAGCGGCTCGACGACCTTTGCCATCATGGAAAATTCGGCAGCGGCGGACGCGCTGGGCGAAAAATTCAAATCGCAATTCGGCGACAACGGCTGGACGGCGACGGTTAGGATTTGAAGCGATTAAACTTCGCCAGCGCGAAGTCCGTCATTTCCTTCGCCGCCGGAACCTTGCACCGCATCGTGACGAGCCAATAGATACCGCCCGCGATTCCCGCCGGCACAAACACCGCGCCCAGTTTCAGCGCGAGCGTCGCATGACCGAGTTGCTGCTCCCACAATTTCCAGCCGCCCCAGGCAAGAATGCCGGTGAACAGCGCCGCCAGGGCAATGGGCAGGAGAGTTCCGCGCAGCGATGCCATTTCCAGTTTGCCGAGTTTTTTCCGCAGCGCAAACAACAGCAGCCCAGCGTTCAGCGCGGACGTGAACGTGTTGGCGATGCCGGGCCCACGTTCGTGCAGTGGAAATAGCAACGCGCAACCGACGGCAAAATTGACAATCAGGCAGAAGACACTGATTTTCATTGGCGTTTTCGTATCACCAAGTGCGTAAAACGCCCGCGCCAGGATGTTCACCGTGGAAAACATCACCAGTCCCGGTGCAAGGCATGTTAATGCCCGGGCGACGTGCATTGTAGAAATGGGGGTAAAAGCGCCGCGCTCGAACAGCAGCCGAACGACCGGCACGGCCAGCGCCACCAGCAGCACACAGGCGATGGCGTTCATAAAAATCAGCGTGCCGAGGCCATGCCGCAGCGTGGAGCGAAATTCGGGGTAATTTTTTTCCGCCGCCAGGCCGGACAGCGTGGGCAGCAGATACGTCGCCAAAGAAATCCCGAAAACGCCCTGCGGCAATTCCATCAGCCGCACCGCGCCGTTGAAGGACGACACAATGCCGGTGCCGACGTAGAGCGCGACGAGCTGCACGAGCGCAACGTTGATCTGAAACGCCGCCACGCCGATGGTGCCGGGAATCATCTGCCGCACGACGCGCTGCACCGTCGGGTCGCCCCAGGGAGACACCCAGCGGTAGCGGAAGCCGTCGCGCCAGAGCGTCGGCATTTGAAACGCCGCCTGCGCCAGGCCCGCCCCGAGCACGCCATAGGCCAGCGCAAAGATCTGCACCGGCAGTTGTTTTTCCTTCGGCAAATCCACGCCAAAGCGCGGCGCGAGCCAGAAAACGGACGCAATCATCACCACATTCAGCATGGTTGCGCCCATGGCCGGAATGAAAAAATGGCCGCGAGCGTTGAGCATGCCCATCATCGCCGCCGCGAGGCAGACGAGCAGCATATAGGGAAACATCACGCGGAGCAGTTGCAACATGAGCGTGGTTTTTTCGGCGAACTGATGCGCCGCCAGCGCGATGGAAATACCAACCATCACCAGCGCGATGATGACGCTGGCGGAAATCACGAGGCCGGAGATGACGGCGTTGGCCGCCCGCCACATTTCGGCTTCGCCGTGAATTTTTTCCTTTTCCTTGAAGACGGGGATGAACGCCGCCGTGAGCGCGCCTTCGCCGAGCAGCCGGCGGAAAAGATTCGGAATCGTGAAGGCATATTGGAAGGCGTCGTTGACCCAGCCCGTGCCCATGAAGCCGTAATAGACCATCTCGCGCACCATGCCGAGCAGGCGGCTGGACAGAGTGGCGATGGCCATCGCGCCGGAGGCTTTCAACATCTTTGACACCGGCGGATTCTCACGCAAAGACGCAAAGACGCAAAGTCAATTTGCAAACCTAGTGAGGTGAGCGCCCTACCGGCGCAATTGGCAATTGGCAATAGCCAGCCGCCAATTTATCCTGCCCGCGTGAGCATCCTTGACGAACTGAAATGGCGCGGCCTCGTGGCCGACTGCACGGACGCGGTGGAATTGGAAAAGAAAATCACCGCGCCCATCACGCTTTACTGCGGCTTTGATCCGACAGCCGATTCGCTGCACGTCGGGCATTTGGTGCCGCTGCTGGCGCTGCGGCGGTTTCAGAATTTCGGACATCACCCCATAGCCGTGGCCGGCGGAGCCACCGGCAGCATCGGCGACCCCAGCGGCAAATCCGCCGAGCGCTCATTGCTTACCAAGGAACAGATCAACGCGAACGTCGAATCCGTCCGCCCGCAGCTGGCGCGCCTGCTTGATTTCGAAGCAAAGGCGAATCCAGCGAAGCTGGTGGACAACGCCGATTGGACGGCGGGTTTGAGCTACCTCGATTTTCTGCGCGACGTCGGAAAACATTTTTCCGTGAACCAGATGGTCGCCAAAGAATCCGTCCGCGCAAGGATGGAAGACCGCGAGGCGGGCATCAGCTACACCGAATTCAGCTACATGCTGCTGCAGGCGTTTGATTTTTATGTGCTCGGCCGCGACCACGGCTGCGAATTGCAGATCGGCGGCAGCGACCAGTGGGGCAACATCACCGCCGGCATTGATTTGATGCGCAAGAAGCTCGGCAAGCAAGGCTACGGCCTGACGATGCCGCTGATCACCAAGGCCGACGGGACGAAATTCGGCAAGACGGAGGGCGGCTCCGTGTGGCTCGATCCGAAGAAGACGAGCGTTTACAAATTTTACCAGTTCTGGATCAACACCGCCGATGCGGACGTCATCCGCTACCTGAAATTCTTCACATTTTTGCCGCCGGCAGAAATCGCGGCGCTGGAAAAGGCGCACGCGGAAAACCCCGGCGCCCGCGGGGCGCACAAGGCGCTGGCGAAGGCGACGACGGATTTGATCCACGGCGAAGGCGCCACGGCGGAAGCCGTTCGCGCCAGTGAAATTCTTTTCGGCGGCGAATTGAAAGGCATTTCTGAAAGCACCTTTACCGACATTGTCGGCGAAGTGCCGACGAAGGAAATAGAGAAGCCAAAGCTCGCCGGCGAGGGGATTCCGCTGGTGGAGCTACTGGTTCACGCCGGCTTGTGTCCCTCGAAGGGCCAGGCGCGGAAGGACATTGAAGGCGGCGGCGTGAACATCAACAACGTCCGCGAGACCAGCGCCACGCGCGCCGTGACGGCAAACGACTTACTTTTCGGCAAACACGTGCTGCTGCGCAAAGGCAAAAAAAATTACGCCATCGTGACCGCCAAATGATTTACCGTTACCACGTCGAAGCTGGATTTCTCCGGCATCGTTGGCGATAGTTCGCGCGTGGCCGGATTGCGCATGGAAAATTCCGAACTACTCACCCGCCTGCTCAAGCAGGTGTCGCGCTCGTTTTACCTGACGCTGCGCGTGCTACCGCGCGCCATCCGCCCGCAAATCGGCCTCGCCTACCTGCTCGCGCGCACGACCGACACCATTGCGGACACGGAAATCCTGCCGGTGGAACAACGACTTGAGGCGCTGGAAAAACTGCGCACGCGGATAACCGGACAAAGTTCCGCGCCGCTGAATTTCGGCGGGCTGGCGCAACAACAGGGCTCGCCGGCGGAGCGCGGGCTGCTGGAAAAAACCGAGGACAGTCTCGCGCTGCTGCCAAAGTTGTCACCGGAAGATTTGAAGCTGGTGCGCGCGGTTTTGGTCACGATCGCGAGCGGACAGGAACTGGATTTGCGGCGGTTCGGTGGCAACGCCACGGGCAATCTGTCCCAGCAAAAAATAATTTCACTCGAAACGGCAGCGGAGCTGGATGATTACACCTATCGCGTGGCGGGCTGCGTGGGCGAATTTTGGACGCGAATGTGCCGGGCGCATCTGTTTCCCGGGGCGCGGCTGGATGAAGAACAATTCATCGCGGATGGCATCCGGTTCGGCAAGGGCTTGCAACTGGTGAACATCCTGCGCGACCTGCCGGCGGATTTGAAAAATGGGCGCTGCTATCTGCCGCTGGAAAAATTAGAGCCGGCCAAACTGCTGCCGGAAACTTTGCTGTCGCCCGCGAATGAATCGAACTTTCTGCCGCTGTTCCGGGAACACTTAGACCAGGCGGAGGCGCACCTGGCGGCGGGCTGGCGCTACACGAATACGCTGCCGTTCGGGCAATTCCGCGTACGACTGGCGTGTGCCTGGCCCATTTTGATCGGCGGGCGGACGACAAAGAAGTTGCGCGCGGCAAAGGTCAACGAGCTGCAGCAACGCGTGAAAGTATCGCGCCGCGAGGTGCGCGGGATTCTGGCGCATTCCACGCTGGTGTGCTGGCTGCCGCCCGCCTGGCGGAATTTGTATTTACCCCCTGCAAAAGCAGTTGCTTCCGACGGCGTTTTGGCGTAAAAGGCGTCATGCAAATCCCAAAGATTTCCCTGTTGGTTTGTGCTTTGGCGCTCGGCGCCACCATGACAACCCCCGCCGCAGACACGCCGGCCCAAGCCGCGGCGCGCGCGGCGATGGAGTCAAAGCTGAAAGAATTGAACGCCCAATGCCCGGCGACAAACACCATTGAAGCTCCGCCAGCGGTCAAAAATGGAACCTGCGCCCCGGCAAAGAATGACGTCGTGATGAAATCGGTTTCAACGGAAACCAAGCCCATGACGAGCCAGCAAAAAGCCCAAGCGGACAAGGCTGCCACCAAGGCCAAGGCCAAACAGGATGCCGCACAAGCCGCCGCAGAATTAAAGGCAAAAAAAGAAGCCCAAGCCGCAGCCGACGCCAAAGCCGCGGCAGACAAAAAGGCCCAAAAGGCTGCCGCCGAAGCCAAGGCCAAACAGGATGCCGCACAAGCCGCCGCAGAATTGAAGGCGAAAAAAGAAGCCCAAGCCGCAGCCGACGCCAAAGCCGCAGCGGACAAAAAGGCCCAGAAGGCTGCCGCCGAAGCCAAGGCCAAACAGGATGCCGCACAAGCCGCTGCAGAATTGAAGGCGAAAAAAGAAGCCCAAGCCGCAGCCGACGCCAAAGCCGCAGCGGACAAAAAAGCCCAGAAGGCTGCCGCCAAGGCTAAGGCAAAACAGGATGCCGCCCAGGCCGCCGCTGACTTGAACGCGAAAAAAGAAGCCCAAGCCGCGGCCGACGCCAAAGCCACCGCTGACAAAAAAGCCCAGAAGGCTGCCGCCGAAGCCAAGGCCAAACAGGATGCCGCCGAGAAAAAGGCGAAGGCGGAAGCCGATAAAAAACTTGCCGAATTAAAGCAAGCCGAGGCGGACGCCGCCAAGCCGGCCAAAGTGGATGCCCCCGGCGCAGAACTCGGTCTGCATCAAATCGCCGCGCCGCCGCTGCCCATCGCCGCCTCGAAGGAGAGCCGGCTGCAGGCACTGCTCGGAAAATACAAGACCAACCAGCTTACGCCGGAAGAATATCACAATCAACGCGCAGCCATCCTGGCCGAACCGTAAAAAAATCCTTTGCGCGCCCGCCGGAAATTTTCCGGCGGGTTTTTTGTTTTCCCGACCTTGAACTTTTCGCAGCTGACCCTAGACTACGGGCTTTATGCATAGTTTTCGTTACGTTGGAAACAAGCTGTTCTGTGAAGGTGTCGCCGTCGAGGCGCTCGCCAGGAAATTCGGCACGCCGCTCTACGTCTATTCGCAGCACACACTGGAGGACCATTTTCAAAAACTGGACACCGCGCTGGCACCGCTGGATCACCTGATCTGTTTCGCGATGAAGGCGAACTCCAACCTTTCCGTGATGCGCACGCTGGCGAATCTCGGCAGCGGTTTCGACGTGGTGAGCGCGGGCGAACTGCAGCGCGTCATCGCGGCGGGCGGCGACCCGAAGAAATGCGTGTTCGCCGGCGTGGCGAAGTCGGAAGCAGAGATTGAATTTGCCCTGCACAAGGGGATTTATGCCTTCAACTGCGAGAGCGAGCCGGAAATTTTGCGCATCAACCAAGTCGCCGCACGCCGGAAAAAGCGCGCGCCCATCGCCGTGCGCATCAATCCGAATGTCGCGGCAAAGACGCATTCCAAGATCACCACCGGCACCTACGAAAACAAGTTCGGCATCCAGTTCGAGCACGTCGAGGCGATCTACGCCCGGGCCAGCAAATTAAAAAACATCCGGCTGCGCGGCGGGCAGATGCACATCGGCTCGCAGTTGACGGACGTGACGCCTTACGAGCTGGCGGTGAAAAAAGTCCTGCCGCTGATCCGCCGGCTGGCGGAAAAGTATGAGCTGGAATTTTTCAGCCCCGGCGGCGGCCTGGGCATCATTTACAATCCGGCGCTAGCCAGCGGCACGGCGAACTGGTGGAAATCCCCGGCAGCCAAAGGGATTTTGACGCCAGCGAGTTACGCGGAAAAATTGCTGCCGCTGCTCCAGCCGCTGGGCTTGAAGATCATTATCGAGCCGGGTCGCTTTATCGTCGGCAATGCCGGGGCTTTGGTCACGCAGGTTGAATATGTGAAACGCACGGGCAAAAAGAATTTTGTCATCGTGGACGCGGCGATGAACGACCTCATCCGCCCGGCCTTTTACGATTCGTATCACGAGATCGTGCCACTCGTCAAAAAAGGCGGCGCGACGGTTGCGTCCGACGTGGTCGGCGGCATCTGCGAATCGAGCGATTATTTTTGCAAAGACCGGCCGCTGCCAAAAGTCGGCGAGGGCGACCGGCTGGCGCTGTTGAGCGCGGGCGCCTACGGTTCGGTCATGGCGAACAACTACAACACGCGGCCGCTGGCGGCGGAGGTTCTGGTCAGCGGCAAAAAATCCGCCGTCGCCCGCGAGCGCCAAAAAGTAAAAGATATTTGGGCCGGCGAAAAAGTTGTGGCATGGTTGAAGCAGGATTTGTGAGCGAAGAAACCTCCATCGCGGCCTACTGGCCGGACGGCATGAACGAAGCCGGCCTCGCCGACTGGGCCCGGCGTTTGCGGGCGCGGCTGCCAGCGAAGGCGGTTTCACTCGGCCTGGTGTTCCTGTCGCCGAAATTCTTTCCGCACGCGGAACAGGTTTTGGAAATCCTGCGGCTGCACGCGCAGATTCCGCTGCTTGCCGGCTGCTCCGGCGGCGGCCTGGTGATCAATGCCGAGGAACTCGAAAGCACCGGCGGCCTGGTACTGGCGCTGTATGCACTACCCGGCGCGACGCTGAAAGGCGTCCGCCTTACGCAGGAACAGGTTGCGGGCGCAGACGGCGAAAATTTCTGGCCAGACGAAACCGGCGTGGCGCGAGACAAAGTGAACGGCTGGCTGGCGTTCTTGGATCCGTTCCAGCTGGACGGCGAACGCTGGCTGCGTTCATGGAATCAGAATTATTCCGGCGTGCCGGTCTATGGCGGCCTGGCCAGCGGCAATCATTCCGAGCCGCGCGCGCAGCTTTATCTCGACGGCGAAGTTTTTGAGGACGGCG
>Ga0208507_1001567_pt1 | contig 12634 bp, 9 predicted proteins | sample CryBogCBH12Aug01_FD_184626 | JGI IMG/M metagenome (GOLD analysis project Ga0208507, IMG submission 184626) | Freshwater microbial communities from Crystal Bog, Wisconsin, USA - CBH12Aug09.1 (SPAdes) (version 2) | ecosystem: Environmental > Aquatic > Freshwater > Lake | place: Crystal Bog... | reverse complement strand
GGCTACTGCGGACGGAACCGCAGGTTCGGCTTACGAATTTACCTTTCATATCGAACTATCATCACAACCACTTCATCTCGCACGCGCGGTTTTAGAACGACCGATGAGTGCGCGACCGTCTAGGTTTCCATCACGGCGATTTGTCTGACCAGTCGTCGAGGCACGCAGACAAGCTGGCCAGTCAAAACGCCGTCACTACATCAGATGGAAACGACCTTGGGTTTTTTATAGCCCTGTTTCAATTGCTGCTCCTGAAACCGTCTGATCTTGTCGTTCTGGCTTTGGGCGATGGCACTCAGCGGCAAAATTTCCGGCCAGTTGATCTGATGCTTGTTGGCGATTTTCCGGGCGCGATGGTCAGTGGTCAATTTCAGCACTTGATTGGCTGCTCCGAGCCAGTGCCTTGCCGGAATCTCGCCGCGTTCGACTCGTTGCAAAAATTCATTCAAGAACGCCCGGACACAGGGCAGCAGGATTTTAAGGTGGGCCACGTCACGCCTTTTTTCCTGAGTCACACTGGCGACCAATTCCAGTTTGCAGGCCAGGAGCGAAATGGGATCAAGGACGCGGATAGTTTTTCCGTTCCACTTCGCCTGAACGGCCAGCGCATCCACCGAACCTGAAATGCCAGGAATCCGCCGGATCACTTCAATGTTGGATTTCAAACCGGCGATTGAAAAAGGAATCACGCCGGCCAGTGCGGTCATTTGCACCTTGGGCGGATAACCCGGAGCCAGTTCCAATTGCCGGGCAATGCGCTGAACATCGGCAGAACCACCCTTGAAATCAATATCCTCGCTGGTGAAGGGCTGTAATGCTTCAAGCTGTGGTTCGACGGCCAGATAGCGTTCCGCCCAATAATTGACTGCCTGCCCGCCGATGAGCAGATACGGTTGTCCGGTTGCGTCGCGGATTTTGAGGACTTCCGAAAATTGTTGAAGCGAAAAGCCCACGATTACGCCCATTTGGACATGGCACGGGCGACCTGCTTGAAATTAGTGATGCGCCACTTGGCTCCATCACCCACCAGTGAAGCACGTTGCTGAAGTGCCGTCGCCGCCTGTGGACTACGACGAGCCTTACGCGCAGCAGCCATACGGCTGTTTGCTTCCTGTCGTTTGACTTCATTGAAATCCACTGTTTTCACCAGACAACAGATACCGCAATCTGAAGTCGGACGCAAGTTTGCGCGGGCACTGAACGGGCGGTTTGAAAATCGGAGCGGACGGAACGGCTGTGGAGTCGCGGGATTTGCAAACCGTCCGTTGAGTGCTTGGCCGTCTAGGTTCGCATTGCTGGCGATTTGTCTGGCCGGTTGCTGAATATCTGGAAGCAAGCCGGCCAGTCAAAGCGCCGGGCAGCATCATTTAGATGCGAAAGCCTCTACAAAATTTCAGACCATTCCGGATGAATAGTGATAATCCCCAATAAAACCAATGGAGATACGCGCTTTTACAGCCAAAAAGCGAGGCATCATTTTGTGTAAAGATTGCACAAAAGCGGGCTTCTTCTCGGCCAAACTGGTTGCCGGATGAAAAAAACGTCGGCCAAGTGCATTTGGTGTATCAAATACACCTCAACGGGGGAAAGTTCAGGCAAACTGACAGGCATGAATAAAACTGGATTCAGTTTTGATCCCGTGTGCCAGACACGCCCTGCGCCGAATCGGTTCAGGCACGATGCACCAATCGGGAAATTAACGCCGGAGAGAAAATAACGAATGTGCCAGCGGGGCATAAAGCTTTTTTCAAGACCGATATAATCACGTTCCATGTTTACTGCGGTTGCCCATAAAAATCTGGCGGATGCCGAGAAGTATTTCGACGAGCATCTGGCGCAGAATGATTACTACGCCGCCGGTGAAATCCGGCCTGGCCAGTGGATCGGCGTGGGCGCGGAACGGTTGGGGTTAAAAGAGACCGTCACCCGTGACCAATTTCATGCGCTCTGCGAAAATCAAAATCCAAATGATGGTGAACGGCTGACGCAGCGGAGCCAGAAGGAAGGCCAGCGCCGGGTATTTTATGACTTCACCTGTTCCGCGCCGAAATCCGTTTCGGTGCTCGCGGTCACGCTGGATGACCAGCGTTTGATTGAAGCGCATGAGGCAGCGGCCAGACTCGCGTTTCGCGAACTCGAAACCTTCGCCGCCGCGCGCGTGCGTAAACAAGGCGCTCGCAAGGATCGACCGACGGGCAATCTGGTGGCGGCAGCGTTCGTGCATGACAGTTCCCGCGCGCTTGATCCGCAGTTGCACACGCATTTCACGGTGTTCAACGCCACGTTCGACAAGGAGGAGCGTTGCTGGAAGGCGCTGGAAGCGCGCGGCATGTATGACGCGATTCGTTATGGCACGGCGGTCTATCGGAATGAACTGGCCAAACGGGTGCAACAAATCGGCTACCGGATAACCCCGGCCAAACACGGCTTTGACATCGAGGGTGTCAGTGACGTGGTGGTAAAACGGTTTTCCAAACGCGCGCAGCAGCGCGACGCGGTGGTTCAGGAAATGGAAGCAAAGTTGGGGCGCAAACTTTCCAACGACGAAATTTCCCATGCGGTGCATCAGAGCCGGGCAAAAAAACTCAAAGGCATTTCAACCGCCGAAGTCCGTGCTCGGCAATTGTCAGAGTTGTCAGCCGATGAACGGCAATCGCTGCAAACACTCCGCGCGACGGCTCGTCCATCGCGCCTGCCGCACATTGCGCTGGTGGAAAATCAGGTTTTGAACCATGCCGTCGCCCATGTCTTCGAGCGCAAATCGGTCGTGCCGGAACATGAACTGTTGAGCGTGGCGTTGTCGCACCGCCTGGGGTCGGTGGATTTGGACGATTTGAAAGGGGCGGTGAAACACCTGCCGGATTTGGTGAAAACCGAACGCGGATTCTCGACGCAAAAGATACTGGCTACGGAACTGGATTTAATCCAGACGGTCAACGCAGGCTGCGATGCCGTCGCGCCGTTGCATCCGGGCTACAAACCTGCCGATTGGCTCGGTGAAGATCAACGCCGCGCGATTTACCATGTCCTGCGCACCAGTGACCGGATCACCGGCCTGCGGGGGTTGGCCGGCAGCGGCAAAACCACGGCCTTGCGCGAGTTGGTCGCTGCCTGTGAAGAGGCGAAGATTGAACCACTGTTCTGCGCGCCAACGGCGGCGGCAACGGATGTTTTGCGTAAAGAGGGATTCGAGGCGAAGACACTGCAAAGCCTGCTGCTGTCCAAGCCGGTTCTGACCGAACGGCAATTGATTGTATTGGATGAAGCCGGGGCGGTGGGAATGGATGACATGAAACGGCTGTTCGATTGCGCGCGCGATGCACGCATCATTTTGTCCGGTGACACCGGGCAGCACGCTTCGGTGGCGCGCGGCGATGCACTGCGGATTTTGGAACGGCATTCCAATTTCAAATCCGGCCAGTTGACGGCCATCCGGCGGCAACGCAAGGCGGCCTATCGCAAGGCCGTGGAACTGGCGGCGCAGAAACGCACCGTGGAAGCGTTCGCGCAATTGGAACGCATGGGTGCGGTGGCAGAGATCCTTGCGGACGGCCACCATGATCTTCATGACTCGGCAGCGAAATCGTATTTGAAGGCATTGGCGGAAAATAAATCCGCGCTGCTGGTCGCGCCGACGTGGAATGAAATTGAAGCGGTGACGGAAAAAGTCCGGGCCGCGCTGAAAACCTCCGGTCGGCTGGCCGGTGAGGAAAAGGAATTTCAGGTCTTTGATTCACTCTCATGGACGGAAGCGCAAAAACGGGATGCGCGGCAATACCGTCCCGGCATGGCCATCCATTTTCATCGTCGAGGACATGGTTTTGAAAAAGGTGAAACGGTGCAGGTGGTCGCCGTGGAAAACGACGCCTTGAAAGTTCAACATGCCGATGGTTCGGAAAACCTTTTCCCATTGGGTGCAGGCATCGCCTGTGATGTAGGCGAAAAGCGAAAATTGAAAATCGCCGCCGGGGACAAGCTGTTGCTGCAAGCCAACACGGTGGCCGTGCGCAAGCACTTTATCAATGGCGAACTCGTCGAGGTGCGGGCGATTCAAGGTGATTCCGTTTTACTGGCCGATGGCCGGGTGATTCCTGCCGATTATCGCACCTTCACGCACGGCTACGCCGTCACGTCCCATGCCGCCCAGGGCAAGACCGTGGATGAAGTTTTGCTGGTCGCCTCGGCGCGTTCGCTGCCCGCCATCAATCAGGAACAATTTTACGTCAGCATCTCGCGCGGGCGCAAACGCTGCCAGGTCTATACCGATGATTCGGAATTATTGCGTTTGCACGTCACCCGGTCCAGTGCGCGGCTGGCGGCGGTTGAGGCCATGCCGCAACGGGACTTCCTCCAAACCATTTTGCAGCGCGGCAATCGTTTTATGAAACGGTTCCGCCAGCGCATTGCCAAATCACTTTCAATCGAAACCACCGAAAGGAGCAGCCATGAAATCAAGCCAACCGAACCACACCAGCGACAATCCGCCCGCCATATCAGCGTCTAGCCCGCGTAAAAATCCCTGCTTTGGCAGTAGTGATCCCAACATCGCCGCGCTCGAAGTAATTGCCGATGACGGGATCAGCTATCTGCTGCCCTACGCGCAGTTCTTGTATGCCGAAAGAATGGCCAACCCGGCCTTGGAAAAGGAACCGGAGGCACCGCCGGAAAAAATGTCGATTCATTTTGCGTATGCCAACGTGGTTGTTGTGGGAAGCGGTCTCAAATGGCTGGAACGCCGGCTTCAGCAATACGAATTGAGTTTTGTAATGCCGGCAGATAGCCGTTTGGGCGAGGTGTATGACACCCTCATTACCGCCGTCACCCTCACTTTAACCAAGGAACGTGTATGACTGCTGATTCACCGTTAAGAATCCAACCATTGGAAAAATACTGCGCCACCATGACCAAGGAGGAAGTTGCCGAGGCGCTGGGGGTAGCCACGCATATCATCCCGCCCCTGTCGCGGGCGGGCTTGATCAAGCCGCTGGGCCGTCCACAGCGTTATTGCGTGAAACATTATTCGCGTGACGTGCTGGCACAACAGCTTGCCGATGTGAACTGGCTCGACAAGGTGGTGGCGGCCATTCACCGGCATTGGCGAATTAAAAATGCGCGGCGGCATACGCAACCGAAGTCGGCCATATGAAAACGGCATCAACGGAGACCACCTCACCTGTAACCAATCCAATTCCGGCCGGGGAACGATACTTGTCCAAGTTGGAAGTGGCAGCGCGTTTTGGGATGACGGCGCGGACAATTGAGCACTGGATGCGTCGCGGTATCATTCCTTATCTCAAAATTGGCAAAGGCCGTCGCGCCACGGTGCTTTTCAAATGGACGGATATTGAGGCGCACTTGAAAGCCAATTATGGCGTGGCGCAATAATGAATTCCCCCTACACCTTCGCCACCCGCTGCCGTTTTGAAATCTTCTTTGGCCAGATACCAAACCATGTCTTTGCTTGCTGAGGGGTGACCAACTCCCGGTAGTGGCTGAAAATCATCGTGGCAGTATTTCCTGCCTCTAGTGCGGTGCGATTCACATCACCGGTTTCGGCCACCCGGTAAGAAATGAAACTATGTCGTAGCGCATTATTCTTCCACGGAACTTTTGCTTGGTCGGAAATGGCCCGCAACTCCTTGTAAAGCTCATCGTCCGTATAGGGGATGACACGGCCTTCTTTCTTGGCCAGCGGTTCAAGCCAGGCGCGGAGATTCGGGCGCATTTCCACCTGCCGCCGCGTCGCCGTCTTGGCCTTGCCCGCCTCGACAATGACAAAGCCAGTTTCAAATTTCACGTCGCGCCAGTCCAGCCGTTCAATCTCCGCACTGCGCAGTCCGGCAAACGCGCCGAGGGCGAGAAACGGAATCAGCTCGCGGTCTGCGGCCGCCAAAAGTTTTGTGATTTCATCCGGTGCAAAAATTTCAATCGCGCCGCCGTTGTCCTTCATCATCTCGACCGCCTCGAATTCATTCCAGTCGGTGGACAGATATTTCCGTTTTTTGGCGAATTGAAACAGCGTATTGAGCGCGAGCCGGAAATTATTGTAGGAACGGGGGGAAATTTTCGCGCCGTCAGCTTTGGTTAGGCCGTCCAGAAAATTCCGTAGCACCTCGGCATCCACCTGACTGATGTTGCCCTGCACGACCGCCTTGAATTGGCCAAGCCGGTAAATCAAATCTTCTTCGTAGCGGCGGCTGACGCCTATGGCGCGCTTGGCGGCAATGAATTCGTCCGCGACTTCGGCGACGGTTTTTTGCGGCAGCCGTTGCGGGTGGCGTTTGGCATATTCCCTTGCCGCCTCAATCACCAGATCGCTGCCGAGCAGTTTCACCGCCTCGGCGAAATGGCGGGCGACGACGTCCAACGGCAGGGTGATGTTTTTGGCTTTGAGGTTTTCCTTCGCCCGAAAAAACTCCAGCCGCTCGGCGGTTTTCAACGCACCTTGCACCACCGGTTTGCCTTGGCACAAATCGTCCAACACCTCATCGGCACGTTTAAGTATGGTGGAATATTCGTTGCTGTATTCGCGCCGCCGGCGTCCGTCCTGATAGTAGGCGAGTGTAAAAGTGTCATAGCCTTTGGACGGCGTTTTGTAGAGGACGACGCTCACGCTGTCCCGCTTCAACTCTTTCGGAAACTCGGGCATTTTCATGCCGCAACTGTCTGGAAAATTGTCTGGAAAGTCAACTTTTAACAGAAAAACCCTAAAAAATAAGGTTTTTTAGTGGTAGCGCGCACGGGAATCGAACCCGTCTTCACGAATTGAGAATCCGTTGTCCTAGCCGATAGACGAGCACGCCAAGAAACTTAATCCTATCCACGGCAGCGGCGAAGTCAATGCGCAGCTACGTCCCAACATCTTCGCCCAGCTCGACGTTCCAGTAGGCGAGATCCACGAAATGTTTCCAGCTCTCGTGCCGGTGCAGCGTGAAGTTAATCTGCACGAATGGCCGCCACTTCGGGCGCTTCGGTTTGCGCACAAGGTTCATGCCAGCCTCGAAGGGCGTGTGGTTGGCCTTGCGCGTGTTGCACGCGATGCACGAGCAGACGATATTTTCCCACGTCGTCGGCCCGCCGCGATCGCGCGGGATGACGTGGTCGAGGTTCAAATCTTTTCGCTCGAAAACTTTGCCGCAATACTGGCAGGTGTCCTTGTCGCGCTCAAAAATATTGTGCCGCGTGAACTTCACTTCCTTCTTCGGCATACGGTCATACATGAAGAGTAAAATAATTTTCGGGACGCGGATGCGGAAGGAGATCGCGTGGATGAATTCGTCCGACGGGGCGTCGGCGGAGACATCGCGCCATTCGTGGAAGTCGAAGGTGCGGAACGAGCCGTCGGGATTGTTCATCACCACCTGCGCCTGGCCTTGAAAGAGCAGGGTGAGCGCGCGGCGAGCGGTGCAAACATTCACTGCTTGCCAAAGCCGGTTCAAAACCAAAACGTGCTGGTTCAGTGCGGATTTCATGGCGCAACTGCCGGGACATTAGCAAAATAAAATTCGCCGGTCAATCTTTCCGCCGGTGACCCACGCGAGCCGCGCAGCGCATTGCCAAAGTATTTTTTGTCTGGCATTTTGCCGTCATGAAATTTCTTTCCATCGCGGCCGTGTTGCTGGGCTGTCTGTGTCTGCCGGCCCGCGCGCAGTCGGAGGCAGACGACAAATACATCGGCATTTACGGCGCGTTGCAGCAGGCGGATCACCTAGCCGAAACGGCTGATCCGGGCGAGGCGTTGGCCGCTTACACCGATGTCCAAAACCAGTTCCAGCAGTTTCAAAAACATTTTCCCGCTTGGAATCCCAACATTGTCACGTTCCGTTTGAATCATATCAACGAAACCGTTGCCGAGCTAAAAATCCGTTCCGGCGTGGCCGCAAAAAAAACGATGAAGCCAGTGCCGTCGCCGGTTCTGGCCAATGTCCCGGCTCCCGTCGCGCCGTTGCCGTCCAGCGAACTCGACAATCTTCGCGTGCAGTTGCAGTCCGCGCAATCCGCCAACGAGCAGTTGCAGGCCAAACTCAAGGAGGCGCTCGCTGTCCAGCCCGCCGCTGTGGATCCGCGCGAACTCCAGCGCGCCCAGGAAAAAATCCGGGCACTGATGAAAGAAAATGATTTGCTCACCGCGACGCGCGCCAGCGCCGCTGCGCCTACGGTCGTGATTCAATCCGTCACGAACGTCGTCAAAGTTTTCGTCACCAATTCGCCCGTGATGGCGGCGGTCGCGCCCATCGTCGTCACCAATTTCGTCCGTGTGTCGGATGACACCAACGCGTTGGAAATGGCGCGGCTGGATTACACTGCTGCCGTTCGGAATTTCAACGAAGAACACGAACGCGCCGAGCAACTGGCCGCGAAGATCAAGCAACTTCAACATTCGCTGGCCGACACCAATGCCGACGTGAACATCGCGGATTACGAGGCACGCCTACGCGAACTGACCCAGGAGCGCGACCGGCTGATGGAGAAGTTGGACGCGGTGACGCGGCCGAACGCCAGCCCCCAACCCGCCGCCGCCGAAGTGTCCGCGATGCGCGACGAGGTGCGCATCCTGCGGGCGCGGCTGGCCGTGGCGGAAGCTCCGGCGGTGCCCTACACGGCAGCGGAACAGGCGTTATTTAAGACCACCGTGCCGACGCCGGTGAATTTGGATGCGGCCAAAAAATCCATCCACGATCTGCCCGCCGGCGCGGCCGATCTCGTCGCCTCTGCCGCAGCGCATTTCGCCCGGCAGGAATTTGCCAACGCCGAGGCTGACTACCAGAAAATTTTGGAACGCGATCCGAGCAACGCCATTGCGCTCGCCAACCTCGCCACGATTGAATTTCAGGAAGGCAAGCTCGCCGCCGCCGATCAGCACATCACCGCCGCTGTCGCGCAAAGCCCGGATGATGCCTACGATCTTTCCACGCTGGGCTGCATTAAGTTTCAGCAGGAAAAATTTGATGACGCGCTGAACGCCTTGAGCCGGGCCGCGCAACTGGATCCGAATAATCCGGAAATCCAGTATAACTTAGGTGCCACCTTGGGGCAAAAAGGCCAGCGGCAGGCGGCGGAAAATGCGTTGCGCCGCGCCATCCAATTGAACCCGGACTACGCGCCGGCGCATCATCTGCTGGCCTTGGTTTATTTGAACCAGACGCCGCCGCTCGCCGGGCTGGCGCGCTGGCATTATCAGAAGGCGCTGGCGGCCGGCCAGCCGCGTAATCCCGATCTGGAAAAAAAACTCGCCGAGCAGGGCGCGCCGGTCGCGCCGTAAATCGGCGCGCGGGCTGATTGAATTCACCAGGGTGATGGAAAAACGTGGCTTGCGGAAAAAACAAGGGCTTGTCCGCCAAATCGAGGTAAGCCAGTGAGCATTCGCCTATGGGAAAGTTACTTTGTGGCTTTTTCCAGCGCGGCCAGAACAATGCCGGGGGTTAAAACTTCCGGCAACACTGCTGGCGATGCGTTGGCATCCTTGGAATAAACCAGCACCAGCGGCACGCCGGCACGGTGGAAGCGGTTCAGCTCCGTCGTGATGGCATCGGGAAAATGCGTGTAGTCGCCCAGCAGCATGACCGCGTGAAGGGCTTTGATTTTCGCAATCACGGCGGGGTTTTCGAGGCTGGTCTTCTGGTTGACCTGACAGGTGAGACACCAGTCGGCGCTGAAATCCACCACCACCGGCTGGCCCGTGGCGCGGGCGGCGGCGACGGCTTGGGCGCTCCACGGCTGCCATTGGCTGCCATTGGTTTCATGGCTGGAATTTTCCACTGGGGCGGAAACGAACGGCTCCCGCCAGCGCAGTTGATTTTCCAACACGCCGACATAGGCGCTGATGAGCAAGCCGGCCACGGTGAGGCCGGCGAATAATTGATGCTTCCGCCCGCGCTGAACAAATTCGCCATAAACCCACGCGGCAAACGCGATCAGCACCAGAAAAATGCCGAGCCAAAATGCACGCGGGCCGTAATTGCCGGCAGCGAGATTGAACAGCCACACGACGGTGGCCAGCATGGGAAAGCCCATCGCCACCTTGAATTTTTCCATCCACGCGCCGGGGCGCGGCAAAAACTTGAGCCATGCGGGATGCCAGCTCAACAAAACATAAGGTGCCGCCAGCCCCAGCCCGACGGACAGGAAAACCGCAATGATGACAAAGGTGCCTTGGGCAAACGCAAAACCGAGCGCGATGCTCAAGAACGGGGCTGTGCAGGGCGTAGCCAGTGCCGTGGCCAGCACGCCGTTAAAAAAAGCGCCCGCCGGGCCATGCTTCGAGGCCAGTTCGCCAGCCGCACCCATGGCACTGCCGCCCAAGATGACTTCAAAGACGCCAAACAAATTCAACGCCACCAGCGTGACGAGGGTGGTGAGACACACCAGAAAAATCGGGTTGCCAAACTGCATCCCCCAGCCGGCCTTGTGACCAGCGGACTTGACCCCGATGACGAAAGCGGCGAGCACCAGAAAGGAGGCCAGCACACCGAGCGTGTAAATCAAACCCAGCTTGCGGACATGGCGCGGTTCGCTTTTGGCCTCGCTCACGAAGCCGAGGATTTTTAGCGCGATGACCGGCAGCACGCAGGGCATTATGTTGAGAATCAACCCGCCAATAAAGGCGTAAATCAGCATCTGCCAGAACGCCGGCGGCGGCGGCACGGCGCTGGTGTCCGTGGTGCCGGCCGCAACGGTGGGTGATCCGCTGACCGGCAGCTTGACTTCGTAGCCGGTAGTAGCGTCCCCATTTTTGACCACGAGCAAACCGGAAATTTCCGCCGGCCAGCCGCCGGAAAATTTCTTTACTAATTTGCCCAACTGCAATTCGCGAGGTGAACTGGCAACAATCTGGGTTGCGCCCTGAATCTCAAAATCGTCGCTGGCGGCGGGGAAAAAATCCACGTTCTCCGGCAAGCTGGTCGCATTGGTATTGAGCCAGTTCAGTCCGATGGTCAACTTCCGCTGGTCGCCGTCCGCCGGTTTTTGCCACCAAGCTTTGGGCTGGAAAATAGCATCGTCATTTTTTGGCGTCCGGTTTTTCCAAGATTCAATCAGCGCGGCGGCGTCAGAACTTTTAGTTTCGGTGCCGACATTAATGACGGCTTGAACTTCCGCGCTGGCGGGAATGCAGGACTCATTACATTCCAGCCAGGAAATTTTGGCGGCGAGATTCAGCGCGCCGGCGGGCAGGTTGGTCGCCAGCTTGAGCGGCACCAGCAGGACGACTTCCGATTCGTAACCGTAAGTGGTGAGGTCGGCGGGCGGCAATTTTTCCGGCACCGGCCACTGGATTTCGCCGGCGCTGACACCGGGCGGAAGTTGCCATTGGATTTTCGTGGCCTGCCCCGCCGCGCCGGGATTTTTCCAATAAGTATGCCAGCCGGGTTCCATCTTGAGATCCACGCCGACCCAAACCGTATCGCCAGGCTGGGCGCTGGCGGCGGACAAAAGCAACTGCGCCTCGGTGTGCGCGGCCTCCGCGTGAGCCAAGCCCAGCAGCAGTCCGACAAAAACCGACAAGCTCCGTAACATCATGAGGTGTTTTATTTATTCTGGCGTTTCAAAAAATTCCCGCAACGTCATTTACGGAGCCGTTTTCAACCGATAAAAACGAGCATTCGCCCGCGTCGTGTCCGTCGTTTGCCACTGGCCGCTGGCATCGGCAGAATTGGTAGAAAGGCCGGTCCAGTTTGCCAAGTCGGCGCTGGCCTGCACGACATAATTTGAACCAACGAGGCCGCTACAATTCAGCGTGATGCTGCCGTCGGCGTTGCGAATTAGGCCGGCGATAACGGGCGTTGGGATGGTGGCGGCAGGGCTGGCAACTATGCTTGCCACGAGATTTTGCGGGCGGCTGACATTGTCACCGCCGCCGGTGTTTGGAGCGACAACTTTCAGCAAGGCATCGGCACTGGTCACGCTGCCAACGGGGTTGCTGACCTTGATTGTGTATGCCCCGGCATCGGCGAATCTCAATTTGGCAATGGTCAGGCTGCTGGTCTGGCTACCCGCAACCTTGTCGCTATCCGTGAGGGCCACACCATCCTTGAACCATTGGTATTGCAAGTGCGAGCGACCTTTCACTTTCGCCTTGAAAACCGTGGTCGTGCCGTTGGTCGCCACATGGCTCATCGGCTGCGCTACGAACACCGGCAACTGCGCGAACGTAAGCATAACGACCGCGCTGGTGACGCTGCCGGCGAAATTGGTGATGACCACGGAATAGCTCGCCGCGTCGGCTGCCTTCGCGCTGGCGATGGTGTAGGTGGCGTTGGTTCCGCCGGCAATTTTTTTCACGCCATTGCGCCATTGGTAATGCAAGGCCGGACCAACGGCCGTCACGCTGAAACCGGCGGTCGCGCCCACGGCGACCGTCAGGCTCACCGGTTGCGTGACGATGACCGGTGCCACCGCCACCGTCAACGTGGCATTGCCGCTGGTCGTGCTGCCGACGGGATTGCTGACCGTCACGGAATAAGCCGCCGCGTCATTGGTCGAAATTGCGGCCAGGGTCAATGCGCTCGTGGTCGCGCCTGAAACACTTCCGCCATCCGCCAGCGCGCTGCCGTTCCTGAACCACTGGTAAGTCAGCGGCGCGCTGCCCGTCGCGGTGACGGTGAAGGTGGCGTTCGCGCCGGCCAGCATCGTGAGG